>Ga0265314_10000995_pt1 | contig 33216 bp, 28 predicted proteins | sample 4126metaG_FD_203106 | JGI IMG/M metagenome (GOLD analysis project Ga0265314, IMG submission 203106) | Rhizosphere microbial communities from Carex aquatilis grown in University of Washington, Seatle, WA, United States - 4-1-26 metaG | ecosystem: Host-associated > Plants > Roots > Rhizosphere >...
GCAGGTGGAGCCACGCCCCGATCCTTCGCTTGACTCTGAACGCCTGCCTGCACTGACCAAGCCTTCCCTATTCCAGCTACGCCGAACCCTGCATCCTGTGTACGACTCTCCTGAAGAATCTTTAGGGGCTTCTCCGTACCAACGCTACTGCTTGCCGCCCCTCCATTCCTATCCCTCTCCTTCGACGATCCACGCCCTCCGCCCAGGCGCACAGCAGCTCCGCTCGCCTTCTTCTCGCTCTTCGCCGCTTTCGCCCGCATAGCCACGTGGGACAAAACCCTACCTTTCCATGCCAGACTTTGTCAATATCATCCCAGCTACATCTTCCAAACTCTCAACCACAATCTTGCTACGCTATCCAGTGCCCAGCAATTCCGCTACTCAAAGACCCAGCCAAAAGACTCACGCCACTAGAATCCACCTTGACTTAAACCAAACAGCAAGGTAGAGTACGCGCGCCTCGGTTACTGAGGCGTTTTCACAAGGATTGATAGGAGAGCACCTAGATGGAGCCCACTTTCCGCGTTGGCGATTTGGCAGTGTACCCGGCGCACGGCGTGGCCCAAATCACGGGCATTGAGACTCGAGAGATTTCGTCCAGCAAGCAGACTTTCTATATCCTCAAAATCTTGGACAACGGGATGAAGATCATGATCCCGACCAAGAATGCAGGGGCTGTCGGTTTGCGCGAGCTCATTCGTGCCGACGAAGTCGACGAGGTTTTCGAGATCCTGAAGAGCCGCGAGATCTCGGTGGAAGGCCAGACTTGGAACCGCCGCTATCGCGAGTACATGGAGAAGATCAAGACCGGTTCGGTTTTTGAGATCGCCGAAGTCCTCCGGGATCTTCAACGCCTCAAAGGCGACAAGGAGCTTTCTTTTGGCGAGCGAAAAATGCTCGACACCGCCCGCACCCTCCTGGTCAAGGAGATTGCGGTAGCCACCAAGTCCAACGAGGGAAAGATCGAAGAGAAACTCAATCGCATCTTCTCCTGCTAACCTCTGACGTCACACTAAGGCCTCTGGGAAATACCCTAGGGGCCTTTTTCTTTAGGGTCTCGCTACACGTCTAGATTGCGCACGTTCAGCGCATTCTGCGCAATGAATTCCCGCCTTGGCTCGACCAGGTCTCCCATCAGGGTAGAGAACAACCGATCCGCCTCGAAAGCATCCTCCACGCGAACCTGGAGAAGCGTGCGCCTCGCCGGATCCATCGTTGTCTCCCAGAGTTGCTCTGGATTCATCTCCCCCAGACCTTTGTAGCGCTGAATCTGCAATCCCTTCTTCCCCAGTTCATTCACACGATCAGCAAGATCCTCCACGCGCTCGAAATCAACGGTGTCCGTTCCGGATACCAGCCGGTATGGCGCCGGCCCCATCACCGACAGCTCCCCATGAAGCGCCGAAAGGTCGGCAAACTCGGGGGAATCGAGAAACGGATAATCAATGACGGTTGCGCGACGGATTCCCGATGGACGTACGGGCGCCTCGATCTTGTACCCACCGTGCTCGCTGTCCGGCGCAAGTTTCAGAACGACATCCCTCAGCTCCGGCGCATACGCTTCGAAATACTCCTCTAATCGCCCGAGTGCTTTCGCAATGAGTTTCGGATCCTTCAAATCCGCCTTCGAAAGCCGGCCTGCCTTGATGATCGAATCCACGAGACGCGCATCGAACCGCCGATCGAGTACCTTCAACAACCTCCGATACCGCCCGGCCTGCCTTGCCAAATGGCGAAGCTCTTCTCCCCCAATGAACTCGCCACCACTGCTGGGACGAAGCGACAGGTTCTCCGTGGCGCTATCCAGCAGGTACTCCTCGAGAGCTTGCTCGTTCTTGAGGTAGATTTCTCGCTTGCCCTTCTTCACGCGATAGAGCGGCGGCTGCGCAATGAAAAGATATCCGCGCTCGACGATCTCTGGGAAGTGCCGGTAGAAAAACGTTAGCAACAGTGTGCGAATATGACTTCCGTCTACGTCGGCATCGGTCATCACAATCACCCGGTGGTACCGGATCTTGTCGATCTCCTTTTCCTTCTCCACTCCGCAGCCAAGCGCTGTAATCAGCGTGACGATCTCTTGCGAGGAAAGCATCTTGTCGAGACGCGCCTTCTCCACGTTCAAGATCTTTCCACGCAATGGAAGAATCGCCTGATCCTTCCGGTTCCGCCCTTGCTTCGCCGATCCACCGGCGCTGTCTCCCTCGACGATGTAAAGCTCCGAGAGCGCAGGATCCCGCTCCTGGCAGTCCGCGAGTTTTCCGGGTAGTGACGAAATGTCCAGCGCCCCCTTGCGCTGAACCAGTTCCCGCGCCTTCCGTGCAGCATCCCGCGCTCTCGCCGCCAGCACGGCCTTCTCGATGACCTGTTTAGCCTCCCGTGGATGCTCCTCGAGAAACCGTCCTAGCCGCTCATTCACGATGCGCTCGACGATGCCCTTGACCTCGGACGAAACGAGTTTGTCCTTGGGCTGATTGCTGAACTTTGGATCGGGGTGCTTGACGGACACCACCGCCGTCAGGCCTTCACTGATGTCGTCTCCACCGAGACCATTCCTGAGATCTTTGAGTAACCCAGCAGATTGCGCGTACGCGTTCACCGTACGGGTCAACGCCGCGCGGAAACCGGTCAGATGGGTGCCTCCATCCTTGTTCTTGATGTTGTTGGTGAAACAGAAAATCGAGTCTTGGTACGAGTCGTTCCACTGCAGCGCGATCTCGACGACCGTACCGTCTTGCTCACCCTCCACGACGATAGGCTTTTCATGGGTCACCACGCGGGTGGTATTTAGATCCGCTACGAATTGCGCCAGTCCCCCAACAAAATTGAACTCGTTCGACTTGCCGCTTCGTTCGTCCTCGAGGGTGATGGTCAGGCCGCGGTTCAGGTACGACAGCTCGCGCAGCCTTTGCGAAAGAACTTCGAAACTGAATTCTGTGATCCCTCTGAAAATAGACCCATCGGGCTTGAACGTGATCTTCGTCCCGCTCTTCTCCGAAATACCTATCTCCTCGAGACCGGTCGCCGGATCGCCCTTTCGGTACTCTTGGTGGTAGACCTTGCCGTCGCGCTTGATTTCCAGCTTGAGCCATTCCGAGAGCGCGTTCACCACCGAGACACCGACGCCGTGCAGACCACCCGAAACCTTGTAGTTCGAATGGTTGAATTTCCCCCCGGCGTGCAGCACGGTCATGACGATTTCCGCGGTCGGTCGCTTCTCGGTCGGGTGCTCGCCAACCGGAATGCCACGGCCATTGTCCTCTACCGAGACTGAGTCGTCGAAATGCACCTGCACCCCGATGCGGTTGCAATACCCGGCCAAGGCCTCGTCGACCGAGTTGTCGACGACTTCGTAGACCATGTGGTGAAGGCCGCTGCCGTCATCCGTATCGCCAATGTACATGCCCGGCCGCATGCGAACGGCCTCAAGTCCCTTGAGAACCTGGATACTCTCTTCGTTGTACTCGCTGGGGCCTTTCGGCAGCTCTTGGCCTTGAGCGTTATCTGTGTCCACCGACATGTAAAAAACCTAGGACTTTCAGTGACATAGCATCATTGCGCGGGGGAGTAAAGCAAAACTGCCCGCGCCCTAGGCGAGTTCGATGTGTCCGCCTGAGACGTGCCAATCAGCCCGCTCGGGCAAATCTGGCAAATGATTGCGCTCCGTCACCGTGATCAGAGTCTGACATGCCATGGCCGAGATGGTCTCGAAAAGGCGCGCACGTCTTTCCTGGTCGAGCTCGCTGGCTACATCGTCGAGCAGGAGCACGGGCGTCTCCCTATTGCGCACCTCCGCATGCCGCAATTCTCCGATCTTGAAAGCGAGAACCAGCGACCGAATCTGCCCTTGTGACCCATGCTCGCGCGCCGGACGGTCGCCGAGTAGCATTTCGAGGTCGTCGGTCTGAGGGCCGAATCCCGTAAAACCCTTGCGCTGGTCGTTGCCCCGCTCCGCATCGAGGCCCGCGCGCAGTGCTTCCCTAATGTTCTCCTCGCCTTCCACGGCTTCCACACGAACATGGCTTCGATAGCCAATCCTCGCCGGTAAGTCGCCGTGGATCTCGGCAAACACGCCTGCCACGGTGGGAGCCAGTTCTTGCACCAACTCCCGCCGTCGCACGACGATCCGCGCTCCCGCTCTCGCCAAAGTTTCGTCGTAGCTTTCCAGAAGCTCACGCGAAAACTCCCCTCGGCGCAGCACACCGTTTCTGGCTTTCAAGGCGCGATCGAAATCCAGCGCTTCGCGAAAATAGGTTCGATGAACGGCAAAAACCGCTCGGTCGAGAGCGCGCCGCCGCTCTGCAGCCGCGGCCTTGGGCAGACGGAGATCGTCCGGTCCAAAAATCACGACCCCTGCGCCTTGCAGAGATTCCGAATCGCGCCGGACCGTCTTTCCGTCCAGGGTCACGCGCTTCTTTCCGACACCAATCTCCACACGAATCGTCCGGTCGAGGCCGCGCAATGTGATCCCTGCTTCAATCTCCGCCCCGACCCTTCCCCATTCAATCAGATCGCCGATACTGCTCGTTCGGAAAGACCGAAAAGTGATGGCGTAGTACGCAGCTTCGAGGAGGTTGCTCTTGCCCTGCCCGTTTTGCCCGAAAAGAACGCTCACCCGATGGCCAAACGCCAGCTTCTCGTCGGCAAGGTTTCTCCAGCCCCTGACCCGTATATCACGAAGGAGCAAGATCCCTAGCCGCGTTCCTAGAGTCGCATCGGCATGATCACGCCCAAGTAGTCGCTGCCGTCGCAGGGCTTGAGGAGGGCAGGATCCAAGTCGCCACCAAGCTCAATGCTGACTTCCTTGCCGCTCATCTCGCTTATTAGGTCGATGAAGTAGCGCGCATTGAAGCCTATCTGCAAGGATCCACCCATGTAGTCCACATCGAGGCTTTCCTTGGCATTGCCGAGATCGGGATTATCCGCTTCGATGGAAAGCTTGCCCTTCTCCAGCGAAAAACGGATCCCCCATGTCTTGTCGGACGCGATGATCGAGACGCGACGAAGGGCTTCGAGAAACGCCTCACGTTCCACTAGAACCTTCTTATCGTTGTCCTTGGGGATCACCTGGTCATAAGGCGGGAACTGCCCCTCCCCAAGTTTCACCGAAAGCACCATCTCATCGGCCTTGAGCACAAAAAAGCCCTGATCGACACCAATCTCGCATTGCCCCTGGTTGCCTTCGAGAGATCGGCGGATTTCGCTCAGTCCTTTGCGGGGCAGAAGTCCTCCCGCCTCAAGCTTGGGTCCACCGGGCATCGCACGGGAAATCTTGGAGAGCCGGTGGCCATCGGTCGACACCATGGTGGCCTTTTCGCCGTCGCTTTCGAACAACACGCTCGCCAGATGGGGACGAGTTTCGTCCTGCGACACAGACAGGATGGTCTTGCCAATCATCTCAAGTAACGTCGCGGATTCAACCTTGCTGCATGGGATCTCCTCCACGCTTGGCAGCTTAGGAAAATCCCTGTCGCTCATCCCCACCACCTTGAATTCGGTTCGGCCGCTTTCGATATGCAGCCAGTTTTGCTCGGTCCGCTGTAGACGAACCTCGTCTCCTCCAAGCCCTTTCACGATCTCGTAGAGCTGTCGGGCTCCCACCGTGATCCCTCCTTCCTCCGAGATCCTCGCCGACGTGTGTACGAGCATGGTCACTTTCAAATCCGTGGCTGCGAACACAACTTTGTCCTTGCCACTGGCACGTATCAAAACATTGGCAAGGATTGGAATCGTATTCTTCCGATCCGCGATGCCATGGGTCAGATACAGCCCGCGTAAGAATTCGTTCTTTCCGATCCGAAAGTCCATCCGTTACCCTCTAGCTGGGGTTTTCATCCATCAACACGTTCATAGAATCTATAGGTTTTTGATCTACTTTGGGAGAAGTATTAGGGCCTGTGGATTTGTGGACAACGTCCCGTTCTCGACGGAGAGTCGACGCAAGAGCATGGGGACAGAAGGGCTGGGACAAGGGGATGAATTGGGGGTAAGCGCGAACAGGAGATTCTCAAGGTTCCGCCCACAGGGCTGACGGCAAGTCATCAACAGGCCTAGGCGAGCATGAAACGCATCGCTTCGGAGGGAGCGAATACGTCGAAGACCGAGGGAACGAAGGTAGAAGAGGCTGCATCCTAGATGCGGTTCCTCCCCATGCTCCGAACGCAACCTTGGCCTTCTGGGCCCACGCGGTGAAAGGGCGCCCTAGCGCTGTCGCAAACGCGTGGTGAGCGTGGAAACCACGCTGCGCAGACTGGCATCCTCGGCCATCTTCTTCTCGATCTTCTTGACTGCGCTGATAATGGTCGAGTGATCCTTGCCACCGAAGCGGCTGCCGATCTCTGGATAGCTCATGGATGTGAGTTGACGTGAGAGATACATGGCGATCATGCGCGGATGGGCGACAGCACGATGGCGCTTGGGACCCTTGAGGTCGTGCAGCTTGACCTCGAAGTACGAGGACACCTCACGCTGGATGGACTCGACGCTAAGGCCAGTAGGTCCTGACGAGGCAATCGTCTTCAGGATCTCCTCGGCGACTTCCTTCGTGATCGTGCACCCGGTGATGGATGCGCGAGCCGAAAGCTGAAGTAGAGCTCCTTCCAACTCGCGAACGTTGGATCGTACATAGCTTGCCACGGTCAGCGCCACGTCATCCGGCAGGTGAATGTGGTCGAGTTCGGCCTTGCGCTTGAGAATGGCCACTCGGGTTTCGAGATCGGGATGGCCTATCTCCGTGATGAGGCCCCAGGTGAAGCGGCTACGCAAGCGCTCTTCCACGCCAGGCAACTCCGCTGGCAGCTTGTCGCACGTCAGAACGATCTGCTTGTGAGCGTGGTGCAGTGCATTAAAGGTGTGGAAGAACTCGTCCTGTGAGCTGTCCTTGCCCGAGAGGAATTGAATGTCGTCGACCAAAAGGACATCCGGAGCTTCTCGATGGCGCTTGCGGAACTCCTCCATGAGGTTGACGCCACCGCCATGACCATTTCCGGATTGCCGCCGCTGGTTCAGCATCGAACCGATGAAGCTCGACACGAACTGCTCGCAGGTCACGACGGTGATGTTCCAGTCGGGATGCTGGCGGTGGATTTCGTGACCAACGGCGTGCAGTAGGTGGGTCTTGCCAAGGCCAACCCCTCCGTAGATGAACAGGGGGTTGTACTTGGAGGCCGGCGAGTCAGCCACCATGCGCGCTGCTGCGTGGGCGAACTGGTTGGTTTGACCGACCACGAACTTGTCAAAGGTGTACCTGCTGTCCAGGCCTTTGGGCCCCGGTGTGGTGACCGCAAGAGCCTCGACCTTTGGAGCATCGACCGGCTCTAGAGCCTCTACGAGGGATCCTTCTTGCGTGATGGTCTCTTCCACGATTTCGATATCCACGGAAAAGGCTGTCTTCGTGCGCTTCTCTAGATCCGAAAGGATCGCGTGAAGGTAGTGATCCTCGAACCACTCCTTCTGGTAGCGATTGGGCGCGCGCAGGTGAATGCGGTTGCCCTCGTACCCCACAAAAGTTATGGGACGCAACCACTGGTCTCGCTGCGTCGGCTTGACCCTATCTTCGACCGATCGTACGGCTTCGCCCCAGATCTCTAACATGTTCTATTCACAGCGAACCAGTTGACAAAAACACAATAAATACAGACGTTTACACACACTAATCCCCAATTTGCCAACAGCGATTCCTAAGCGCCAACCAGTGACCCACGCGGGGTCAAAACCGGAAGACGCTGTTGGCGGGTTGCCTTTACTACCAACCAGTCCAAGGACCGGCAAGACCAAAATCCATTCTTTGCAGAGGTGCCGGGGATCTGCGGACATCGCCGATTCGGGTTTGGCTTTCCGGCCTCCAGCAAACGGTGGCACGGTCCAGAGTGTTCATCCAACTAACGATGATCCTTGGCAAAAGAACGAAATCTTCGAGCGCAATTCCCTTCGGCCCTGAGATCCACAGACAAGCCCGGTCGGAAAGAGCGCTAACCGCCATGCCATGGGCTTTGCAGCACTTTGGTGACAAGAACGTGTCAAGTTCCCGTCGGAAGATGCAAGTCATTGGGAGGACAGTCTCTGCTCTACCGTCGAGCAGGAAGCGACCGAGCGCCTTCTCGGCCGTCTTCTCCGACGAGAAAACTAGCCCGTGGTTCAAACTCGTCGACGGAGAGGTGAGCAGAATCGGTGGTCAACTTGCATGATCCCTTCCTGGTTGGCAGTGACCGGAACGAAAAAGGCGGTCCAAAAGGCGGGCCAGTCGTTGACAGTACCGATCTGGAATGTTAGTTCTCCCTGCCCACACGGGGGAGACACCGGAGGATCCAAGTGAAGAGGACGTATCAACCGCACCGAAGGAGCCGGAAACGAACGCACGGTTTCCGGAAGCGCATGAGCACCCCAGCGGGTCGAGAGGTGCTCAGGCGCCGTCGCCGCAAAGGGCGCAAGAAGCTCACCGTCAGCGTTCCCAAGAAATAGGTTGAGGTGACCGACCGGGGCCTGCACCAAGGGCTTGGCCGCAGCAAGCGACTCCGAAAGCGGTCGGGCTTTCTTGCGGTAGAGCAGCGCGGGCGTCGGTTCGCCGGCCGAAACCTGGTTCTATACGCCATGCTGCCCACCGACGGGAAGTCCACCCGCGATGCACGCCTTGGTATCACCGTCAGCAAAAAGGTGGGCACGGCGGTCGTGCGGAATCGGGTCAAGCGCTGGGTGCGTGAAAGCTATCGCAGGATGGCGCAAGCAACACCCCGGGGCACGGACTTGGTTGTGATCGCGAAACCAAGCGCAGCCAACGCATCCTACCTTGCAACCGCAGAAGAGTTGCGTCGGCTCCTTCATGGCATCGCGGGATCATGCGATCGCTGCTGACTCGACTCGATGCCCTCGGCAAAGCCCTGTTAGTGGCTTTGCTGCACGCGTATCGATACGCGATTTCGCCAGCCCTCGGGCCGGCCTGTCGGTATGAGCCCACCTGTTCGGTCTACGCGCAGGAAGCCATCGAACGGTTCGGTGCACTCAAGGGTAGTGCTCTTGCCTTGCGCCGGCTCCTGCGTTGCCATCCCTTTGCTTCCGGTGGACTGGATCCTGTGCCGCCCTCGGCGCCAACGACGGTTCGCGCGAATTCAACCTAGGAGAATACATGGACAAGCGGTTGCTTCTCGCGGTGATTGTTTCGGTGGCGATTCTCATCCTCTGGGGGAAGTTCTTTCCCCCCACCCCGCAGTCTCTGCCAGCGCCAACGCCAGTGGCCGGTTCCACCGCGCCGGCTCTTGACTCGGGTGCCCCAGCCCCGGCCCCCACTCTGGCGCAGACGAATTCGCCAGCCAAGCCTTCCGCTCCGCTGGCCGAACGACCCGCCGAAAACCGCATTGTCCTGGAGTCGCCCGATGCGAGCTACGTGTTTTCCTCCTGGGGCGCTTCGCTGAGGCAGATCAAGCTCAAGGATCGTCAGTTCCTTCTCGACAAGACCCAGCCAGACTCAGGCATGCAGATCGTGTCGACGTCGAGGGAAGACACCGCGCCCTTGCGCACGACCTTCACCAAGGCGGATTTTCCCTGGAACGACACCATCGCCTGGTCGGTCACGCGGCCATCGGTAGGCAGCCTGGTCTTCCACGCCGAAACCGACGATGTGGTGGTGGAGAAACACTACACCCTCGAAGCGCAACGTTACCGCCTGCAGCTTTCGGTGACTGTGCAAAACAAGAGCAGCAAGCCCTTGGACCACGGCCTTTCGATCCGCATGTTCGCCGTACAAGATCCGGAAAAGAAAGGTGGCGGCTTCTTCAGCTACGCTTCGGCGAACCTGACCGAAGTGGTTTGCCACGTCGGCGACAAGGCCAAGCGTTCGACCGTGGACGAGTTGGCCAAAGAGTCCCAGAATCTCTTGGGCGGCGTGCGCTGGGCGGCGGCCGGCGACAAGTACTTCATGGTGGCGGCGGTTCCCTTTCCCGAGACTCCGCCTCGCGATCGCGGCTGCAAAGAGCAACTTGTCGACGCGACGACCGCGGAAGTGGCGCTGTCCTTTGCCACCCGCACGCTGGCACCGGGCGAGAAGACCGAGTACCCATTCATCGTCTTTGCCGGACCTAAGTACGCGCACGATCTCGAGGTGGTTCGGCCGGGCGGCGAGGATGCGAAACTCGCGGACGCGGTGAATGTGACCTTCGCCGTCCTGTCGCGACCCATGCTCGCGCTACTCAAGCAGTTCTATCGGTTGTCCGGCAACTGGGGCATTGCCATCATCCTGCTCACCATCTTCATTCGCCTCGTCACCTTCTATCCGACGCACCGAACGCTGGTGTCGGCCAAGAAGATGCAAGGGCTGTCCGGGAAGATCGCGGAGCTACGCAAGAAGTACGAGAACGACAAGCAGAAACTTGGCGTCGAGACCATGAACATGTACAAGGCGCACGGCGTGTCGCCCTTCGGTGGCTGCCTGCCCAGCCTCATCCAGATGCCCATCTGGATCGCTCTGTTCTCGACTCTCAACTACGCCGTCGAGCTCTACCACTCGTCCTTCTTCTGGTACATCACCGACCTGTCGGCCAAGGATCCCTATTATCTGGCGCCCTTGCTCATGGGCTCGGTCATGTTCCTGCAGATGCGCATGTCGCCGGCCGGGACCGATCCGCAGCAACAGAAGATGATGTCGGTGATGATGCCAGTGATGTTCACCGGTTTCTCGCTGTTCCTGCCCGCCGGCCTTTCCATCTACACGCTGACGAGCTACCTCATCGGCATCCTGCAACAGCTCTATGTCAATCGAAAATTCCGCCCCGGCCGCGCCCCAGCCCTCGCTGTCAAATCGTAACCAGGCGAGCGTGTGCCGACCTTGCGTTGAAATCGCATGCGCATTCGCCAGCACGTCAATCCGCTTCGCTCGGACTATTTGCAGATCCCGCTCACGTCGCTTGACCTGCCCCGTGATCGGCCCATCGAGGTCGAACTGGGGTCGGCGGAAGCCTTCTTCTTGATGGAGAGAGCGGCGGAAGATCCGGAGCGCAGCTACATCGGCGTGGAGATTCGGCGCGAGCTCGTGGCTCAGTCGAATGACGAGTGCGAGCGCAAGAGTCTCGGTCAGGTTCGCAGCGTGTTTGCCAACATCTCGGTGGACTTGCCGCGGCTGTTCCCGCCGAGGAGCGTGAATCGATTCTTCATCAACTTTCCCGATCCCTGGTTCAAGCATCGCCAGCGCAAGCGGCGCGTGGTCGGTGAAGACCTGGTCGACCAACTCTTCGACTTGCTCGAACCCGACGGCGAAGTCCATGTGGCGACCGACATCTTCGACATCGCCCTTGATGCTATGACCGCGCTGGAATGGGAAGCTCCCCGACGCTTCGCCAATCTCCACGAACCGTGGAGCTTCCTGCGCAAGAGCCACTTTGCCGCGCGATCATTTCGCGAGCGCCTTTGCGAACGCGAAGGCGTCCGAATCTGGCGCCTGGCCTACCGGCGCCTCTAGCATCCCTCTGTGCTCTCTGTCCCCGCCGTGCCCTCTTTTCACCCGAGATCGAACTGCATCTCTTCGAACTGCGCGATGCGATCGCGAAGCGCGGCGGCCTTCTCGAATTCAAGCTTCTCAGCCAAGTCGAACATCTCCTTCTTGAGCGAGGCGATGAGGCCAGGGATCTCGTCGGGGGCAACCGTGCGCTTGCCCTTCTTGGGCAGCGTGGCCTTGGTGGGATCCCAGCGGTCGTCTTGCGCCGTGCCCGAAAGCTCGGCGATGGCTTTCTCGATGGTCCTCGGCGTAATGCCGTGCTGGTGGTTGTATTCCTCTTGCACGGTGCGCCGGCGGCGTGTGACGTCGATAGCCTTCTTCATGGAATCGGTTTCGCGATCCGCGTACATGATGACCTTGCCGCGCACGTTGCGGGCGGCGCGGCCGATGGTTTGAATCAATGAACGCTCGGCACGCAAAAACCCTTCCTTGTCGGCGTCGAGAATCGCGACCAGCGAAACCTCGGGCAGATCCAGTCCCTCGCGCAGAAGGTTGATGCCGACCAGCACGTCGAATTCGCCCAGGCGCAGATCGCGCAAGATCTCGATGCGCTCAAGCGTGTCGATGTCTGAATGCAAGTAGCGAACGCGCACGCCGAGCTCGCCGTAGTACTCGGTCAGATCCTCGGCCAGCCGTTTGGTCAGCGTGGTGACCAGCACGCGCTCGCTCGCCTTTGTGCGCTCGCGGATTTCGGCCAAGAGGTCGTCGACTTGGGTGCCCACCGGGCGGACTTCGATTTCCGGGTCGAGAAGCCCGGTCGGCCGGATGATCTGCTCGACGAGAACGCCCTTGGCGCGACCAACCTCGTAGTCGCCCGGCGTGGCCGAGACGAACACGGCTTGCTTGGCTCGGCCTTCCCATTCCTCGAAGCGCAGCGGCCGGTTGTCGAGGGCAGAGGGCAGGCGGAAGCCAAAGTCGACCAGGGTTTCCTTGCGTGATCGGTCGCCCTTGTGCATGGCGGAGATCTGCGGAATGGTCTGGTGCGACTCGTCGACCATGACCAGAAAATCGTCGGGGAAATAGTCGATGAGGGTGGGCGGTGGCTCGCCCGCCTTGCGCCCGGACAGATGGCGCGAGTAGTTCTCGATGCCCTTGCAGCGCCCCATCTGTTCGAGCATTTCGAGGTCGTAGAGCGTTCGCTGCGACAGGCGCTGCTCTTCCACCAGGCGATTCGTGGTGTGCAACTCGACCAGGCGCTCGCGCAGCTCTTCCTTGATGCCGGTCATGGCGCGTACGAGTTCGTCGGCCGGGGTCACGTAGTGCGAGCCGGGAAAGATCGACACCTCGTCGAGCTTGCGCAAGACCTTGCCGCGCAAGGGATCGACCTCGGAAATGGTTTCGATCTCGTCGCCCCACCACTCGATGCGCAGGGCCTTCTCGCGCTCATACGCCGGGAAAATCTCCACCACGTCGCCGCGCACGCGGAAAGTGCCGCGGGAAAAATCCACGTCGTTGCGCTCGTACTGGATCTCGATCAAGCGGCGCAGAACCGCATCGCGACGAACCTCGATCCCGGCCGCCAGATCGATCTTCATGCCCAAATACGCCTCGGCGGCGCCAATGCCGTAGATGCACGACACCGAGGCCACGATGATGGCATCCCGCCGGGTGAGCAGCGCATACGTCGCCGCGTGGCGCATGCGGTCTATCTCTTCGTTGATCAGCGAATCCTTCTCGATGTACGTGTCGGTCGACGGCACGTACGCCTCGGGCTGGTAATAGTCGTAGTAGCTGACGAAGAAGTGGACCGCGTTGTCAGGGAACAGGCTCTTGAACTCGCCGAACAGCTGGTGGGCCAGGGTCTTGTTGTGCGCCACCACCAGCGTCGGGCGCTGCACGCGTGCGATGACCTCGGCCATGGTGAAGGTCTTGCCGCTCCCGGTGATGCCCAGCAGAACTTGCGCAGGATCGCCGCGCAGGATGCCGGCCACGAGTTCGTCGATTGCGCGCGGCTGGTCGCCAGCGGGTTTCAGGTCAGTGACGAGTTTGAACGGCGTGGACATGTTGACATCAGAAGATCGACGTTTGACAGCGACCATGCCAAAACCATGCATGGCGCTGCGAATGCAAGGCTACTACGCAATTTTGGATGTGTTGGGATCTTCTCTCGATCTAGCGGCCGCGTGCCGCCATGCCAGCGAACTACTCGCGGCCAAGCCATGCTGTTTGCAGCTTCGGGCCAAGCAGCTCAGCCTGGCCGCATTCTGCGAACTTGGGCATGCCCTGCGGCCGATGTGCACCGACCATGGCGTTCCACTTTGTGTGAACGATCGCCTGGACGTGGCTTTGGCCGTCGTGGCCGACATCATTCATCTTGGACAGAACGATTTGCCACTGGCCGAGGCGTTGGGCGTCAGGCGAGCGGCCCGCGCCGAATCGCTGGTCGTCGGTATTTCGACCCACGATCTCGCCGAGGCCAAGTTCGCTGCCGCCGGAGGCGCCGACTACATCGGCTTCGGCCCCGTGTTCCCAACCCAGACCAAGACCGACGCTAATCCCGCGGTAGGACTGTCTGCCCTGCAAGAAGTTGCGGGCGCGGTGGAGATCCCTGTCGTCGCCATTGGCGGCATCACGCTCGACAACGTCGCCGCAGTGGCGCGGGCCGGGGCCAGCGCAGCGGCAGTCATCGCCGCGGTCGATGGCGCTCCCGACCGAACCCGTGCCGGCCGGTCGATTGCTCGGGCGTTTGCGGCCTTGGACGACGTGCCTAGGCTTTGACCGCGAGCGCGAACTTGAGGTAGTTGCCCTCGGGAAAACCTGGGTTGACCGGGAAATCCGCGGGCAGCCCCTGGCGCTCGATGATGCGCAGGTCGTGACCAAAGGCAGCCGCACCCTCCGCGATGGCGCGATCGACGTCCCCGGACGACAACTTCGCCGCATTGGTGGCGAAGGCTAGAAAACCACCCGGCGTTAGCACCGAGGCTGCGGCACCCGCGAGTTGACCCAGATCCGACGTCGCGGAGAAGGGCCTGCCTTGGCCGTGGGAAAAGGTCGGCGGATCGCAGACCACCAAGTCGAACGAACGCTTGCGATCGGCGAAGCGCTCGAGGGTCTTCATGGCGTCCGCGGTGATGAGCTCCAAGTGGCTCGCATCCAGCCCGGACAGCTCATAGTTGCGCCGTGCTCGCGCGTGAGCCTTGGCCGAGGTGTCGACGGCAACAACCTCGGTCGCACCGGCTTTGGCCGCGCGGACCGAAAAGGCCCCGGAATAGGAAAACAGATTGAGCACCCGGCGATCAGTCGCCCGGCGCGCAACTGCATCGCGGCCGAGGCGCATGTCGGGAAAAAAGCCGACCCCGAGCGGCGCGGTCACGTCCACAGCGAAACGACAGCCCTCCTCCTCGACCACGATTTCCAGGGGCGCCTCATCGCCCGCCACCTTGACCGCGGGTTCAGGCGCCGCCTGTCCGCCCAAGGAGCGCACGCGTTTCTGATCGTAGATACCGCGCGGGGCGACGGACGCGGTGATGGCCTCGTAGAGTTCGTCCCGCCAGGGAAGTGCGCCGGCCGAGAGCCACTGGACGACCACGAAGTCGCCGTATCGGTCCACGGTTACCCCAGGAAGACCCTCGTTTTCGCCTGAAAACAGGCGCAGGGCGGTGGGACGCTCTTTGCCCAGGATCTGCCAGCGCAGTTTCACCGCGTGCATGAATCGGGCGGCGATGGCGCCCGATCCAGGATGGACGCGCTCGTCAGGATCGCGCGACACGATTCGGACGGCGATGGGATGATCGCTGTCGACATAGCCCCGGGCCAGGAAGTTGCGATTGTTTGCGACCAGATCCACGAGGCTTCCAGTAGGCTCGCTGACTTTGCGCGCTCCAAGGGCTTCCCGAAAAACCCATGGGTGGCCTAGGTGGACGCGCCGGGCCACGTCGTCGGGGAGTCGGTAGACCCCCTGGCGCATGGACATCCCCCCTGCGTGACGCGAATCAGCCTGCGAAGGCTCACGTTCTGGACGGCTGGATCTAGTTGTGCGGCGCGTGGTTGGGCGGTCTTTGTTGGGCATGGAGTATCGACCTGGAGCGACAGGGGAGCAACCTTAGTACGGGGCCGCCAACTGTCAAACGTGGTGAACCTTATGTGAGGGATTGACTTTGTAGCCCGCCAACAAGAAACTTCGCTTCTCCCACCTGCCTCAGCGCACACGCGGTGAGGCTGCAGAAAGGAATTCCCCAATGTCGACTGGCCCCGGGCCGACACACAAGGCCGACGGATCCGCTGAAGCGTCCGTCGATGACGTCGCTGATCTTCTGGTCGAAGGCGAATCCCGTCCAGCTCCCACGGAGGGTGAGCAGTCTCTTGACGACGGTCTCGACGTGATGCTTGAAACACCAGGGCCCGCGCTGGTTAGCACGTTTATGCCGCCACCGCCATCGCTACCCGCCGCGGATGATGTGGCGGAGGACGCCGATGAAAGCGAAAGCGCCGAAGAACCCGGTGAAGCGACCAATCTCGCCTACGAAGACTTGCTCGCCAAGCTGGTTCTGCCGGCCAAAGCGCCCGAACCCGAACCCGCCATGCCGGCGTTGGCTTCATCGTTGCCACTGCCCGAATCGATTGCGGCCCCGGCTGCGCCGACCCCGCCTGCGGTGGCATTCAAGCGCCCCTCATCGGCCAGCTTCCAGGTTGCCCCACCCGGCGACGAACGCACGCTGGTGACAGTCAATCCCCTCGTTGCCGAAGAGCAGGAAGCTGCGGCTCGTGAGGGCCGATCGGGTTCGCGCGAACTCCTGCCGCCCATCCTGGTGCAGGAGGAAATGCGCCCTGCTCTTACCGAACCCATGGTCGCTGCGAATGGCGCTGCCAAGTCGAGGCTGTTCTATCTGTTGTCTGGGGGAGGTTTGGTTCTGTTCGGGTTTGTTCTGGCCGTGGTGCTGCTCAAGCTGATCATGCCCACGCCAGCGCCACCAACCCCGGTGGTCATCACGCCCGCGCCGCTTCCTCCACCCCTGCCTGCGGCGCACGTCGAACCTCTGCCGCCTAGCGCGCCGCCCACAGCCGCCATTCCCACGGCAGCCCCCGCCGCGGCGCCCGAGGCTCCCGCTGCCGTTCCTCCTGAAGTTCCTGCTCCTGGCACGGAAGGAGGTGCCGAAGCTCTCGAAGTCGAGAAGGCGCAACCCAAGGCTCACAAGGCAGCGGCCCACAAGGTCGCCCACACCACAGCTCCCAAGCCCGCTGCCGCGCCCAAGCCGGCAGTGGTCGCTCCCAAGGCGGCCCCAGCCGCGGCTCCCGCGGCCAAGACGCCCAAAGCACCCGCCGGGAAAAAGGCAAAGGCTAGCGGCTACGCAGATCCCTTCGACAACTAGCGTCCGTCGGGAATTTTGCAACCCTGATCGAGCCAGTGGGCTGGGTTGAACTGCTCGTCTGACGCGGTCCGTGCGCCGAACCGTCAGTGAGGATCTTGCCTCCGCACTGACCCACTGTTACGATCAGCAGCTCAAGGAGCCGTTGCCATCTGCCGACGGTTTCTTAGGGGAAACATGAGTCGACTCGGGGAGCTACTGCTTCGGGACCAAATCATCTCGCCCGAGCAGCTACAGCGCGCTCAGGAAGAGAGCAAGAAATCAGGCGAGCGCCTGGGGAATACCCTCATCAAGGTGGGCGCCATCCAGGAGGATGATCTCACCCAGTTCCTGTCCAAGCAGTATGGCGTCCCAGCCATCAATCTGTCCGAGTTTGAAATCGATCGGGACGTCATCACGCTGCTGCCCAAGGAGGTCGTCGAACGCCATCGCGTGATTCCGGTCAATCGCGCCGGCTCGTCGCTCATCATCGCCATCGCCGATCCTTCCAACATCCTCGCCATTGACGATCTCAAATTCGTCACGGGCTACAACATCGAGGTGGTGGTCGCTTCCGAAGTCAGCATCACGGAGGCCATCGAGAAGTACTACCAGCGCCAGAACGAACTCGACCTTACCCAGGTCATGAACGAGATCCAGGAACAGGTCGAGGTGGGCGCCTCCAGCGAGGAAGACGTCAACGCCCTGGACCTAGAGCGCGCCGCGGACGACGCGCCGGTGGTCAAGCTGTGCAACCACATCTTGCTCTCCGCGATCCAGAAAGGCGCGTCCGATATCCACGTCGAGCCCTACGAGAAGAGCTATCGCGTGCGCTACCGGGTTGACGGTGTGCTGCACGAAGAGATGTCGCCACCGGTGAAACTGAAGGCCGCGCTGTCGAGCCGCCTCAAGATCATGTCCCACCTCGACATCGCCGAGCGCCGCCTGCCCCAGGATGGCCGCATCAAGCTCAAGGTCGGGGCCAACAAGGAGATGGATTTCCGCGTCTCGGTTCTGCCCACGTTGTTCGGCGAAAAGATCGTTCTGCGTCTCCTCGACAAGGGCAACCTGCAGCTGGACATGACCAAGCTGGGCTTCGAGGAGGACCAGCTTGCCGATTTCAAGAAGGCCATCGAGGCGCCCTTCGGCATGGTGCTGGTCACTGGGCCCACGGGTTCGGGCAAGACCACGACGCTCTATTCGGCGCTCTCAGAGCTGAACCAGATCGCCGACAACATCTGCACCGCCGAGGATCCCGTCGAGTTCAATCTCTCCGGCATCAATCAGGTGCAAATGCACGAAGACATCGGGCTCAACTTCGCGGCGGCGCTACGCTCGTTCCTGCGCCAAGACCCCGACATCATCATGATCGGCGAGATCCGCGATTTCGAGACCGCCGAGATCGGCATCAAGGCCGCGCTCACTGGCCACCTCGTGCTCTCGACCCTGCACACCAACGACGCTCCGTCGACCATCACCCGCTTGCTCAACATGGGCGTGGAGCCCTTCTTGGTCACGGCCGCCGTGCAGCTGGTGCAGGCGCAACGCCTGGTGCGCAAGATCTGCGCGAACTGCAAGCAGCCCATTCCGGCGCCCAAGGACGAACTCAAATTGCTGGGCGCCACCGACGCCGAGATCGACACGGCCACTCCCATGCATGGTGCTGGCTGCCAGACATGCGGCATGACCGGTTACAAAGGCCGCGTCGCTCTCTACGAAGTCATGCCGTTTACCGACCCGCTCAAGGAACTTGTGTTGCAGGGGGCGGCTGCCGTGGAAATCAAGGCCGAGGCCGTCCGGCGCGGGATGCGGTCGTTGCGCATGTCGGGCATTCGCAAGATCTGCCAGGGAGTCACCTCGGTCGAAGAGGTGGCGCGCATCACGGCCGCCGACTAGAGGAGGCAGTTTGGACACCACGCCGGCACCTGCGAGTGGGCTCAACGTCAACCTACAACAGCTCTTGAAGGCGATGGTCGAGCAGGGGGCCTCCGACCTTCACATCACGACCGGCTCGCCTCCGCAGTTGCGCATCGACGGCGTGCTCGTTCCCTTGCGGGTCAACCAGCTCTCCCCGGTGGACACCAAGCAGCTGTGCTACTCGGTCTTGACCGATACGCAGAAGCTGCGTTTCGAGGAGGACAAGGAACTCGATTTTTCCTTCGGCGTGCGCGGAGTCGCGCGCTTTCGCGCCAACCTCTTCATGCAGCGGGGCGCGGTGGGAGGTGCCTTCCGTACCGTGCCGTTTCAGGTGAAGAGCTTTGGCGATCTGGGCTTGCCGCCCGTCATCGAAGAACTGTGCAACAAGCCGCGTGGAATGGTTCTGGTGACCGGACCCACCGGCTCGGGCAAGACCACCTCGCTGGCGGCGATGATCGACAAGATCAATTCCGAACGCCACGAGCACATCATCACCATCGAAGATCCCATCGAGTATCTGCACCCGCACAAGAAGTGCCTGATCAACCAGCGCGAGATCGGGGCCGATACCGACACCTTCAAGAAGGCGCTCAAATATATCCTGCGCCAGGATCCAGACGTAGTCCTCATCGGCGAAATGCGCGACCTCGAAACCATCGAAGCGGCTCTAGTGACGGCGGAGACCGGCCACCTGTGCTTCGCCACCTTGCACACGAACTCGGCGGTGCAGACCATCAACCGCATCATCGATGTCTTTCCCCCGAACCAGCAGTCGCAGATCCGTGCCCAGCTGTCCTTCGTGCTCGAAGGCATCATCAGCCAATCGCTCTTGCCGCGGGCTTCCGGGCAGGGTCGCATTCCGGCGCTGGAGGTGATGATCCCCAACGCCGCCATTCGCAACCTCATCCGCGAGGACAAGATCCATCAAATCTACTCCATCATGCAAATAGGACAGGGCAAGTCCGGTATGCAGACCATGAACCAAAGTCTGGCCAGTCTGTATTTGCGTCGGCTGGTCTCGCTCGAAGAGGCGATGAGCCACAGCTCGGAGCCCGAGGAGCTTGAACAAATCATTTCGACCGGCGGCGGGGCATCGTCCGGCAGGCCGGGCGGCCGGCCGCCCATGGGAAGAGGATAAAGAACCATGGCAGCGCAAATGAAAGCCTTCATTTGGGAAGCGCGTACGCGGACGGGCGACGTCAAGAAGGGCGTGATGGAGGCCGAGACCGAGGAGGCCGTCCACAACAAGCTCAAGATGCAGCAGCTCTCGCCGGTTACGGTGAAGAAGCAGCCGATGCAGATCACGCTGCCCACCATCGGCACAGGGGTCAAGACCAGCGACATCGTGATCTTTACACGCCTCTTCGCCACCATGATCGACGCCGGTTTGCCCATCGTGCAGTGCCTGGAGATCTTGTCGTCGCAAGCTGAAAACAAACGCTTCGGCAAGATCTTGAGCCAGATCCGCAGCAGCGTGGAAGGTGGCCTGACCTTGTCGGATGCCATGCGGCGCTTCCCCAAGATCTTCGACAATCTTTTCGTGAATCTGGTCGCCGCTGGCGAGGCGGGCGGCATCTTGGATACGATTCTGCAGCGCCTCTCCCAGTACATGGAGAAGGCGCAGAAACTGCGCCGTCGGGTCAAGGGCGCCATGAGCTATCCGCTCATCGTTTTGTTCATCGCCGGTATCGTGGTGGTCGTCTTGCTGACCAAGGTCATCCCTGTGTTCGAAAAGATGTTCAAGGATTTCGGCGGCGGCAAACTGCCCAAGCCGACCCAGTTGGTCATCGATATGTCGTACGCGATGCGGAACTACCTGCCCTTCATCGTGGGGGGGCTGATTGCGCTCTACACAACCTGGAACCTCATCCTACGCACGCGCAAAGGCAGGCTGGCCTGGGATGGTATGCTGCTGAAACTCCCCATCTTGGGGAATGTCTTGCGCAAGACCGTGGTGGCGCGGTTTACGCGCACCATGGGTACGCTGCTTTCGTCCGGCGTCCCCATTCTCGATGCCATGGAAATCGTGGGTAAGACCGCTGGCAACGTCGTGGTCCAAGACGGCATCATGTTCGTCCGCGCGCGCATCTCGGAAGGAAAGGACATGTCCACGCCGCTCATGGAAACCGGTCTCATGCCGCCCATGGTGGTTCAGATGATCAGCGTGGGCGAGCAGACCGGCGCGCTCGATGCCATGCTGACCAAGATCGCGGATTTCTATGAAGAGGAAGTCGACGTCGCGGTGGCCTCCATGACCAGCATGATCGAACCCCTCATGATGGTGTTCTTGGGCACCGTCGTAGGTGGCTTGGTCATCGCGATGTATCTGCCGATCTTCGAGATGGCCGGGAATATCAAGAGCTAGTCCTTCGCCGACGGAAACTCGCCCAGGGGCACGCGGACCGAATGGAAGATAGGACGCCAGCCTCGGCCGACCGATCCGCACGACCCGCCGCAGATCGCGCGGCCCTTTCCCCGGTCGAAGTCACGCCGCTCGTGTTCATGGGTGCTGCCCCGGAGGTGGGATCCGTCGACAGGCCGCGCGCCGAAGCGCTGAGAATCGTCACCTACTTGATGCTCGTGCGCACGGCTCTGGCCACGGTGCTCATGCTCTCGGTGGTGAGCTTGGCCTGGACGATGGGATCACCCGAGACCCTGTCGAGTCCGTTCGGCCGCTTTGTGTTCGGGCTCCTGGCCACGACCTATCTCGCCAGCCTCGCCTACGCCATCAGTCTCAAACGCATCCAGGATCCGATTCATTTCGCCGACATTCAAATCGGGGTCGATTTGGTTCTGGTCACTTTGCTGGTCCACGCGACGGGCGGTGCCCAAAGTGGATACACCTTTCTTTACCTCATCGACGTGGTCGCGGTGTCCGCGCTGCCCAAGGGGTTCGGCGCGGCCAGCGTCTCCTTGGCCAGCGCCCTGCTCTTCGTCTGCATCTCGCTGCTCGGCTACTTGAAGGTTCTTCCTCCCATTACCGGCCAAACGGTTTTTCCTTGGGATCTCACACGAGAAGAAGTGGTCTTCCGCATCGTGATCTTCTTGGCCGGGTTGGTATCGGTGGGGTCACTCGGCGTCAGCCTGGCTCGACAGCGACGCAAGGCCGGCGAGCGGCTGGTCATGCATCAACAGTTGGTGGGAGATCTCGCGTCGCTGCACCAGAACACGATTCGATGTCTGTCGTCGGGCCTGGTCACCACCACCCTCGACGGAACCATCACCACGATGAACGATGCCGCGTGTGACATTCTCGGTATCACCGCTGCCCCGCCCATCGGCCAGAAATTGGCCAGCCACATCCCCTCGCTGGATATGGTGCTGGCCAAGGCCGGCGCGCTCGGACGGGTGCTGCGCGATGAAGTGGATGCGGTGAGGGCCGACGGAGTCGAGCGGCACCTAGGCCTTTCCGCGACTCCGCTTTCCGATCACAGTGGCAACGTCACGGGGCGAGTCATCCATTTCCAAGATCTGACGGATTTGCGCCACATGGAACAGGTGGTTGCTCGAGCTGAGCGCTTGGCCGGCATTGGTCGTCTGGCCGCCAATATCGCGCACGAGATCCGCAATCCCCTGGCCAGCATTTCCGGATCGGTCGAGGTGCTCAAACGTCTTCCCGGCGCCGACGCCGAGACGTGCAACTTGGTCGACATCGCCGTTCGCGAAGTCGATCGGGTCAATGCGCTCATCAGCAATCTGCTTGATTACGCTCGCCCACGCACGGAAGAACGGCAGCGGCTCGATCTTGGAGAAATGGTCACCGAGATCGCCAAGATCTTCGAACAGGAACGGCGGGCCAAGGAAGTGCGCTTGCAGCTCCACGCCCAGAGCGGCGTTTGGGTCGAGGCCGCCTCGGGCCAAATGCAGCAGGTGCTATGGAATCTCCTGCGCAATGCCGTGGAAGCCATGCCCGAGGGTGGCACGATCTACCTCGCGGCTGCCCAGAGAAATGCGACGCCAGCAGAAGCCATCTTGATGGTGCGCGATACCGGTATCGGTATTGCCAAGGAAGACGTCGATCACATCTTCGAGCCGTTCTTCTCTCGCAAGGCTGGCGGCACAGGGCTTGGGCTCGCGACCACCGCGCGCATCGTGGAGGATCACAAGGGCACCATCGACGTGCTCAGCCAGCCTGGCAAAGGTACGACCTTCACCATTCGCCTGCCGGCCGCCTGATGGTTGGCAAGTCGCTCTTCTGACACTAAAGTAGACGACTTTGTCGTGAAGAACGAAGTCCATGAGCACGGCGCTCTCAAGCCGGCGGAAACGGCCAATCCCCCGGCGATTGTCCTCGAAGAGGAGGCGCTTCTCCGTGTCGTGCTCGCCAAGGTCGATGCGCCGCTTCGGCGCGCGCACGCACCGGTCGACGATATGGCCACGCTCATCGAACTGCGAGATGCCCTGGCCGAGGCGAAGCCGGAAGATCAAGGTCCTCTGCTGGAACAGATGCATCGAATCGAGGCCTTGTCGCGCCAGCGCGGTCGCGGCGAAAGCGTTCCCGTCGATCGCCGGTCGCCCTATTTCGGTCACTTGCGCATGCTGCAGGACGGGCGCCGGCGCGACGTGCTCATCGGCCAGCGCGGGTACGTCGAGCCCGGCGGCGGCGTGCAGATCGTGGATTGGCGGAACGCACCGGTTTCGCGTCTCTTCTACCGCTACGACGAGGGCGACACCTTCGAAGAGCGGCTGGGCGAGCGTGAGGTCGCGGGCGAGATCCTGGCCCGCCGGACAGTCACCATCGTGGACGCGGAGCTTCGGCGGGTCGCCTGCGCGCAAGGGATCTTCTCGCGCGAATCTCCGGATCACGTCTGGCGCAGCCTCGATCTCGACAAGGTCCGCCTGGGCGTCGCACCGTGGGCCGGATCGCCTGCATCGTCCGCCCCTTCTGAGCAGCGGCTGCGCCTAGGTTTCGAAAGTCACGGGCAACGCCGAGCTGACCGCTTCCTGCCCGCCATCGCCGCGCTCATCGACCCGCGGCAGTTCGAACTGATTTCCCGGCCGAGTTCAGGTGTCATCGTCGTGCAGGGGTCGGCGGGCAGTGGCAAAACCACCATTGGACTGCACCGCATCGCCTACTTGAACTTCGCCGAACCCGGCTACTTCCGCCCGCAAGACATGCTGGTCATCGTGTACCAGCGCGCGCTCGCGGCCTACGTGTCCAGGGTTTTGCCCGACCTGCAGGTGCCGGGCGTGAACGTCAAGACCTTCGCCCACTGGGCCGAGGAGGTGCGCAGGGCCTCGCTGGCGGGCCTCGCGTGCGACGTCACCGACAACACGCCGCCGCTTGTGATGCGTGCGAAATCGCACGGGGCCATGCTGGGGATCCTGGCCGATCGGCAGGTCGAAATGGCTGCTTGGTGCCGGCAGCTTCTCGGATCCGAGCTTGGTAGTGGACCCGAAGCCCAAGCCGTGCTCGCTGCCTGGGACGGAACCTCGGGGCCGCTCGACGCGCGGGTCACCGCCCTTGCGCGCTTCGTGAAACAGGCCGCGCTTTCTCCCCTCATGCGTACCCGCATCGAGACCTGCGGCGCGCGTCTGCGCGCGCGGACGCGTGACGTGATTGGCGAGTGGGCCGCCCTGCTCACCGACCGCCAAGCCCTTACCCGTGGATTCGCCACGCACGCGCACGGGTTGTTTTCCGAGGGTCAGATCGAGAGCATCCATCGCTGGTGCGTGGACCGTGAACGCTTGCGGACCGGCTCATCGAGCGCCGCAGACGACGGCGAGCGGTACGCGCTTGATGTGGAGGACGAGGCGCTGCTCCTGCGCATCCACCAATTGCAGCGCGGACCCCTGCAAAGCGCGAAGGGATCGCTCGCCTACCATCACTTGATGATCGATGAGGTGCAGGATTTCGCGCCGGTGGAACTGGCGGTGCTGCTCGACTGCACGACGCCGCGTCGGTCGATCACCCTGGCCGGCGACACCAACCAGGGCATCGCGCCCGAGCACGGTTTCGTGAGCTGGACCGAGATGCTCGAACGCCTAGGTTTGCCGCACGCCTGCGTCGAGCCCTTGCGCATCAGCTACCGATCCACGCGCCAGATCGTAGACTGTGCGCTTCACGCGCTTGGCCCGCTCATGGGCGACCAGCGCCCGCAGGTACCGCGCTCGGGCGCCGAGGTTGAGGGTTTTCGCTTCGGCTCCTCGGGCGAGGCGTGCGAGTTCCTCGTGCGTATTCTGCGCGATCTCATGCAACGAGAACCCTTGTCGTCGGTGGCCTTGATCGCACGCCATCCCGAACAGGCGCGCCTCTACTTCGAGGCGCTTTCGGCTGCCGAGGTGCCTGGGTTGCGTCTGGTCGCAGATCAGGATTTTTCCTTTCGGCCCGGGATCGACGTGACCGACGTCAAGCAGACCAAGGGACTAGAATTCGACATCGTGATTCTGCTGGAGGCCAACGAGGAGTCGTATCCGGAAAGCGACCACGCACGCCGGCTTCTCCACGTGGCCATGACCCGCGCGGCACATCAGCTGTGGATCACGTGCACGGGATCGCCGTCGCCGCTCTTGCCCGCATCGCTGCGGCCCTGAAAGGCGCCACTAGCCCTGAAAAAAGCGGTTGAGCGCCCAGACTTCGCGCGCGCGCAGACCCTGGAAACGAATCCCCATGCCACTCGGTTGGCCCGCGCTCCCGGGTTCGACCCAACGTACTTCGCCGCTCACCTCGATGGTCTCGGGCTGGGTCGGGATCTGGAAACGGACCTGCAGTCGAGTTTGCAGAGGGAAGGCCTCGCTGGTTTCCACGAAGAGACCGCCAAGGGAAATATTCACCGTGGTGGCGGCGCGCTTCTGGTCGCCTGCGATGATCTCGACCTCGAGCCGGCGAGCGTAGCGGGGATCTGTTCGACGAAAGTTGTCTGACACCTAGTTTACCTCTGGGTTGGCGTGAGCCATTCACCACCGGATGGGTGAGTTTAAGGACTGTTGGCTGACGAATCAATCGCTTCCAAGGATTCAATGATCTTGCGGCGCAGTGTGCCTCGCGAGAATGAAGGGTTCCTTCCGCTAGGCAGTGTCTTTCCTGTGAGAATTGAGTAGTATGGGCGCCATCCCGGGGCGGCAGACCGTCGCCCGCTGTTTTCAACCTCCCTCTCGCCCCAGCACGACCCATGGACAAGGACCTAGAGCGCAGTTTCCTGGAGACACTTGCGCGGGCCTTGGTTTCGCTGCCCTTCGATCTCAAGGTACTCCTCGAGGCGGTGTCGGATCCGGACCTCGAGCATGATGTTCGCGAAATCGCCGCGGCCGCTGTGGTGTACATCATTACCCCGCGTGAAGGGAATGTGGAGCCCTACCTGCGCTACGGCGAGGACGCCATGATGCTTCGCCTCGCCGCTAAGCGCGTGGTGGACAAGGGTGGCGAAAGCGCTCCGCTTTTCCGCGAGCGTTTCGCCGAGGAATTCAACCGTTTCGCGGGCGAGCTGGCGGTTTTCGAGCGTGCCTACGGTCAAGCCTTGGTGGCGTGGTTCGACGGCCGGTGGACTTCACTGCGCAAGGCCGCGTACGCGCGCAAGAAGATCTCGCAGTTCGTGGACGACCAGGAAGTCGGCACGTTCCTCTACGACGAAGGTCTCAAATTTGGGACCAACTATCCCATCTCGGAAAAGAGCCTGGCTGGCCGGCTCAAGCAGTCCCAGCCCGTGGTCGACCACTTGCAGAAGAAGTGGGACCAAGACAAGAAGAAGATCATCCAACCGTAGTGTTGGCGATCGCCGTAGGTTCAAGCAAGCGTAGGTTCTTTCGGGCCGTGCGAGACCAGGGGCTGATTCATGCGTGAGGACGCGATGCCGTTCGGCACAGGGACCGAGGCAGTTCTGGATGTGGCTGTCCACATGGCCAGCACCGGCATCGCGGTGGCGGCCGAAGTCACGCGGGCCGCCCGTCTCGTCGTGCAAGACCTCGCTGCGCTACCGCCAGCGACGCATCGCCAGGCCATTGAGAGAATTATCCTAGGCCCCTTCGCCTCCCTGGCGTTGCAATGGCTGCACGAGGCGGGCGTGCTGGCCGCGCTTCTGCCCGAACTTGAAGCCACGGTCGACTTTTCGCAGGAAGCGGGGCGCAGACACAAGGACGTCTGGGAGCACACCAAACAGGTCGTCATGCAAGCGTCGGCGCGACCGTACGTGCGCTGGGCGGCGCTGCTTCACGACATCGGCAAGGTTTCGACGCGCGAATTCTTGCCCGATGGACGCGTGACCTTTCACCGTCACGCCGAACTGGGCGCGCGCATGTTCGGGCCCATCGCGCGCCGACTGGGTTTCGAGCGCGGCGACCGGCAGCGGATCCAGGCGCTCATCCTGCACCACCTGCGCGCCAACGCCTATGAAGCCGAATGGACGGACGCTGCTGTGCGCAGGTTCGATCACGAGATGGGCGACCTGCTAGGCGATCTGATCGACCTTTCGCGCGCGGACGTCACTTCGGCGCGCCCAGGGCGCAAGCAAGAAGCCGCACGCAACGTCGAGGCGCTCATGCAACGGATCTTCGCCTTGCGCGAGCTCGACGCGCGCGTGCCGCCGCTGCCGCCTGGCGTGGGCAATGCCATCATGGAGGCGTTCCAGCTTCCGCCGTCTCGCCGCGTGGGCGAGCTGCGCAAGCTGTGCGAGGACGCCATCGAGCGCGGCGAGCTCTCCGAGCGTCAGCCCTCCGAGTACTACGTGGACTACCTGCGCCGGCAAGGGATCACCGGATAGGCCTCGGATAGGCCTGGTGTCGACGATTGGCACTGGCGATTCGGCCCAGGTTGTGGGAAAACCCTCGCGGTCCCGGGCGACGGAACACTTGCGAACCCCGCCAGGCCTGGAAGGGAGCAACGGTAGCTTGTCGACTGGGTGCTCGGGACCATTACCATTACATCGAATGGGCGAATGAAAGATGCGGTTGGCTCCGCAGCGCAGGATGCGCAGGATCTCGGATCGGGGCCAGTGGGTGAAAGACCTGCTAAGATCCGCCCCCATGAACGCCACCAAGGAGGCCATATGCCTCGTCTAATCAAGTGCGCCAAACTGGGACAAGAGCTGCCCGGAATGAGCTACAAGCCCTTCAAGAACGAGCTAGGGCAGCGGATCTACGACCAAGTCTCCCAGCAGGCGTGGATGCAGTGGATCGAGTTCTCGAAGCGCATTGTCAACGAATTCCGCTTGGACCTTGCCTCCGAGGCTGGCCAGAAGCTTCTCTTCGAGCAGGCCGAGCAGTTCTTCTTTGGCCCGGGCGGGAGCAATCCTCCTGACTTCGTGCCCTAGACACACCCACGCGGAGCCATGGCCGAAGTAAAGGGTAGTAAGGAATCTGGTTCGATGCCGGCCGCTCCCGCGAGTGGCCGAGTGTCGAGGCCTTACACGATCACCGACTCCAGCCCACTATCCACCGGGGAGATCCCTCGCGATGCCCGCGTCCCAGTCGTAGCGCAGGTGAAGCTTCGCTACAGCAGCATTCTCGATTTCCACGAAAGCCAGTCGCTCAACATCAGCCGTACGGGGATGTTCCTGGCTTCCGACAAGCCGGGCCCCGTGGGGTCGATCGTCGAGTTCGAGTTCGCGCTCGCGGATGGGTTGTCGCTGCTCAAGGGCAAGGGCGAAGTCGTGCGCATCACGCAAAGTCCGGTCTTGGGCATGGGCGTACGATTTCGCGAGCTAGACCAGGACAGCCGCAAATGCCTCGAAAGCATCGTGACCAGCAACGAGCGGGAAGGTCGCAAACCCAATGTCCCGCTTGATTTCGGCACAGAAACTCGCGCCGTCGACGCCAGCCCGGGCGCGAGTTCGGCAGGGCGGACGACGCACACGCTTCACGGGGCCACTCGCATTCAACCCGGCCTTTCGGTCGACGGTCACGATCTACGGGTCCGCTTGACGCCGCTCACGGTCGGGTACTTCACCAACAATCCCCTCATCAACATTCGCCTGGGCGGATTCGTAATCCCAACGGAGGAGGAGGTTTCCCTGGGGGCCGCTTTCGACGTGGCCATCGTGGACAACGATGGAATTTCGCTCTTCCATGGCCGGGGGAAGGTCGTGGCCAAGGACGGACATCGCATCGGCGTTCGCCTAGCCGACATCGACAAGAGCGTGCTCGCACGCCTGCAGGGCGAGGTCGCCAAGCTCAGCCCCGGCGGCCGCTAGCCGCGGGAAGCGCGGTCTCTGTGCCCTCCGCATTCTCCGTGCTCTTCCCCGTCGACTGCGGTGTCTAGAGTGGATACACTGGGGCCGTGACTGCGAAGCAAGCGAAGACCGAATCGAGCGACGACAAGGCAGAAAAGGCGCGCGCGCGTCTCGGCAGCACGGGGCGCAATGACCCTTGTCCCTGCGGCTCGGGCAAGAAATACAAGAAGTGCCACCTGGCTGAGGACGAAGGCGCTACCGTGGCTCCGCCCGCCGCGCCCGATCCCGAAGCCATGCTTGCTTCGGGTTGGCGGCTTTTCGAACAACGCCGTCCCGGTGCCGCCGAAAAGGAATTCCGCGCGGCTCTGGCGTTGCGGCCGGACTGGGCGGATGCCCTGGCCGGCATCGGACTTGCGCGCCTGCAGTCGGGTGACAACGAGGGTGCACGCAAGGAGTTTCGCGAGGTCCAGCGTGCGTCCGAATCCGTCGCGGCCGAGCTGCGTAGCTCCGGCGCCAAGGATGCGTTTACGCGCAAGGAGGCGCAGTCCTATGTGCGCTCTTGTCACGCGCTCGGCTGTCTGGAATTCGACGAGAAGAAATACGACGAGGCCTTGATCGAACTGGAGCGCGTCTATGCGGTGGACGAAGGGCCAGTTGGCACCGAGGCGCGCCTCATCGCGGGCATCGCGTTCATCAAATTGGGCCGGGCCGCGGAAGCGGCCACCGTGCTCGAGGTCGCGGCCAAATCCGAGGCGGGCGCAGGACGCGCACCCATGAGCCTGGCCTTGGCGCATTTCTTGGCTGGAAATAACAAGGCCGCCGAGGAAGCGCTCGAAAAAGCCTTGGCCGCCAACGGCAACCTAGGCAAGGTCCTGCTCGGCCGCATTCCCAAGCGCGCCGCCAACCTCAGCGCGGCCACGCCGGGCAGCCGGGAAGAAGCCTTCGGCTATGTGCAAACCTACGGCGATGCCTGGGAGGCCCCGGCCAAGAAGTTCCTGGAAGACTACATCGACAGCCGGGCATCGCTGCGCAAGACGAGTGCGAGCGACAGCGAGTCTGACGCGGGCAAGCCTGACGCAGGCAAGGCCGACACAGGCTAGCGCAAGTCAGGGTGTGGTGAGGCAGCGAGGATAGGCGACGACGAAAAACGACTGCGATAAGCGATGACGATGAGTCCCAAGGATCCAATTCCGAATTCGCCTCGCGAGCGACGATCCTCGCGCCGCAACCCCATCCACGTGCGCGTGAATCTGTCCGACACCCAGGGCAGCTTTCTCGGCCGCAGCGTGGACGTCAGCCGCGGCGGGCTGTTCGTGCTCAGCAGCGAGACGCGCAGGGTAGGCACGCTCTTGCGCATTCGCGTGCTGGGCGCCCAAGGCGAGGCGGTGTTCGCCGTCGGGGTGGTGGTGCGCTGCTTTTCCGATCTCGAAGGTAGCATCGAAGGAAGCACGACACCGGCCATGGCCATCGCGCTCACCTCGACCAGCGAGGCCTGGGACCGCTTCTGGGACGACGTCAACGCCACCGACGAGGGTGACGAGGACGACGACGGGGAAAGCAGCGAAGACTTGCCATGAGTGGCGGCCTGGTCTTTCCCGTGTCCCAGGACAAGTTCTTGGCCTTGCAGAAGCGCATGCTCGGCCTCGGCATTCGCGAGGACGACTTGCAAGAATCCTTCGTCACTTCGCAAGGCAAGGGCGGCCAGAACGTGAACAAGGTCGCCACTTGTGTCGTGCTCTTCCACGCCCCAAGTGGTTTGCGCATCAAGTGCCAGCAAGAGCGCTCGCAAGGCCTGAACCGGTATCTCGCGCGCAAGCTGCTCGCGGACAAGATCGAGGAGGCGAAGCTGGGCGCGGAGAGCCGGCGCGTGCAAGAGATGGAGAAAATCCGTCGTCAAAAACGCCGCCGTTCGCGCCGGGCGAAGAACCGCATGCTCGCCGACAAGCATGCGCGCTCGGCGGTCAAGAGCACGCGTGGAAAAGTCGGGGACAGCGACTAACGGCCAATGCGATTTAGGCGCACCGCCGCGAACGCGGGATGGCCGGGGCAAGCAGGTGGGTTGAGCTTGCGCAGTTCGATGCGAAAACCGGCAGAGGGAAACCGAGCCGCCAGGGCGTCCAGCATGCGACCACCGAGAGACTCCAGCAAGTGGTGCGTCTCCAAGGTGCCGAGCTCGACGATGATCTCCGCCACCACGCGATAGTCGATGGTGTCGCCGAGGTCGTCGCTTTGGCGCGCCTGTTCGATCGGCGCATCGATCTCCACGTCGACCTCGAAGGTGCGTAGGCTCTTGCGTTCGCTCTCGGTGGCGCCGTGCCGGCCTTCGAAGGTGATCCTGGAAAGGACCAGGGTGGGCGAGCGGGGCAAGGGCACTGTGGGCAAGGTGGATAGAAGATGAAAACCTAGCGTCAGGTCGCCTCGGCTTCGTCTTCCCTCTCATTTTCTTTGCGCATCTTGCGCTTGATGATCTGGCGCTTGACTGGCCCCACCATGTCGATGAGCAGGCGGCCCGTCAGGTGATCGTTCTCGTGCTGCAAGGCGCGCGCGAAGAGAGCCTCGCCCTCGACCTCGAAGGTCTTGCCATCCACATCCTGCGCGCGCACCCGCGCTCGCTGGCCGCGCTTGACGGGGACGAAGATGCCCGGAAAAGACAGGCAGCCCTCATCGCCGGTTTGTTCTTCCTCGGAAATCGAGACCAACTCGGGATTGGCCAGAACCAGCGGCGGATCTTCCGCGTCGTGGCCGGCGACCTCGGGGTCGATGATGAACAGGCGCAGCGGCTCGCCGACCTGAATGGCGGCCAGGCCCGCGCCTTCGGCAAGGTACATGGTGTCCTTCATGTCCGAGACCAGCTCGCGCAAGGTCGCATCGAAGGCGGTCACGGGCTTGGAAACCTGACGCAACCGCGGGTCGGGAAAACGCAGAATCGGACGAACGGCCATGGAAGATACAGAATGACACTCGACGGGAATGCAAGCAAGGAAGCCCGAACCGGGGCAACTTTGCGTGTGCGTTGACAAGCCAGGATCCGACCCGTACGTTTAGCCGCAAAAGCGGCATTCTCTCGATGAAACTCGAGCGCTACTCCGAAGCAGATCTTCCCACGGTGCACGGGCCGTTCCGGCTTATCGTGTATCGCGAGCCCGAACCAAACCAGGGCTGCGCGAACCCAATCTGTTCGCGCGAGCACATGGCGCTCGTGCGCGGACGCATCAGCGGCAAGTCCAACGTGCTCGTACGCGTCCACTCCGAGTGCTGGACCTCGGAGGTCATGGGCTCGCTCAAGTGCGATTGCCGCGAGCAGTTCCACACCGCCATGGAGCGCATTGCGGCCGAGGGATCGGGCGCCGTGGTCTACCTGCGCCAAGAGGGACGCGGCATTGGCCTCGGCAACAAGATCCGCGCCTATGCCCTGCAAAACGGCGGCGCCGACACCGTCGAGGCGAACCTGGCCCTCGGTTTTGAAGCCGATGCGCGCAGCTACGATATCGCAGGAGCCATTTTGCGCGACCTCGGCGTCGAGTCCGTGCGCCTTCTCACCAACAATCCGCTCAAGGTCAAGGGGCTAGAAGACGCGGGCGTCATGGTCGCCACGCGCGTCGCCCACTGGGTGGGCGAAAACCAGCACAACGCCGGCTACCTCGCGGTCAAGCGGCGCAAGATGGGGCATCACGCCGACGTGGAGTTGCCGTCGCTGCTCAAAACTGCACGCAAGCGCTAGCCACTTCCCTGCAACGAAAGGACAGGACCATTTCCACCGTCGATGAGATTCGCGAAGCGCTATCGCATGTAAAGGATCCAGGGCTTGGCCGGTCGCTGGCTCAAGCGGAGATGGTGGGCGAGGTTGTCTTCGCCGACGGCAAAGCGACGGTCGGTATTCGTCTGACCACGCCACTCTGTCCGTCGCGCGACGAGATCCGCGCCTTGGTGCAGGCGGCCGCCCTGCGCGTGGCCAGCGTGAAGAGCGTCGAGGTCGCGTTTACCGCCGAGGTCGCGCGCAAGGCCGGGCCGGCGCGCGAGCGGCTGCCCAAGGTGCGCAACATCATCGCGGTGGCCGCGGGCAAGGGCGGCGTGGGCAAGTCCACGGTCGCGACCAATCTTGCCGTTGCCTTCACTCAAGCGGGCACGCGCGTCGGCATCCTCGACGCCGATGTGTTTGGGCCGTCCATTCCGCAAATGATGGGCCAGCCGCAGACGGCGGCCGACATTCAGGGCGAACACATCATCATTCCGGCCGTGCACCACGGCATCAAGGTGCTGTCGGTGGGTTTCTTCGTCGAGCGAGGCGCCGCCGTGATCTGGCGCGGCCCCATGATTCACAAGTTGCTCACCCAGTTCGTCGAGGACGTGGACTGGGGCGAGCTCGACTACCTGGTGATCGACCTGCCGCCAGGAACCGGCGACACGCAACTGTCCTTGGCGCAACTTGTGC
>Ga0265314_10000997_pt1 | contig 33206 bp, 33 predicted proteins | sample 4126metaG_FD_203106 | JGI IMG/M metagenome (GOLD analysis project Ga0265314, IMG submission 203106) | Rhizosphere microbial communities from Carex aquatilis grown in University of Washington, Seatle, WA, United States - 4-1-26 metaG | ecosystem: Host-associated > Plants > Roots > Rhizosphere >...
AGCTTTCCGAGCAGATCAGAACCTATGATTTCGATCAGGTCGCGTTCGCGGTGATCATGATCCTGGTCACGGTGGCGATCATCGACATGATCTCGAGCAGGCTCCGCTTTGCGATCATCGGACGCCGCGCGGTTGCCTAGCTGTTCTCCACCACGAATTCGATGCGTTCGGCGGCAAAGCGCGAATGGCCCGTGAGCAGCGGCTTGCCGGCGGCATCGACGTCGACGGTGTCGACCACCAGTACGGGACGGCCGAGTGCGAGATCCAGCCGCGCCGCATCGGTGGCGTCGACAATGGCGGCTCTCACACGGGTTGACGCGCGGCGGTAATCCTTGACGCCGTAATGCGCCAGCAGCTTGGTCATCGAGCGCACGCGCTCGTAGATGCCGCCGGCGGCGGCAAAGCGCTCGGCTGACAGCCAGTTGGTGCCGGTGCAAATCGGCGTGCGGTCGGCGAACCGCAGCGTTTCGATCCGGATCAGCGGCGCGCCGGTTTTCAGGCCGAGCTGCCTTGCCAGTTCGCGCGTTGCCGGCTCCTCGTTGGCCGAGATCATCTGGCCGCGCGGCTCGCGGCCGCCGGCGCCGACGATTTCGGAAAACCGTGTGCGGGAGCGCAAGGGATAGGCGATCCGCGGCGCCTCGACATAGGTGCCGCTGCCGCGTTCGGCGCGCACCAGGCCGCGCTCCGCCAGGGTCGCCAGCGCCCGGCGCACGGTGTGGCGATTGACGCGATACATTTCGGCGATTTCGGTTTCGCCGGGCAGCTTTTCGCCGGAGGCGAACTTGCCGTCGGCGATGCCGCGCTCGATGCCGTCGGCGACCTGACGCCACAGCGCCACGCCGGACGGGATTTCCTGCATGGTCATGGTGTGCTGCCGCCGGGAATGGGCATCGGAAAAATCATCACTCTGTCACGAAACAGTCATGGCGCCTGGCTATCAAGTTGTCTAGTATCATAGACAACTTGATTCAGGCAAGCGTAGCGCAAGGCCGATATGACCGCCACCTCCGAAGACCCGGGCAACGACAACGGCCAGCAGGCGCGGCGCCAGGCGGCGATGGCGGTGCTGGCGTATTCCGACGCCGCCGACATCGCCGTCTGGCTCGGCGCGCTGGCGCTGCCGGCGCATGAAAATCTGCGCCAGGCGGAAAACGGCCTCGTGATGGTGCGCGGTCGCATCGGCGGCGACGGCGCGGCGTTCAATCTCGGCGAAGCCACGGTGTCCCGCGCGGCGGTCCGGCTTGCGACCGGCGAGATCGGCTTTGGTTACGTGCTCGGCCGCGACCGCGAGAAAGCGCAGATGATCGCGCTGTGCGACGCGCTGATCCAGAACGCGGACCATGCCAACGCGATCGAGTCCAAGGTGCTGGCGCCGCTGCGCGCGGCGAAGGCATCCGAGCGGCAGCGGAAAGCCGCCGAGACCGCGGCAACGCGGGTCGATTTCTACACCATGGTGCGCGGCGAGGGTTGAACGATGACGACATTGGCCGAACTGCCGGCGGGTTTTGCGGACAAGGTGCTGTCGGCGCAGTCGACCTTTCGGTCCGTGATGGACGCGATGGCGCGCCCGGGCAGCGTGCAGCGGATTGCGGCCATAGCCGGCACGCCGAAGCCGATGATGCCCGGCACCGCCGCGATCGCGCTCACTCTGTTCGATCATGATACGCCGCTGTGGCTCGACCTGCTGATGGCCGCGACCCCGGACGCGACAAAATGGCTCAAATTCCACACCAGCGCGCCCGTCGTGACGGACCCCTCGGTCTGCGCGTTCGCGCTGGTTGCCGACGCCGCTTCAATGCCGGTGCTCGATCGTTTTTCGTTCGGCACGGCGGAATATCCTGATCGTTCGACCACGCTGATCCTGCAGGTCGATAGTCTGACCGAAGGCCCGGCGTTGGAATTGTGTGGCCCTGGCATCGATGGCGCCGCGACGTTGCGCGCCGCGATAAAACCTTTGGACCTGTTCGAGCGGCTTTCGATCAACGCCACGCTGTTTCCGCGCGGTGTCGACGTGGTGCTGGTCGCCGGCGACGCCATCGCCGCGATTCCCCGCACCACCCGTCTTGTCGGCAAGGGAGACTGAAGCATGTATGTCGCCGTCAAGGGAGGCGAACGCGCCATCGAGAACGCGCACCGGCTGCTGGCGCATGAGCGCCGTGGCGATCGCGAGGTTCCGGAACTGTCGCTGCCGCAAATCTCCGAACAGCTCAGCCTCGGCGTCGATCGGGTGATGACCGAGGGGTCGCTGTACGACCGCGAACTCGCGGCGCTGGCGATCAAGCAGGCGCGCGGCGATCTGATCGAGGCGATCTTCCTGGTTCGCGCCTTCCGCGCCACGCTTCCCAGGTTCGGCGCGACCGAGCCGGTCGATACCGGCAAGATGCAAATTCGGCGGCGGATTTCCTCGACCTTCAAGGATATCCCGGGCGGCCAGATCCTCGGACCGACTTTTGATTACACCCACCGGCTGCTCGATCCGCAACTGGCTGAGGGCGTGACGCCCGAACCGCCGGCGACATCGGATGCGCCGTCCGGCGCGATGCCGCGGGTCACCGATATTCTCGGCCGCGACGGCCTGATCGAGCCTGCACCACGCGCCGACGACGATGCACCGGTCGGCGATCTCACCCGGGAGCCGCTGAGCTTTCCCGCCGATCGCGATTTGCGGCTGCAGAACCTCGCGCGCGCCGACGAAGGTTTTCTGCTGGCGCTGGGCTACTCGTCGCAGCGCGGCTACGGCCGCAACCATCCGTTTGCCGGTGAAATCCGCCTCGGCGAAGTCGAAGTAGAATTCATGGCCGAGGATGTCGGCTTCGCCGTGCCGCTCGGGTCTATCACGCTGACGGAATGCCAGATGGTCACCCAGTTCAAGGGCTCGGCGACACAGGCGCCGTGCTTTACCCGCGGCTATGGACTCGCGTTCGGACAGAGCGAGCGCAAGACCATGTCGATGGCGCTGGTCGATCGCACCTTGCGTGCGCGCGAACTCGGCGAAGAAGTGCTGGCGCCGGCGCAGGACGAGGAATTCGTGATGTCGCACTCCGACAATGTGCAGGCGACCGGCTTCGTCGAGCATTTAAAACTGCCGCATTACGTCGATTTCCAGTCCGAACTCGGCCTGCTGCGCAAACTGCGCAAGGAATTCGCTGAAGCGAACGAGACGCTGCCGATGCAGGAGGCCGCGGAATGAACGCGCCCGCTTACAATTTCGCCTATCTCGATGAACAGACCAAGCGGATGATCCGCCGCGCGATCCTGAAAGCGATCGCGATCCCCGGCTACCAGGTGCCGTTCGCCAGCCGCGAGATGCCGATGCCCTATGGCTGGGGCACCGGCGGCGTGCAGGTCACGGCCGCGATCCTCGGCCGCGACGACGTGCTGAAGGTGATCGACCAGGGCTCCGACGACACCACCAACGCGATCTCGATCCGGAAATTCTTCGCCAAGACCGCCGGCGTTGCGACCACCACCAGCACGGCGGATGCCACCGTGATCCAGACCCGGCACCGGATTCCGGAAGCCGCGCTGCATACCGGGCAGGTGCTGGTCTATCAGGTGCCGATCCCCGAGCCGCTGCGGTTTCTCGAGCCGCGCGAGACCGAGACGCGGCGGATGCACGCGCTCGGCGAATACGGGCTGATGCATGTAAAGCTGTATGAAGACATCGCGCGGTTCGGCCATATCGCGACCTCCTACGCCTATCCGGTCAAGGTCAACGCGCGTTACGTGATGGACCCGTCGCCGACCCCAAAGTTCGACAATCCGAAGATGGACAATTGCGCGGCGTTGCAACTGTTCGGCGCCGGGCGCGAAAAGCGGATCTATGCGATCCCGCCGCATACGTCGGTGGTGTCGCTCGACTTCGAGGATCACCCGTTCAGCCGCTACCGTCACGACGCGCCGTGCGCGCTGTGCGGCGCCGGTGACAGCTATCTCGATGAAATCGTCACCGACGACAAGGGCAGCCGGATGTTCGTCTGCTCCGATACCGATTATTGCGAGGGCCGGCAGGCTCAGGGCCATCGTGGCAGCGAAAGCGCGGCTCCGCACAAGGAGAGGGCGCATGGCTGAGCGTGAGGCGCAAGACAACGACCAGCCGCTGCTGATGGCGGAAAACCTCGGCAAGTCCTACGGCGGCCTGATGGCCTGCCGCGACGTTTCGTTCGCGCTCTACCCGGGCGAGGTGCTGGCGGTGGTCGGCGAATCCGGTTCGGGCAAGTCGACCCTGCTGCAATTGCTGTCGGCGCAGCTTGCGCCGAGCGCCGGCCGGGTGTCGTACCGGATGCGCGATGGGGTGATGCGCGACCTGGCCAAGCTTGGCGAGGCCGAGCGTCGCTTTCTGTTCCGCACCGACTGGGGCTATGTGCACCAGGATCCGGCGATGGGTCTGCGCATGGCGGTGTCGGCCGGCGCCAATGTCGGCGAGCGGCTGATGGCGGTCGGCTGGAATCATTACGGCAAGATTCGCGACAGCGCCTCGTCCTGGCTGGAGCGGGTCGAGATCGACACTGACAGGATCGACGACGCGCCGCGGACCTATTCCGGCGGCATGCGCCAGCGGCTGCAGATCGCGCGCAACCTCGTCACCGAGCCGCGCCTTGTGTTCATGGATGAGCCGACCGGCGGTCTCGACGTGTCGGTGCAGGCGCGGCTGCTCGACCTGATGCGCAACCTGGTCAGCGAACTCGGATTGGCCGCGATCGTGGTTACCCACGATCTCGCGGTGGCGCGGCTGTTGTCGCACCGCGTGATGGTGATGAAGGGCGGCTACGTGATCGAGACCGGCCTGACCGACCAGGTGCTCGACGATCCCCACGAACCCTATACCCAACTGCTTGTCTCCTCGATTTTGCCGGCATGAGCGACCCAGGAACATCTTGATGACCGCGATGATCGATATCAGCGAAGCCCGGAAAAGTTTCGTGATGCACCTGCAGGGCGGCGTCGAACTGCCCGTGGTGTGCGGCGTCTCGTTCCATGTCGGGCCGGGCGAATGCGTGGTGCTGTCGGGGCCTTCCGGCGCCGGCAAATCCTCGATCCTGAAAATGATTTTTGGCAATTACCGCTGTGATAGCGGCCGGATCGGTATCCGGCATCAGGGCGCGGTGATCGATCTTGCCACGGCCGAGCCGCGGCAGGTTCTCAGCGTGCGCCGTTCCACCATCGGCTATGTCAGCCAGTTTCTGCGCGCGGTGCCCCGCGTCGCCACCGTCGACGTGGTGGCCGAGCCGCTGATCGCCAATGGCGTGGCGCGCGCCGAGGCGCGCGACAGGGCAGGACGCCTGCTGCGCGGTCTCAACATTCCCGAGCGGCTGTGGTCGCTGCCGCCATCGACGTTTTCCGGCGGCGAACAGCAGCGGGTCAATATCGCGCGGGGATTCATCTCCGATCTGCCGATCCTGCTGCTGGACGAGCCCACCGCCTCGCTCGATGCCGCCAACCGCGCGGTCGTGGTCGAATTGGTCGAGCAGAAGAAACGTCAGGGCGTCGCCATGGTGGCGATCGTCCATGACGACGAGATACGCCAGGAGATCGCCGACCGGATCGTCGACGTGACATCGTTTGCCGCCGCTGCCTGAAGAGAGATGTTCTGAGATGAAATCCGCACCGTCCGAAACCGTCATCGGCAACGCCCGCATTGTGCTGGCGGATCGCGTGATTGACCACGGCTGGATCGCTTTTGCCGGCGGCAAGGTCGCGGAGTTCGGCGAGGGCGATGCGCCGCGCGGAGCCGAGGATGCCGGAGGCGATCTGGTGATGCCCGGCCTGATCGAACTGCACACCGATCATCTCGAGGCGCACTACGTGCCGCGCCCGAAAGTGTACTGGAATCCGCTCGCCGCCGTCGTCTCCTATGACGGGCAACTCGCGACCTCGGGCATCACCACGGTGCTCGACTCGGTGCGGGTCGGGCGCGAGGACGATGCCGACGAAACCGTGCTGATCGAAGCGATTGCCTCGGCGCGCGAGGCGGGCCTGCTGCGCGCCGATCACTTCCTGCATTTGCGCTGCGAAATCCCGATGCCGGATGTGATCGAGACCCTCGAACGACTGATCGGTCGCGCGGAACTGCGGCTGATGTCGCTGATGGATCACACGCCCGGGCAGCGCCAGTTCCGCGACGAAGAGAAACTGCGGCAATATTACCGCGGCAAGAGTGGCAAGAGCGACGCCGAACTCGACCTGTTGTTTGCACAGCGTCTTGCCAACCAGGGTGCTTATGCCGCGGACAATTTGCGCGCGGTTGTGGCGCTGGCGCGCCAATACGCCATTCCGCTTGCCAGCCATGACGACACCACCGATGAGAACGTCGCGGATGCCGTCCGCGACGGCGTATCGGTGGCGGAATTCCCGACCACGATCGAGGCCGCGCGCGGGGTGCACCGCGCCGGCATCGGCGTCCTGATGGGCGCGCCGAACGTGGTGCGCGGCGGTTCGCATTCCGGCAACATCGCCGCCGTCGATCTGGCCCGTGAAGGCCTGCTCGATATCCTGTCGTCGGATTACATCCCGTCGAGTCTCCTGATGGGCGCGCTGCAATTGCCGCACCATGTTCCGGCGATCGATCTGGCGTCCGCGATCCGCACCGTCACCAAGGCTCCGGCGGAAGCGGTTGGCCTGCACGATCGCGGCGAGATCGCCTCCGGCAAGCGTGCCGATGTGATTCGCGTCCATGTCGCGGGCGATGTTCCCGTGGTGCGCACGGTATGGCGGGAGGGGCAGCGGGTGGCATGAGCGAACAACTGACCATCGCCGCCGATCGGACGGCAACCGTCGGACCCGGGCGGCTGATCCTGGTGGTGGGTCCGAGCGGGGCCGGCAAGGACACGCTGCTGGGCCTGGCGCGCGTGGCCTGCGCGGACGACCGCAACATCGTGTTTCCGCGCCGCGTCGTCACACGCGAGGCGTCCGCCTTCGAGGACAACGATCAGATCAGCCATGACGGTTTTGCCCGCGCACTGGCCGAGGGCGCCTACGCCATGCATTGGCAGGCACACGGCCATTGCTATGGCGTGCCGCGGGCGATCGATGACGAGATCCGCGCCGGCCGAACCGTGATCGTCAACGTCTCGCGCACGGTGATTGCCGCCATGCGGCTTGCCTATGCCGATGTCGTGGTGGTCTCGATCACGGCGCCGCCGCAGGTTCTGGCCGAACGGCTGGCGATGCGGGCGCGCGGCAGCGACGGGGCACTGCAGCAGCGGCTTGGCCGCAGCGTCGACGATGCCGCGGCGGCGCCCGACGTCACCATCAGCAATGTCAGCAGCGCCGAATATCACGCGCGCCAGTTCGTTCGGGTCATCAAGGGCGAACGGTGGGACGAGTAGGGCAGTCTGGGAGCGAGGGGGAGGCGATGTCGGTCATTGCGACAGTCGAGCAACTGGAAGCGATCTACGGAGCGCCGGGCGCTGCCTCCACGGTAAAAGTCGCCGACCGTGTCACGCCGCTCTATCGCGTGCTGATCGAAAAATCGCCGTTCGCGACGCTGGCGACCGCGGGGCCGGAAGGGCTGGATTGCTCGCCACGCGGCGATCTGCCCGGTTTCGTCCGCATCCATGACGACAAGACGCTGATGATACCCGACCGCCGCGGCAACAACCGGATCGATTCGCTGCGCAACATCGTGCGCGATCCCCGCATCGCGCTGTTGTTCCTGATTCCCGGCTCCGGCTCTACGCTGCGCATCAACGGCAACGGGCATGTCTCGGCCGATCCGGCGCTGCTGGATTCGTTTCGGATGGAAGGCAAGCCGCCGCGCACCGTCATCGTCATGACGGTCGGCGAGATTTATTTCCAGTGCGCGCGTGCCATCGTGCGCGCCGATCTGTGGAATCCCGACAAGCGCGTCGATCCCCGGACGTTGCCGACGCCGGGCCAGATCCTGGCGTCGATGAGCGAGAACACCGTCGGCGGCGACGCTTACGACCACGAATGGCCGGAGCGGGCGAAGCAGACAATGTGGTGAGGCCGGCGATTGTGTCCACGGTTCGAGACGGCGCAAGAGCGCCTCCTCACCATGACGCGGTGCTGCAACCAAAAACCGTCATCCTGAGGAGCGGCGACGCAGGCAAGTCTACGCTGCCTGCGTAAACTTGGCAGCGGGCCGCGTCTCGAAGGATGGCTGCACATGGCTGGGGTGCCAACTACGCCGCGACGTCCCATAGCCGGACCGAGCCGCGCACCAGCGCCTTGCGTCCCTTCTCGGTCAGCACCGGATGCCCGTCGGTTCGTGCCGCAAGCTGCAGCGCGATCAGCTGATCGACAATGAACCTGTTCAACGTGTGACACTTCCAGGCAGGCAAACGCAGCGCCTTCAGCGTCTCCCATTGATTGGAGGTGAGTTCGTCATCGAATTCCGCGCTCATGATTCCTCGAATCTCTGCCATTTCGCGGGTGTCTTACCGAGCCAAAGTGAACGGGATGCGACGGCCATGTGCCCGGATTTCGACGCTGGAATGGCCGGAATGATGGTGGCCGAAATATCGGGTAACGCCGCTGTCACATCGGCGTGTCAATGAGTTGGGCGACGCACCGAATCAGTTGCCGCGACGATTGAAATCGTTGCCGAATGGATGCCTGCCCTGAAAGTCAATGTGCTGCCAAAGCCGTTTTTCGGTACCGCGCGGCTGAAGGGCCTCGGTGTTCTGATCGGCGTTGCGATCGCCACTGCTGCGATCTTCGCGCTGACCCATGCGCTGAAGCACGTCGATCACAATGAAGTGCTCGCGGTGGTGCGGCGTACTGACGCGCACATCATCGCACTAGCGCTTGTCCTGGTCGCGGTCTCCTACGGCAGTCTCACCCTGTACGATCTGTTCGCGCTGCGCACCATCGGACGCAGCGATGTGCCGTACCGGATCGCGGCGCTCGCCAGTTTTACCAGCTATCCGATCGCTCACGGCATCGGGGCGGTGGCGCTGATCTCGCCGGTCATTCGCTACCGGATCTATTCATGCAGCGGGCTCGGAACGTTGGATGTGGCCAACATCTGCTTCTTGACCGGGCTGACATTCTGGCTCGGCAATTTGACGGCGTTCGGGCTCAGCGTGCTGGTCCAACCCGACGCCATCGCTGCGATCGACTATTTGCCGGAGCAACTCAATCGGTGGCTCGCCGCGGCGCTGCTATCAGGCGTGGTTGCTTTCGTGGTGTGGAGCTGGCTATCGCCGCGGGACATCGGAACGCTGCGCTGGCCGGTGCGGCTTCCCGAAGGCCCGATGGTGCTGGTGCAGATCGTGATCGGCGTGTTCGATCTCGGCGCTGCCTCGCTCGCAATGTATGTCCTGATCCCGCCCGAGGCCCATGTCGGGCTGCTTCCGGTGGCGGCCGTCTTCATTGTCGCGACCTTGCTCGGCTTTGCCAGCCATGCGCCCGCCGGAATCGGCGTGTTCGACGCCACCATCCTGCTCGGGCTCGGCGGCGACGACAAGGAGCCGCTGCTCGCGGCGCTGTTGATGTTCCGCATGCTTTATCACCTGCTGCCCTTTGTGCTGGCGGTGGTGCTGTTCGGCACCGTGGAAGGTTGCAGGGGATTGCGCGCCAGGCAGCGTCGTGACGCCGCCGCCGCGGTCTTCAAATCGGTGAATTGAGCTTCAAGCCGACCATGCCGGCCACGATCAGCGTCAGGCACAGGATGCGAACCGGATCGGTCGGCTCGCTGAAGATCAGCATGCCGACGATGATGCTGCCGGCAGCCCCGATCCCGGTCCACACCGCGTAGGCGGTGCCGAACGGCAGCGACCGCAGCGCCAACGCCATCAGGGTGAAGCTGAGCGCGATCGCGATCAATGTCAGCGCGCTCGGCCAAAATCGCGTAAAACCGTCGGAATATTTCAGGCCGAGCGCCCAGGCCACCTCGAGCAGGCCGGCGCCCAGCAGTGCGAGCCATCCGCTCACGGGCGCGCGGGCCCGGATCGAAGCGTCATCACCGTATATTGGGCATAGCCGCGGAACGGGCGTTCGAACTTCAGGTTGGCGCCGCGGGCGCTTGCCATTGCCGACAGCACGCGCTCGAGATCGTCGCGCGGCGTGACATCGAACAGGTCGAGCCATCGCAACAGCAGCACACGCGCGATCCTGGGCAGCCGCTCCTGCCGGCCGAAATCGACGATGTGCAGGCGGCCGCAGGGCTTGAGGTGGAGAAGCGCGGATTCGATCACCCGATTCCAGGCGGGGATCATCGAGAGGCTGTAGGAAACCATCACGTGATCGAAAGCCGGGATACCGAACAGCAATTGCGGGTCGAACCCGGTGGCGTCGCCGTGCGCGACGCGTATCCGGCACCCGAGGCCACGCCGCGAGATCGAAGCGATGGCCGATGTCAGCATTTCCGTCGATATGTCGATGCCGAACAATTTCGCGCCGGGAAATCGCCGGGCGGCCTGCACCAGGTTGCGGCCGGTGCCGCAGCCGATCTCCAGTACGCTGGCGCCGGCTTCAGGCCGCAGGTTTTCGATCAACTGGTCGCGGCCGAGCAGGTAAAAACGCCGCGTGCCGTCATAGATGTGGCGTTGCCGGCGATACATCCGGTTCATGCGCTCGGTCGCCTCGACCGGCCACAAAGAATTCAGTTCGATCTCGGCGCCGAGTTCCACGCCGAACTCCGAAGGAAATGCCGGCATCTACCGATCTCCGATGTTGGTGTTTGCGCATTTCTTCCGCTGTTCGCGCGACAGGCATGTGACAGGCATTTTGACCGCTGTCGCAAAACTGCAGCGAGGCCGCGATAGCTTGGACAGATTGGTGATTCGGAAGAACACATGAGCACGCAACTGATCGCGGACGCGGTCCGCAATAGCCGCGGCGACGACCGCTCGACGCTGTGGGACCGTCTGTTCGCGTTCTGGTTCCGGCGCCTGGTCTACACCCAGATCTGGGAGGATCCGGAAGCCGATCTCGCGGCGCTGCGATTGCCTGTTGGTTCGACCATCGTCACCATCTCGTCCGGCGGCTGCAACGCGTTATCCTATCTGATGGCGCGGCCGGCCCAGATCTTCGCGGTCGATCTCAACGAGGCCCATCTTTCGCTGCTCAAGCTCAAGCTGGCCGGCTTGCGGGTGTTTTCAAAATATGCCGATTTCTGGCAGTTCTTCGGCGAGGCGGCCTCGCCGGCCAATTCCGCGCTGTATCGCGACCGGCTGTGGCTCTGGCTCGACGCCGATGCGCGCGCTTATTGGGACAAGCGCAACCTGATCGGCCGGCCGCGCCATGCCTATTTCACCGACGGGTTCTATCGCCATGGCATGCTCGGCCGCTTCATCGGCCTTGCCCATCTGGTAGCCAAGCTGGCGCGGATCGACCTCAAAGCCCTGCTCAACGGCAAAGCCGACGCGCCGGAACGCGTTGAAGCCCTCGCACGCCTGCATCGCCTGTTTCATTCGCCGCTGGCCCGGCTGATCACCGGTACGCCGGCACTGCTGTTCAGCCTCGGCATCCCGCCGCAGCAGCGCGATTTGCTCGGCGGCGGCGCGCCGCTCAACGAGGTGCTGTACGAGCGGCTCTCGCGGCTGATCAACGGCCACCCCAACGAGACCAATTACTTCGCCTGGCAGGCGCTGGACCGCCGCTACCCGGGGCCGGGCGATCGCTGTCTGCCGCCTTATCTGCAACGCGGCCAGTTCGAACGGATGCGCGACGGCGCCGGCTTGATCATTCCGGTGCACGCCAATCTCAAGCAGTTCCTCGAAAGCCTGCCCGCGCGGCAGATCGATGCGGTGATCCTGCTGGACTCCCAGGACTGGATGGCGCCGGAGGAAATTCGCGCGCTGTGGAACATGATCGATCGCGCCGGCAGCGACGACGTCCGGATTATCTTCCGCACCGCGGGCAAGGAATCGCCGCTGGAAAGCGAAGAACTTGCCTCGTTACGTCATATCTGGCACCGCAACGAGGAACGAAGCGCGCTCGGCTTTGAACAGGACCGCTCCGGAATCTACGGCGGCTTTCACTGCTACGAACGCCGCTGAAACCGGGGCTGTAAGCACGGCCGTCACGGTTCCCATACCCTGACCCCGGCATGGCCTGCATGCCGGCTTGAGAGGCTGTCCCGAGCTGCCGATTCTTCCAGTATTCACGGAGAGGTCATTGAACCTGGCTCCGGTCGTTTGAACCAAGGATATATCGGTCAAAGCAATTGAAGGGGTGGCGAGATGAAACATGGGCATTTCAACTGCATGTCGTGCACGGCAGTGCTGGCGGCCCTGATCCTGCTACCGGTCTCTTGTCTCGCTGCGGGCAAGGAAATCAGGGCCAAATTCGTCTATGACGGCGTTGCCGATTGCGAAAGTCCTGCCGTCAGGGATTTCCCGATCCATACCGAAGGCACAGGGACCCTGGCCGTCGACCGGCATGCGTCGTTGGACGTGAGCAGCAACGTGGCGGGCCACGAACGTTACGAGACGAAGCTGGGCGGCAAACCCACCGAGGCGGAGGCAGGCACGGCTTCCTTGCGCGTGCTCGGCAGGCATCATCTGCAGGCGATCCGGTCTTATCCGAACAACCTCCTGATAGCCGATATCGTCGTCAGCGGAAAGTCGTGCTCCCTGACGGTGGACAACCGGCTCAAGCCAGGCAAGCGGCAATACACCTTCACGACCCGTTTCGGCGGTCTTGCCTATTGCGGCCGCCCCCGCGTGACCCACACTTCCTGCGAGCCGATCTGACCATCGCACCGGCGTCTGGTTTATTGGCAGACGCTGGTGCCGTTGAAGGAAAAGCATTTGCTGCCAGAGGCTCTTCGCGCCGCGGGTTTCGCGCGGCGTTCCGGCCGGGGATGGCAGCTTCCGTTCGCTCCAAGGACCTCATTGTCATCGCAGACGATCCTGACGCAGTGGTCGCCATTGGCGCGATAGCCGCTGTCGCAATCGAGCGGACAAATCCTTCCCGTCTTGCCGCGCACGACATCGAGCGCGTCCAGGCTCGCGACCTTGACGTCGAAGCTCGTTCCCGCAGCTTTGTTGAAAGAGCCCAATGCCCGGCGTGACGGCGCGTTCCATTCGCCGTTGACCTCACCGGCGTTGCATCCAACCCGTTTCAGTTCGGATTGCAGCAGGCGCGGCAGGTCCGCCGCAGCCGGTTCACCGGATGTCGGCGCCTTCACCTGATCTTTGGCCAGATCGGCCGGCGGCAGCGCCGCGACCGTCTGATCGCGAGGCTTGTCGGCCGGCGGCTCACTCGGCTTGGGCTGTTCGGCCGAGGCAATCACGTCAGGTTTTTTGGTTTGCGCTGCGGCTGCGGCTTTTGCCTCAGCGTCGCGCTTCTGGATCTCTTGCGCCAATCGAGCCTTCTCCTCGGCCGCGCGTGAATCTTCGGCGGCCTTGGCTTGCGCGGCGGTCTTTGCCTGCAGGGCCAGCGCCACCTTGGCGTCCTCGGCCTGCTTGTTCCTTTCAGCCGCCAATCGCGCGTCTTCAGCCGCCTTCGATTGCGCCGCCGCCTTGGCCTGATCACTGGCCTTGGCACCTTCCGCCGCCAGGCGGGTCCGCTCGTCCGCGGCGGCTCGCGCCTTTTCGGTCGCGGCCAGCCGCGCGGTTTCGGCCGCCAGCTTGTTGCGCTGCGCCTTGGCGAGATCGGTGTAGAATCCCGACGGATAGGCCGTGATAAATGAGTCCCAGGCCTCTTTGGTGCCGACCCGTTCGGCCAATTCATAATCGCCGCGTGTATCGGCTGCCGCTTTAGGCGGGGCAACCGGCGCAGGAACCAGCGCCATGTCCTCGCCGCCAAGCGAACCGGTATAATAGGGCTCCTGCTTGTTGCCGGTGGCTGCCAGCACGTCATCGCGCACGAGGCCGAGTGCCCTGCGAAGATCGAGGCCGGGCGTTGTCAAATGCTTCAACAGCGCCAGCGCAAACGGGCTGTTACTGCCGTCGCCGTCCATCGCGGTGTAGCCCGCTTTCGCGGCGTAAGCGATCAGGGTGTTCTGGCCGTTCGGCTCGACGCCGACGAGCCCGCGCTCCATCGATCGCGATGCCACCGTTCGCGTCATCTTCTTCAGGAAGGGATTGTCGCGGCATGCGTCGAGGATCACGAAGTGCAACCGCTTGGCGGGCTCGATGGCCTGCAGGATCCGGTCGAGCGAGATCGCCTCGTCATAGGCGTCGGTATCGCGCTGCAGCATCGCGTCGACCGGAACGAGATAATTCACGCCGTTAACTTCGATGCCGTGCCCGGCGTAATAGATCACCGCGATATCGGCATCGCGCGCCTTGTCGGTGAAATCGCGTAACGCACGGCGCATCTCGGCGTTTGACAGATCATGGCGGGAATCGACCACGTCGAACCCGGCTCTTTTGAACAGGTTGGCAATGGCGGTCGCGTCGTGCGCCGGGTTGGTGAGCCCGACGACGTTCTGGTATTGCGAGTTTCCGACCACCAGCGCAACGCGCTTGTCTGCCCAGGCCGCCTGACTGGCGGCACAGAAGGCCAATATGGCAAACAGGGCGGCGGCGCAGGCGCGCATGGCGTTTCCCAAAGGCGGACCCGGAGGATATCACCCGTCTTCCTAACGGCAAGGCCGGAGCCGGCGGTGTGATATCAGTCACTGGAACGGGCCGCCCGAGACGGCTCCGCCCCGCGATTGACTCACTTGCCGGCACACGCCAAGAGACTCTGAATAACAGGTCAAGGATCTTCCGGGGCGCGTTTGATGGCTGATTTTCACGGCGTCTTTCCCTATCTGGTGTCGCCAACGGATTCCGGCGGCAACATCCGTACCGACGTGCTGGGCCGGCTCTGCGACGATCTGATCAAGTCCGGCGTTCATGGATTGACGCCGCTCGGCTCGACCGGGGAATTCGCCTATCTGAACCAGAGCCAGCGCACCGCCGTGGTGCAGGCCACGATCGAAGCGGCCAAGGGCCGGGTGCCGGTGGTGGCCGGCGTGGCATCGACATCGACGGAGGACGCGGTGGCGCAGGCCAAGGCGTACCAAAAACTCGGCGCCGACGGCATTCTGGCGATCCTGGAGGCGTATTTTCCGCTCGGCGACGCGCAGGTCGAATCCTACTTCCGTGCCATTGCGGACGCGGTCGACATTCCCGTCGTGATCTACACCAATCCGCAATTCCAGCGCTCGGACCTGACGCTCGATGTGATCGCAAAACTCTCAGGCCATCCGCGCATCGGCTACATCAAGGATGCCTCGACCAATACCGGGCGGCTGTTGTCGATCATCAATCGCTGCGGTGACGGCATCAAGGTGTTTTCCGCGTCCGCGCACATCCCGGCGGCGGTGATGCTGATCGGCGGCGTAGGCTGGATGGCGGGGCCGGCCTGCCTCGTTCCGCGCCAGAGCGTCACGCTCTACGATCTTTGCAAGCAGAAGCGCTGGGACGAAGCGATGGCGCTGCAGCGCCGGATGTGGCGGATCAACGAGGCCTTCGCGCGCTATAACCTTGCGGCCTGCATCAAGGCCGGGCTTTCGATCCAGGGCTACGACGTCGGTGATCCCATAGCACCCCAGACGCCGCTGACCGCCGAGCAGCGCCAGGCGGTTGAGGCGGTGTTACGCGATATCGGGTGACTGGCAGGCGGGCTGCATAACATCACGCCGTCTTTCCGGGGGGTGCCGCAAGGCGCAGGCCCGGAATGACGATGAGTTGTCTTACGGCGAAAACCCGCTAAAACCCGGCCCAATCCAAACAAAAGACCGTCAAAAGACTCGAAGGACAAACTGATGAATATTCTTCCCGGCAATATGCGTTTCGGTGCGGGCCAACCGGTCAAGCGTCTCGAAGACCAGCGACTGCTGACCGGGAAGGGGCTGTTCATCGACGACAAGCCGGAAGATGGCGCACTGTGGCTCCACGTGCTGCGCTCGCCGCACGCCCATGCCAAAATCCTGTCGGTCGACGCGAAGGCAGCCTCGGAAATGCCGGGCGTCGAAGCGGTCTATACCGGCGCCGATCTGGTCGCAGGCGACATCGGCACGCTGCCGACGCTTTTGGTGTTCAAGCGCCCGGACGGTTCCGCGATGACGGCGCCGCCGCGGCGGTTACTGGCGCATGAGCTGGTGCGCTTCGCCGGGGAGCCGATCGCGGCCGTGGTGGCGACGTCGCGGGTCGCGGCGCAGACCGCGGCCGAAGCGATCGCGATCGACTATCAAACGCTGCCCTCGGTGGTCGATCCCGCCGAGGCCATCAAGCCCGGCGCGCCCGCGGTGTGGGCCGAGGTGCCCGACAACATTGCGGCCGCGATGAGCTATGGCGATGCCGCCAAGGTCGAGGCCGCGTTTGCCAGCGCCGCGCATACCGTCTCGCTCGATCTGGTCAGCCAGCGGCTGGTGCCCTCGGCGATGGAGCCACGCTCGACCATTGCCGAGGTCGACAAGGCGTCCGGACGGCTGATGCTTTATACGCAGTCGCAAACGCCGGGCTCGACCCGCGATTTGCTGGCCGAGGCGGTGCTGAAGCGACCCAAGGAAAGCGTCCGCGTGCTGGTCGGCGATATCGGCGGCGGCTTTGGCCAGAAGACCAGCCTCTATCCCGAAGACGGCATCGTCGCCTATGCCGCGGTAAAGCTCGGACGCAAGGTGCGCTGGCGCGGCGACCGCACCGACGAGTTCGTCGGCGGCACCCATGGCCGCGACCTGACCTCCACGGGCGAGTTCGCGCTCGACGCCAAGGGCCGCGTGCTGGCCTATCGCGTGCGTTCGCTCGGCGGCACCGGCGCCTACCTCACCGGCACCGGCGCCATCATTCCGCTGGTGCTCGGACCGTTCGTGCAGTCCGGTGTCTACGATTTGCCGCTGGTGCACTACGAGATCAAGGCGGTCATGACCAACACCGCCCCGGTCGGCGCCTATCGCGGCGCGGGCCGCCCCGAAGGCGTGTTCATCGTCGAGCGGCTGATGGATGCCGCCGCGCGCCAGATCGGCATGGACCCGCGCACCATCCGCAAGGTCAACTACATCAAGCCGGCGCAGCTGCCCTACACCAATGCGGTCGGCCAGGTTTACGACTCCGGCGCCTTCGCGCATATGCTGGAGCGCGCCTCGGATCTCGCGGACTGGAACGGCTTTGCCGCGCGCAAGAAGGCGGCGAAGAAAAAGGGCCTGCTCTACGGCCGCGGTCTCACCAGCTACATCGAGTGGACCGGCGGGCGCGCGCACACCGAAAAGGTCAGCCTGCACGCCACCGCCGAAGGGCGCGTGGTGCTGCATTCCGGCACCATGGCGATGGGGCAGGGGTTGCAGACCACCTACTCGCAGATGGTCGCGGCGTCGCTTGGCGTACCCATGGACAAGATCGACGTGGTGCAGGGCGACACCGATCTTGCCACCGGTTTTGGGAGCGTCGGCTCGCGCTCGCTGTTCGTCGGCGGCACGGCGGTCGCGGTTTCCACCAACGATCTGATTGCGAAAGCCCGCGAAAAGGCCTCGAACCTGCTGGAGGCCTCGGTCGAGGATATCGAATATCGCGACGGCTGGCTCACGGTGGTCGGCACCGACAAGCGCATCGGGCTGTTCGACATCGCGAAGAAGCAGGATGGCGCAAAACTCAGCGTCGACAGCGAAGGCGAAGTCGATGGCCCGAGCTGGCCGAACGGCACCCATATCTGCGAGGTCGAGATCGATCCGGAGACCGGCGTCAGCAAGGTGGTGCGTTACACCACTGTCGATGACGTCGGCGTCGCGGTCAATCCGATGCTGGTGACGGGACAGGTTCATGGTGGCGTTGCGCAAGGGATTGGGCAGGCGCTCTATGAAGGCGTGTCGTACGATCGGGAAGGCCAGCTCTTGACCGCGAGCTATCAGGACTATTGCGTGCCGCGCGCCGACGACATTCCGCCGATTGCGGTCACGCTGGACGATTCCGCGCCCTGCCGCACCAATCCGCTGGGCGCCAAGGGCTGCGGCGAATCCGGTGCGATCGGCGGGCCGCCCTGCATCGCCAACGGCGTGATGGACGCGCTCAGCGAACTCGGCATCAAGACGCTGAATACGCCGCTGACCCCGTACAAGGTCTGGCAGGCGATCCGGGAGGCCAAGGCGGCGACGATTTAAACCCGTCATTCCCCGATGCGCGCTGGCGCATCGGGGCTCCCTAGACGCCATCTCCAGGGTTTTGCTCGCCGATCGGCAGGAAGGTCTGAACCACTTCATAAATTCCAGGTTCAAATGTCGCGATCGAAAGGGCCTCTTGCAGCAGAGCCCGCGGCCGAGGATCCCTACGCATCGCCTGATATTCATCGTTGCTGCGCCAACGCGAATACATCGCGACCTTGGTGCCATCGAGGCTTCGGTGCAGCGTGGACGTGATGAAGCCCGGCGCGGCATTGACGATGCCGTCGGTTGCGCGCTTCAGGAGATCGAGCAATTGCTGCTGATTGGCCGGCGCTACCTGAAACACGTTGATCAATGTGAGGGGTTCGATTCGGCTCGGGACATGCTTCGCAGTCATCACATACCTCGGCTGGACGCGCGGCACTTTGTGGCAGGCCGGCTGTTATGTCGTTGTACTCAGCCAAATGTGGGGGAGGCGACGCAAAATACCACAGCCGATATTGAACCATTCTGATACCATTGCGGACTTACTCGCAGGAGGATTCGATGCGAAAATTATTGACCATGCTGGCGGCGCTGGCGACGTTGAGCCTGACCAATTGCGGCTACAATGCCATCCAGACCAATGACGAGCAGGTCAAGTCGACCTGGTCCGAGGTACTGAACCAGTATCAGCGCCGCGCCGACCTGGTCCCCAACCTGGTCAACTCGGTAAAAGGCTTTGCGCAGCAGGAAAAGGACGTGCTGCTCGGCGTCACCAATGCCCGCGCCAAGGTCGGCAGCATCCAGGCGACGCCCGAACTGGTCAACGATCCCGGCGCGTTCGCGAAATTCCAGGCCGCGCAGGGCGAACTCACCAGCGCGCTGTCAAAGCTGCTCGTCGTCACCGAAAACTATCCGCAGCTCAAGTCGGACGCACTGTTTCACGATTTGATGGCGCAGCTCGAAGGCACCGAAAACCGCATCACCGTGGCGCGCAATCGCTACATCAAGGCGGTGCAGGACTACAACGTCGGCATCCGCACCTTTCCGAACAACCTGACCGCGATGGCGTTCGGATACAAGGAGAAGGCGAATTTCACCGTCGACAACGAAAAGGAAATTTCCACCGCGCCGAAAGTGGATTTCAATCCGCCAGCCGCTCCAGCGCCCGCGGCCACCAAATAGCGGCAACCGGACCCCGCACGCGATGAACGCCGTAAAGACCTCGCTCGTTGCGCTGCTGTTGTGCTGGGCGTTTGCGGCGTTCGCGCAAGTCGCGGTGCCGCCGCTGACCGGGCGGGTGGTCGACCAGACCGGCACGCTGTCGAGCGACGAGATCGCTTCGCTGAGTCAAAAGCTGAAAGATTTCGAGGCGCGCAAGGGCAGCCAGATCGCGGTGCTGATCGTGCCGACCGCGCAGCCCGAGGAAATCGAGCAATATTCGATCCGGGTGGCAGAAGCCTGGAAGATCGGGCGCAAGAAGATCGACGACGGCGCGATCCTTTTGGTCGCCAAGAATGACCGCAAGCTGCGCATCGAGGTCGGCTACGGCCTCGAAGGCGCGCTGACGGATGTGACCTCCAGGCGCATCATCGATGAGATCATCACGCCGAAATTCCGCAGCGGCGATTTCGCCGGCGGCATTTCCGACGGCGTCGACCGTATGATCGGCGTGATCGACGGTGAGCCGCTGCCGGCGCCGCCGCCGCAATCGAGTTCGGGTTCGGGTTTGAATCCGTTTGCGTTCTTCAACCCGACCAACCCGTTCGTCATCATTGGGGTTATCTTCTTTGGCCATCTAATGCGCTCGCTGCTCGGCCGGCTGATCGGCTCGGCGGCGGCCGGCGGCATAGTCGCGCTGCTGGCCTGGTATTTCTTCGGCTCGCTGATCCTTGCCGGTATTGCCGGCGCCGTCGTGTCGCTGTTCACGATGTTCAGCGATGCCATCACGAACTCGGCGTCGTCCGGCAGCAGGGCGGGCTGGTCGGGCAGCGGACATTCCAACAGTGGCAGCAGCGGCTGGAGTTCGAGCAGCGACAGCGGCTCCTTCAGCGGCGGTGGCGGCAGTTTTGGTGGCGGCGGCGCGTCGGGAAGCTGGTAGAGAGAGCTATGGGCATCGGGCGCATCGGCAAACATCTTATCGAGCACCGCTGGCGGGTGCGCCGGCTGTTTCCACAGCGTGTGCTGGAGGCGATCGAGCAGGCGATCAAGGCGGGCGAGGCCACCCATGCCGGCCAGGTGCGCTTCATCGTCGAAGGGGCGCTCGACGGCGCGCCGCTGTTCCGCGGCCAGTCGGCGCGCGAGCGCGCGCTTGATGTGTTTTCGCAATTGCGGATCTGGGACACCGCGCACAACAACGGCGTTCTGATCTATCTCTTGCTGGCCGACCGCCAGGTCGAGATCGTCGCCGATCGCGGCATTGACGCCAAGGTCGGCGCGAGCGGCTGGGCGAAGATTTGCGCCGACATGGAGACCGACTTCAAGGCCGGCAATTTCGGCACCGGCTCGATCCGCGGCATCGAATCCGTGTCGCGCGAACTGGCGCGATTCTATCCGGCGCAAGGCATGCGTCCGAACGAACTGCCGGATGCGCCGGTGGTGATGTAAACCTTCACCCTTCCCCTCCAGGGGAGGGTGAAGCTTACGCCTTCACCGAAGGCCGTTCGCCGACACGCGCGAACCATGCCGCGATATTGCCGTTGGCGGGATCCATCGGCTGGCCGACCTGGTTGCCGAAATCGAGCCAGCAATAGAGCAGGATGTCGGCCAGCGTAAATCGCTTGCCGCAGAGATAGTCCTTGCCGGCGATCTGGCCGTTGAGCCATTGCAGCCGGTTTTGCGCGATCATCTTCAGGCCGGGCGAGGCTTCCGGCGCGCAGGGAATCCGCTTTTCGAAGAATTTCAGGGCCTCGCCGAAGCGATAGCCGTTGGCGAGGGGTTCGGCGATGTTGAGATCGACGCGCCGGGTCCACATCCGGCATTCGGCGCGCTCTTCCGGCGTCGCCCCGATCATCGGTGGGGCCGGGTTCTTCTCCTCGAGATATTCGCAGATCGCGGTGATCTCCGACAGATAGCTGCCGTCGTCGAGTTCAAGCGCCGGCATCTGGCCGTGCGGATTGCGCTTGAGATGGTCGGCCTCGCGATTTTCGCCCTTGCGCAGGTCGACGGTCTGCCTGGGCATCTCGATGCCCTTCTCCGCCATGAACATGCGGACGATGCGCGGATTGGGCCCGATCGAGTCATAAAGTTTCATGATTTCGCTCCCGTATTGCCGGTGCTTTTGAGCAGACCGCGCGGCGGTTTGTCAAACCGGACTGGGGCGCATCAGCCGTCGTCGAGCTTGTTGAGGTCGCGCACCGACTGCATGATCGGTTCGAAATTCGACCGCGCATCGAGCGCATCGAACAATTGCGCGGTGTCCGACAGCAGCCCGTGCGAACGCTGGATCGCGATCCGCACGTCGTCCTGCGGCGTATCGGACAGCCGGCCATGTCCCGACAGCAGGATTTTGGAATTCAGTGCCTTCAGCCGCTCAAGCGACTGGATGTAGTCGCTGATGCTGCCCGAGCCGAACACGCCGCCCATCACGCCGCCCGGCATTAAGGTGTCGGCGGCGAACAGCAATCCCTTTTCATGATCGAACAGGCTGATGCAGGCCGAGGTGTGGCCGGGCGTATACATCACGCTGAGACGGAAATTGCCGAGGTCGAGCAGATTGCCTTCCTCCAGCCAGATGTCGACATTGATCGGAACATCCGGCTCGTTGAACATCTTGCGCAGCATCGAGAAGTCGTCGCGCAGCATGATCTTGTTGGCGGCGAGCCGATGCGCGGCGATCAGGGTGCGGCCGCCGAAATGATAGGCCGCGCCGATGTGATCGAGATGCTCGTGGCTGAGCACGACCATGTCGATCTTGTCGGGCGGGCAACCGACATGTTCGAGGCATTCGAGCAGCGCCAGGTAATTCGAGGACAGCCCGACGTCGATCATGATGGTGCGCGACTTGCCGCGCACCAGATAGGCGTTGGCGGCGCGGTTCTTGAAGCGGATCTGATAGACGTCCTCGGCCGCCTGGATCAGCGAGCAGGTCGCGTTGTCGCGAAGCACCGGAAACGGGCTCGGCTTGCGCTCGCTCATAACGCGGGTGCCCGGAAATGCATCGCGTTGGACGCCCGCAACCGCTTGCTGAGCGCGTCCATCACCATCAGTGCGAACGCGGGCTGCTGGCTGACCAGATAGACGAAGCGGGCATGATTGATCCGCATCACGCGGGTGTGCGGCGCCGCCGCGATCGCGGTGGCCGAACGCGCCGAGCCGTCGATCACGGCCATCTCGCCGAAGAACTCGCCCTTGCCGAGCGTCACGATCAGGGTTTTGGTGGCGCCGTCGAGCTTGACGATGTTGATCCTGCCGTCGAGCACCACGAACAGTTCGCGCCCGGTAGAGCCTTCCTCGAAGATGACGGCGCCGACATCAAATTCGTTGATGCATTTTTCGATGGCCATAGCGTTTCCTTAGCCTTCTGGCTGGCTCGCTTTGCCATGTTAACCGCGAAATGCGACGGCGGAAACGCCCCACAAAGTCGTGAGTTTCACGGCTTTGCCGCAATGCCGCATCGGCCGGCCGCAGGAGTGGCCGGCCGGACGAGTTGCTAAAATTTCGGTAAGCCCCGGGCCGGTAACGATTTGGCAAGCAATGAAAGTTACCAAATGGTCAACTCATTCCGGAGAATGCGCCGTGAGCGAACAGACCGAGCAGACCAGCGGTGAATCCGGTTCCACCGGCGCCGCGCCGATCGTTCCCAATTCGTCCGTCTCCCCCTCGCCGGACGCGGCCGCCGGGAGCCCGGCGCCGGTCAACGCCGAGGCCGCAAGCCTGGTGCCGGATCAGACGCCGGAAGTGGGCGCCCCGAAGGTCGAAGCCGCCAAGGAGGCGGCCAAGGAAACTGTCAAGGAAACTGTCAAGGAAACTGTCAAGGAAACGGCGAAGCCTGAGGCGCCAAAGCCGACCGGGAAGCTCTTGATCATGTCGGCCGCCGACCGCGGCTGGAACCACGACGCCGCCGGTGCGCAGGCGCAAGCCGAAGCCGGGCAGGGCATGTTCGGCAAGCGCCGGCTTGCTGCGCTGGCAGCGGTGGTCGCGCTCGCGGCCCTCGCCGGGGCGCTGGGCGGCGCCATGGCGACCGCCAGCCTGCAGCATTTTGCGAGTAGCGAAGCCGTCGTCGCACCGTCAGGCAATTCCGGCCTGGAAACTTCGGTGGCGCGGATCGATGCCGACGTGGTGGCGCTGAAGGCCGGCGTCGAGCACACCTCCAAGATGGGCATGAGCCAGTTCAACAAGACCAGCGACCGCCTCGACAAGCTCGAGAAGGCGCAGGCCGAATCTTCCGCTAAACTCGCCAAGCTCGGCGAAGCGGTCGAAAAGCCCCACATGACGCCGCCGGCGACGCCGGTCGCCGCCGCCGCCCCACAGGCGTCGAAGGAAGTCACCGGAACGATCACCCCGCCCGCGCCGGCCCAGAAGGCAACCGCCACCGCGTCCAAGGCCGACGCCAAACCCGAGGTCGGCCGCCTGCCGGTCGTCGACAGCTGGGTGCTGCAGGACGTCAGCCGTGGTGGCGCGCTGATCGAAGGCCGCCAGGGCATCTACGAGGTCTATGCCGGCGATGTCGTCCCCGGCCTTGGCCGCATCGATGCGGTCCGCCGCCAGGATGGCCGCTGGGTCGTGGTCACCAGCCGCGGCCTGATCGTCGCGCGCTAGAGATTCGGTTCTGATTGAATCAGACCCGAAGCTCTAGATTCTTGTTTTGACGCGTTTTCTTCACGCGAACCGGCGTCCACTTCGCTCGAAAACGCGATGGCAAAAAGCGCCGCCGCTTTTTGGCTATTTTCGGGTTCCAGACAGCACCGCAACACGCTTGAATAGGCGTCGTGAGGCGGTGTTAATCCCGGTATGAGCCAAAGCCTTCGACAAGGTTTTCGAACCGTTCTGCCATTGCTGATTGTTGCGTGCGTCGCATCGTCGGCATGTTGCACATCGCCCGCGCGCGCCGGGCCACCAGCCTTGGAACGCGGCGCGGCAATCACCGATCCCGGCGCGTTGCGCGAGCTCGATCACGGCCGGTTCGGTCTCGCGCACATTCTCGCGTCGGAACGATCGGCCGATACGCCGCTCACCGACAGCGAATTGTTCGCCCTGCCGTCGATGGCGCCGGTCCGCCGCGCGATCGACGCCGAATTCGATCGCTACATCGCCGCCCACAAGGCGGAACTGCCGACCGCGACCATCGGCGTCGGCGACGGTTTTGACTTTCAACTGTTCGATCGCGCCCAGCTCGATTCAGCCAATACGCGTTTTGTGCTGTCGGGCATCGTCAACCGGATGGACCGTGCCTATGTCACGCCCGACGCCTGCGGTGAGGTCAGGCTGATCTATCGCCTGATCCCGACCGACGTCGCGCAGGCCGCCGACAGCCTGGCTTCGCCGCGGCTGCCGATGACGCTCAATGTCGTGCTCAAGGCCAAGGGCGATTATGCGGCCGTCACCTGCGCGGAAATCGCGCGGCGATGGTTGGCCGCGGCCGATCTGCCGCAGAGCGGGGCGGCGCTGGCGGAAAAACTGACCGCGAAAGATGGCCCGCTCGACCCGATCGATCCTGCCGACGCCTTTCGCCTCGAGACCAATATTCAGATCGCCCACGTCACAAAGTCGCCGACGCGGGATTTCCGTACCGACTATTTGCTGAAGGTGTTTGACGCCAACGCACAGACAAAGGCGTTCGAAGAAGCACCGCTGGAAAACCAGATCGACCGTGCGCGGATCATGGCGGATGAAAATCTCGGACGCGAATTCAAAGCGTGGCTGCTCAAGCGGGACCATTTCAGCGAGCTCGACCGCGGCACGATCGTGATCCCGGAAAAATTTCTGGCGACCAGCGCGATTGCGATCACGCCGGTCGGGTTTGCGGCCTCAAAACTGCAAGCGGAGTTCGGCTTGACGGAAGGTGACGACGCCGGTGGCAGCCCGGTGTTCAGCGAACACGACGTGGTCGCGGCCCTCAGGCAGGCCACAGAGCGCGGCATGCCGTCGCAAAATATCCGTTCGGTGGCGGGCTTCGAGCGCCGGCTCAACGACATCACCTGTTCCGGCTGCCACCAGACCCGCGGCATCGGCGGCTTCCATTTCCCCGGCGTCGACTGGCTGGCGCCAAAACCTTCCAACACGACCATCGTACCGGGTTCGCCGCATTTCTTCGGCGATCAGGTCCGACGCCGCGATATCCTCGCCGCGATCCGCGACGGCCGGACGCCGGATTTTTCCCGCGGCTTTTCCAGCCGGCCGCAAATGCGCGGCTCGACCGAACTTGCCGGCACCGAATATGGCGACGGCTGGGGCGCGCATTGCTACGCGCCGAACGGCGCCAGCGGTGACCGCAGCTTTACGCCATGGACCTGCGCTGCGGGTCTGGCCTGCCAGGTCGTCGACAAAACCTCGCGGATGGGAATGTGCTTTGTTAGGACGCGGTAGGTTGCCGGGAGCGGGCGCTTTCTTAACCTCGCCCCGCCTTTTTGCGGGGAGAGGTCGGATCGCACTTCGCGATCCGGGTGAGGGGCGAGGCACGGCGTCGAACACGAACGCAGCATTCGCAGGAGCGCTTGCCCCTCACCCCAACCCTCTCCCCGCAAAGAGCGGGGAGAGGGAGATTAGCGGCTCATGCTCATGTCCTGTCGAGCACTACCTGCGGGCACCGCTCCGGCCAAGATTGACAGTAGGCTTACTAATCTGTTTGATCCGGTCAAAATAGGCCAGATCTCCTTTTGCGGGCGCCGGGACGGGAACATGGACGACATCCTCATCGTGGGCGGCGGCATCGGCGGCCTGACGCTCGGGCTGGCGCTGCACGCCGCCAAAATTCCCTGCCGGGTGTTCGAATCTGCGGCGGAGATTCGTCCGATCGGCGTCGGCATTAATCTGCTGCCGCATGCGACGAAAGAACTTGCCGCGCTCGGGCTCGAGCCGGCGCTGGCCAAAATCGCGATCGAGACCAGGGACGCCACCTTCTTCAACCGCTTCGGCCAGTTGATCTATCAGGAGCCGCTTGGCCGCGCCGCCGGATATGAGCAACCGCAATTCTCGATCCATCGCGGCGATTTGCAGATGGCACTGCTGGACGCGTTTCGTGTCCGCGCTGGCAACGATCGCGTCATCACTAACCATCATTGCCTCGGTGTCGAACAGGATTCCTCCGGCGTCGGCGTGCATTTTTCCGACGGGCCGGGCAGCGCCAATCGCACGACCGTGCGCGGCCGCGCCGCGATCGCCTGCGACGGCATCAATTCGGCGATCCGAAAGCAGTTTTTCCCTGGCGAAGGCGAGCCACGCTATTCCGGGATCAACATGTGGCGCGGCGTGACGCGCTGGAAGCCGATGCTGTCGGGCGCCAGCATGGTGCGCGCGGGCTGGATGTCGCACGGCAAGATGGTGATCTATCCGATCCGCGCCGCCGGGGCCGACGGCCTGCAGCTGATCAACTGGGTCGCGGAAATCGAAACGCCGGTCTACCGCAAGCGCGACTGGAACCGGCCCGGCTCGATCGATGATTTCATCGGCCCGTTTTCCGGCTGGCACTTTGATTGGCTCGACGTGCCCGCCTTCATTCGCGCCGCCGACAGCGTGCTGGAATTCCCGATGGTCGATCAGGATCCGCTGCCGCGCTGGAGTTTCGACCGCGTGACATTGCTCGGCGATGCCGCGCATCCGATGGTGCCGCGCGGCTCCAACGGCGCCGGCCAGGCCATCCTGGACGCGCGGGCGCTGACCTCGGCCTTGCTCGAACATGCCGATCCCGTCGCCGCGCTCGCCGCCTACGAAACGCAGCGGCTGGAGGCCACCACGCGCATCGTGCTTACCAACCGCTCCAACCCGCCCGACGCCATCCTGCGCGAGGTGTTCGAGCGCACCCATGACCGGCCGTTCGCCGCGATCGAGGACGTCATCAGCCGCGACGAGCTGGTGGCGCTGTCGGAAGGCTACAAGCGTATCGCCGGTTATTCCAAGGAAGCATTGCGCGGCTAGGCGATTGGGCGGAGAGTTGGCGGGACCGTCATTGCGAGGAGCTCTTGCGACGAAGCAATCCAGTTTTCGCTTGTAGCTCTGGATTGCTTCGCGGAGCCCGTCATCGGGCGGGCATTCGCCCGACCCGTTGGCTCGCAATGACGGCAAATGCAAAGACGGCAAACTAATATCAATCGCGCCGACAAGACGGGCCGCCAAGGTCCGCAGCATGGTGCATCGGGGGAGGGACATCATGGCGATCTTGGAAAATCAGGGCTCGGCGCCGGCGATCGACGTCGTCGCGTTCATCGACCAACAGCCGGTCGGCGCGTTTCAGCTCAAACTGCTGGCGACCTGCGCGGCGGTGCTGTTCCTCGACGGTTTCGATACCACGGCGATCGGCTATGTCGCGCCGGCGCTGGCCAAGGAATGGCATCTGACCAAGGCCGCCCTCGGCCCGGTGTTCTCTGCCGGCCTGTTTGGCCTGATGATCGGCGCGTTGCTGTTCGGCCCGCTGGCCGATCGCATCGGGCGCAGGAAGATCATCATCTTCTCGACCCTGGCGTTCGGGCTCGGCAGCTTTGCGACCGCCTTCGTCCAGGATGTCGATGCCTTGCTGGCGATCCGGTTTCTGACCGGGCTCGGCCTCGGCGGCGCAATGCCGAACGCGATCGCGATGACGTCCGAGTTCAATCCGCGCCGCCGCCGCGCCACCATGGTGATGATCATGTTCTGCGGCTTCTCGGTGGGGGCGGCGCTCGGCGGCTTGTTCGCGGCGGCGCTGATTCCGGCATTCGGCTGGCGCGCGGTGTTCGTGGTCGGCGGCGTGGCCCCGCTGCTGCTGGTTCCGATCCTGGCTTGGCAGTTGCCGGAATCGGTGCGCTTCCTGGTGCTCGCCGGCCGCGCACCGCAACGCGTCGCCGAACTGTTGCGATTGATCGGCCCGAAGGCCGGCTTCACCGCAGCGACGCGTTTCTTCGTCGATGAGCCGGCACTATCAGGCATTCCGGTGCTGCATCTGTTTCGCAGCCGCAGAACGCCCGCCACGCTGTTGCTGTGGGTGGTGTTCTTCATGAGCCTGCTCGATCTCTATTTCCTGTCGAACTGGTTGCCCACGGTTCTCAACGACCTCGGCGCGTCGGTCTCGGCAGCCGCGCTGATCGGCTCGATGCTGCAGGTCGGTGGCATCGTCGGAACCTTCGCGCTCGGCCGCATCATCGACCGTTTTTCGTTTCGCGCGCTGGCGCTGGTCTATTTCATCGCGGTGTTCGCGATCGGCGCGATCGGCCAACTCAGCCATTCCGCCATTCTGGCGACGCTGGCGATCTTCGTCGCCGGGTTCTGCGTGGTCGGCGGCCAGATCGCGGCCAACGCACTGGCGGCCGGATACTATCCGACCGCGGTAAGAGCCACCGGCGTCGGCTGGGCGCTCGGCATCGGCCGGGTCGGCTCCATCATCGGCCCGCTGGTCGGCGGCATCCTCTTGAGCCTGAAGTGGAGCGCGGCTGAAGTTTTTATGACAGCGGCGGGCGCCGCCCTCTGCGCCGCGCTGGCTGCGCTGGCGCTGAGCCGGCTCGCTGGCATGGGCGGCAACGCCGCCGAGCCGCAGGCGGCGTTCGAGGCCGCGTTGCGTCCATCGACGACGGCCGATGTGTAGGGTAGAATCTATTCGCGCGGCGCCGGCCGGACGGCGCCGCCGAAACGGCAGGGGCGGGCGATGAAGCACGCGGACGAGGACAAGGCGCGCAACCGCGAGATCGCCGAGAACGAAGCCGAACGGCAAACCACTGGCGATATCCGCGTCTCGACCTGGGCGATCGCGGTTGCCGTCATCATCGGCCTCGCCGCGGTCGGCTGGGTGCTGTTGCATAATAATTGAAGCCGTCATTCCGGGGCGACGCGCAGCGTCGAGCCCGGAATCCCCCGTGTCGCTATTTTGCAGTGACTGCGTTTCGCGCTGAGCACGAGCACGAGGCGTATGGATTCCGGGCTCGCGACTTCGTCGCGCCCCGGAATGACAGTTAAACGTAATGCGGCAGCCTCTTGCCCGGCAGCAAATCATAGGCCGAGCGCCAACCCGGAAGTGCTGCGAGGCGTTGCAGCCAGGCATGCACGGCCGGATGGCTCGTCGCAAAATCGTAGCCGGTCTCGTCGGAGGGAAACGCGAGATAGGCCATCATCGAAAAATCCGCGATCGTCGGCCGCTCGCCGATCGCAAAGGCGTCGTGGGTCATGTGCGCTTCGAGGATGCCGAGGAAATCGTCGAGCCGCTTGCGGAAATAGGCCAGGACCTGCGGATCGGAATTTCTGGTAAACGTCCGGGCGAACCGGTAGGTCGCCATGTAGCCGGTGAGCTTGTGGTTGTCCCAGAACAGCCAGCGCAGCACCTCGAATTTTTCCTGTCCGGTCTCGCCGCCGAACCGGCCATATTGCTCGGCGAGATCCAACAGGATCGGCGCGGTCTGGGTCAGCCGTTCGCCGTCGACCTCCAGCACCGGGATTTCGCCCATTGCATTGACGTCGCGTCGCCATTGCGGCGTGCGGGTGATGCCGCCGCCGAAATCGGTCCACACCGGCTCGAACGTCTGGCCGCACAGCGTCAGCATCAGCGCCAGCTTGTAGCTGTATCCCGACTCGGGAAAATAGTGCAGGCGATAGGTTGTCATGTCGGCTCCCGCTTCATCGCAGTATGACGGAGCGAATCGCTGCAATGCAACCGCCTTGGGACGCGTCGATGCCATGGATCGGGCCCGATCCGGCCGCGGCGGCGTGTCCTGTGCGCCGTCGCCGCGTGCCTTGGAGGTTGGCACCTCACCTCTAATGCGGTAACGCCATCGAAAGCTTGTCGGGACGGAACGCTGATGCACACCATTGCCGGGGATGAAGAGGATGTGAGTATTCGCTCGCTCGTCCTTGCGCTGCTCGTGCTGGCGCTCGGTCACATGCTTTCGACATTGCTGCGAACGATCCCGGCGATCAGCCTCGATCTGATGGCGGCCGACTTCCATCTGGAACCCCAGGCGCTGGCAAGCCTTACCTCGATCTATCCATTCGCGTTTGCCGCGGCGCAGATTCCTGTGGGTGCGGCGATGGATCGCTTCGGCGTACGGCCGGTATCGCTGAGCCTGCTCGCCGGCACCGTTGTTGGGTCGGTGGTCGCAGGCATTGCCACGGGACCGGCAAGCTTCGCGCTCGGGCAGTTGCTGCTGGGAATCTCGACGTCGGGCATGCTGATGTGCCCGATGACGCTCGCGGCCAAGAACCTGTCCGCGGCGCGATTCGGCCTGTGGTCGGGGGCCATCCTGTCGATCGGCAATATCGGCATGCTGCTGTCGTCCAGCCCGCTCGCGATCGTGATCGATCACTATGGATGGCGCGCCGGGTTCTGGATCTCCGCGGTCGCGGGCATCCTGATCATATCGGCGGTATTGGCGTTCGTCCCGAACCAGTCGGCCGAACACAAGGACGATTCCACGCCGCTGGCGCAGATGGTGGCCGTGCTGCGGCTCGGCCTGTCCCGTCCGTTGCGCGGCCTGATCGCGCTGGCGCTGGTATCGCTCGCCATCTCGCTGGTTCTGCGCGGCATATGGGGCGGGCCGTGGCTGATGGACGTCAAGGGATTGTCGCGGGTCGAGGCCGGCAACCAGCTTGGCGCTTTCACCATCGCCATGATCGTCGGTCCGCTCTGCATCGGCATGATCGACCGCAAGCTCGGCCACCGCCGCGAACTGGTTGCCTCCGCCCATTTGATCGCGGGGTTTCTGCTCGCCTTGATGGCGCTCGGCGCGCCGCATTATCCGGTTTCGGCCCTGTTCGGTGTCACCGTCATGCCGCCGCAATACGATCTGGCGCTGTTCGTGCTGATCGGGCTTTCAACCTCGGCGCAACCGCTGCTGTTCGGTATGTCCCGGCAACTGGTCGACGCGCAGACCGCGGGGAAGGCGCTGGCCGCGATCAACCTGGCCTTCTTCCTCGGTGCGGCGCTGGTGCAATCGATCACGGGTGCAGTGGCGGCGTTCGCGGGTCTGCCAGCCGTCCTACTGTTCATGGCGGCCGCGCTTTTTGCCGGTGTTTCGGTTTTCCTTGTTTACACGCGGTAAGACCTTGCCGCCTCAGCCCACCGCGCCCGACGCGCGCAGTTGCCGGATCGCGGCGTCGTCATAGCCGGCTTCGCGTAGCACCTCGTCCGAGTGCTCGCCGAGGGCGGGCGGTCGCCGCGGCGCTTTCTTCGCGCTGCCGTCGATCCAGATCGGGCTGTTGATGGTCAGCAGTCTGTCGCCCTCGAACGGCAGCAGCACGTCGTTGTCGAGCATCTGCCGGTCGGTCGGGATGTCGTCGAGGATGCCGACCACGCCGAACACCAGGCCGTTGCCGTCGAGCCGCTTGCGCCAGTCGGCGAGATCCTTGGTGGCGAAGATTTCGTCGAACAGTTTTATCAGTTCCAGCGAGCGCGCATGGCGGTCCGCCTTGGTGGCGAAGCGCGTGTCGGTCGCGAGATCCTCGCGGCCCAGGCATTTTGTCAGCGCCGGCCATTGCCGTTCCTCGTTGAGTAGCGACAGGATGATCCAGCGTCCGTCGCGGCATTTGTAGTGATTGGTCACTGCATTGAGCGCGTGCTCGCGCGGCCGCCGTTCGGAAAATTTCGCGCCGCATAGCTTGGCCTGCGCCAGCACGCCATTGGCCCAGACTCCGTTGGCCATCAGATTGGAAGAGACATGCGAGCCCTTGCCGGTGCGCTCGCGCTTGTAGAGCGCGGTGACGATCGCGCCGTACAGCGCCATCGCGCAGGGGTGGTCGCCCATGCCGGCAACCGAACGCGCCGGGGTGGTGTCTTTCTCCGCGCGCACCAGATCCATCAGCCCCGAGCGCGCCCAGTAGGCGTTGCTGTCAAAACCGGGCTTGTTGGCTTCCTCGCCCTTTTCGCCGTAGCCCGTGAACGACGCATAGATCAGCCGCGGGTTGAGCGGCGAAAGCTCCGCCCAGGAGATGCCGAGGCGGCCGCGCACCGCCGGCGGAAAATTGGTGATGAAGACGTCGGCTTCCATCGCGAGCCGGTGCAGCACCGCCTGGCCTTCCGGCTTGGAGAGGTCGAGCGCCAGGCTGCGCTTGTTGCGGGATTCCAGGAGCCAGGCGAAATTGTGCTCGCTGCGCGGATAGCCCGGCAGGTTCGGCAAATTGCGATAGGGATCGCCCGAGCCCGGCGGCTCGATCTTGATGACGCCGGCGCCGAAATCCGACAGCACGGTCGCGGCGGCCGGCGCAGCGATGAAGCTTGCGCAGTCCAATACCTTGAGGCCTTCGAAAATGCCGTCTTCCATAACGAGTTCGCTCCCGTGACGTTTTGTCATTTTGTCCGTGTGCTGGAATTAGCGCCCAGTGCTGGACGCCATTTGACCCATGTTGGGCCGTCGATGCAACGGCGGTTTTTTCTCCTGCCTCTCCCCGTTCTTCGCGGGGGCGAGACGAGCAAAGCTCGCTCTGAGAGGGGCGGGGTGAGGGGCAAGCGTTTCTGCAAATGCTGCGCTTGTGTTGAATACTCTGCCCGGCCCCTCACCCGGATCGCAAAGAGCGATCCGACGTCTCCGGAGACGTAAGCAAGCGCTGCGCTCTGGCGGGCCTTGCGATACCGGAGCTCGATCCCAATATCGCCGCAGCGTTATGGAAGCAGGCGGCATGAATGATGCCGATGGCGGGCCCATGATCAAAGTGCTGTTGTTGAACGACGGTGACGCCAATGGAGTTCGTCGTTTACGTGCTGGAGAGCGTTTTTGGCATGACGCTTCATGAGGCCACCAAACTGATGCTGGATATCCATCATGACGGAAGCGCCGAGTGCGGCGCCTGTCCGCCCGGGCAGGCGTCAGACATCGTCGCGCAGGTAACGGAGCTTGCCAGAAGCCACGGCCATCCGTTGCGCTGCATCTCAAGGGTTTGAGGCCGTCTTTCGGTTACTGCTGTGCGTTCAGGTCCCGGACAACATCGTCGTTGCGCATCTGGTCGTCGCGACGCACGTTCAAATCGTGGTCCCGTCCCGCGAAACCGGTACTGGACGCTTTGATTGCGGGACCATTACCCGGCGACGGCGAATTTCCGCAGCAGGCCGTATTTCGTCTCGAATTCTCCGACGGGCATCGGCTTGCCAAAGAAGTAACCTTGTCCTTCCTCGCATCCC
>Ga0265314_10000998_pt1 | contig 33204 bp, 29 predicted proteins | sample 4126metaG_FD_203106 | JGI IMG/M metagenome (GOLD analysis project Ga0265314, IMG submission 203106) | Rhizosphere microbial communities from Carex aquatilis grown in University of Washington, Seatle, WA, United States - 4-1-26 metaG | ecosystem: Host-associated > Plants > Roots > Rhizosphere >...
CCGCACTGCCGCCGACCGTCAGCCCGTTGTTGCGCGGTGCCCAGGTCGAGCCGCCGTCGTCGCTGCGAAACACGCCAGCTTGCGTGCCGGCATAGACAATCGCCATCTGCGCGGCATCGACCAGCAAGCGGCGCACGAAGAGATCGAGCAGGCCGTCGTTCGACGCGCTCCACAGCGCAGCGGCGTTGTCGCTGACGAACACCCCGCCGCCGGCACTGCCGGCGAGGAGCCGATCGCCGCTGACGGCAAGCGCCGAGACCTCGCTCACGCCGAGGCCGTCATTGGCCGCTGCCCAGGTCGCCCCCGCGTCGCTGCTCTTGGCCACGCCGCCGTCGAACGTGCCGGCGTAGAGATCGCCGGCGGCGAGCGCCACGCTGCGCACGATGCTGTTGGCGAAGCCGTCGCTCGCTGTCGACCACATCCCGCCGCCGTTGGTTGTCTTGTACACGGCGGCGCCGCCGCTCGGGCCGGCGAACAGCGTCGCCGGCTGGGCGGGCAACAGCGCCAGCGCCTCGACCGAACGGTCGTCCGGGAAGCCGCTGCGCACCGGCTTCCAACTGCCAGCGCGATTGGTGGAGCGATACACGCCGTCGCCAGTCGCCGCATACAGCGTTTGCGCGTCGAGCGAATTGACGACGATGGCAAAGGCCGCGTTGCCGTCCAAGCCGCTGCTGGCCGGGTTCCAGTCACGCGCTGCGTCGGTCGTCTTGAACACGCCGCTCGGCGTCGCGGCATACACGGTGCTGGCGTCACCGGGGTCGACTGCCAAGCCGCGCACGAAGGTGTCGGTCAGGCCGCTACTGGCGGGGCTCCAGCTCGAGGCGGCATTGAGCGAGCGGAAGACGCCGTCGACCGTACCGGCATACAGCGTCTGCGGCCGATGCGGATCGATCGCCAGCGCCTGCACGAAGGTGCTGGTGAGGCCGCTGCTCGCCGCGCTCCAGTCGACTGCGCCGTCGACGCTCTTGAAGATGCCGTTGTCGCGCGTCGCCGCATAGAGCGTCGGCGAGCTGGTTGGGTCGACGAGCAGGGCGGTGACGCTCGCCGTCGCAAGCGCGCCGCCCGCGGCCCCGCTGGCGGCCGACCATGTCACGCCACCATCGACGCTCTTGAACACGCCACCGCCGTCGCTGCCGGCGTAGACGATCTGCACGTTCTGCGGATCGACTGCGACACTGAGAACGCTGGTGCTGGTGAGCCCGTCGTTCGAGCGCGTCCAGTGACCGCCTAGATCGACACTGCGCAAGACGCCGCCGCTGGTCGCGGCATATACGATCGGACTGGCTCCGGCGGACACCGCGATCGCCAGCGCCTGTCCGCCGGCGGGACCGGCGCCGCTCCAGACGTTCTCAGCTGCCGGCGCGGCGGTCGCGCAGAGCAGCGTGGCGCCGAGGGTGAAAAGCAACCGCACCGGCCGATTGTGGCCCGAGCCGGCGGAGTGTTTCAAAGGGATAGGTGTCGGGGTAGGGTTTCAGGCGTCGGGGTCAGATGTAGGCCCGGGCCGAAATGTGATCGACGACCTCGCCCTCTCGAGGACCGTCTGCGATCAGCGCGCAGCCGACTCAGGCTGAAAATCAGCGCCCACAACAGAAGTCCGGAGAGTACCCCGCCGTTGCCCGACAACCCGCTTCAGCCGGTGGCTGAACTAACAACCAACAAGCTGAGGCCGCCCTGGTGAGCCGCCGGATTCTTGGGCAAGCCGACACCGGACCCTGCGACCCTGCCTTCCCCGTCGCTCCAGACCACGACTGGGTGTAACGTGAGCGCGTGGCGGAGCCGGTCGTCATCTTCTACGACGGAGTGTGCGGTCTGTGTGATCGCACGGTGCAGTTCGTCCTCGCCCGCGACCGCGCGCAGCGTTTCCGCTTTGCGCCGCTGCAGAGCGACTTCGCCGCCGCGACGCTGGCCGCGCACGGACGCGCGGCGGCCGATCTCGATACCGTCGGTGTGCTCGACGGTGGCCGGCTGCGGATCAAATCCGACGCGGTCATCACCATTTTGTGCCGCCTCGGCGGCGCTTGGCGCCTGGCGGCGCTGGCGCGGATGGTTCCGCGCCGGCTGCGCGACCGCGCCTACGACTTCGTCGCACGCAATCGCTATCGCTGGTTCGGTCGCTACGACCAGTGCGCGCTGCCGCCGGCAGCGGTGCGCGACCGCTTCATCCAGGCGTCACTCGATATACGTAGCTCGTCGGCCGGCGGATGACCCAGCCCGTCGGTGCGGCGCGAAACTTCCGGCGCGGCCCGCGCATCAAACCAGCATCCGTCGCACTGCAATCGGCGTAAGAGGATACACATCTTCCGTCGTCGACTCCGGAACCAACCCACTATGTTGATTCGAAGACGCCAGCCTTGGGATCTGCCGGCAAATGAAGTGACTGATGAAGCGCTGTACCTGCGACGGCGCGAATTTCTGCGCGGCGCCGCGGTGCTGACCGGCGCGCTGTTGCTGCCCGGCTGCCAGTCGAATGGCGACGGGCCCGTAGCCGCCGCCACCGAGGTCCCGAGCGCGCTCGCCTCGATTGCCGGCGTCGTCAAGGGTCCCTTCGGCACCGACGAAGCGCAAACCAGCGAGCGCGACGCCACCAGCTACAACAACTTCTACGAGTTCGGCACCGACAAGACCGATCCGAAAGAGAACGCCGGCTCGCTGATCACCAAGCCGTGGTCGGTGAAGATCGACGGAGAAGTCGGCAAGCCCGGGACCGTCGCGCTCGAGGATCTGCTCAAGGGGCACACGCCCGAAGAGCGCGTCTACCGTCACCGCTGTGTCGAAGCGTGGTCGATGGTGATCCCGTGGATCGGCATTCCGTTCGGCGAAGTACTGAAGCGCCTGGAGCCCACCGCGAAGGCAAAGTATGTCGCCTTCCAAACGCTCTACGATCCCGAGCAGATGCCGGGACAGCGGCGCAACGTGCTCGAGTGGCCGTACCGCGAAGGGCTGCGCCTCGACGAAGCGATGCACCCGCTGACGCTGCTCACCTTCGGTATGTACGGCAAGGTCTTGCCGAATCAGAACGGCGCCCCGCTGCGTCTGGTGATCCCGTGGAAGTACGGCTTCAAGGGGACCAAATCGATCGTCGCGATCCGCTTGCAGGAGACGCAGCCGGAGACGACGTGGAACATGATGGCGCCGCAGGAATACGGCTTCTACTCGAACGTGAATCCCGACGTCGACCATCCGCGCTGGAGCCAAGCCAGCGAGCGACGCATCGGCGAGTTCCGCCGCCGCACCACCTTGCCGTTCAACGGCTACGCCGATCAGGTCGCATCGCTGTATGCCGGCATGGACCTGCGCAAGAACTTCTGACGCTTGACCGGCTTTGCGCACGAATGCCGTCAGCGACAGCTTTGCGCGAACAGCCAGGGCTCAGATCCTTGCATCCGTTCCCGAAGCTGAAGGCTGATCGCTGACGGCTGCCGGCGATTTGTTGTGCAACAACCCGCTTCAACAGAGAGGCACAGAGAACGGAGATGATGCGCGCAGAAGAATTGGCCGAATCTGCGCTGCGTGCCGTTTTGGTGAAGGATCTGCGGTGAAGTCGAAACTGAAGCCGGCCGTCTTCGTCGCGTGCCTCATCCCCGCGGCGTTGCTGGCGATCGACGCGTATCGCGGCGAGCTCGGCGCCAACCCGATCGAGACGATCACGCACACGACCGGATTGTGGGCGCTGCGCATCCTGCTCGCGTCTCTGGCGATCACACCGCTGCGTCGCCTGTTCGGCTGGAACACGCTGATCCAATATCGCCGCATGCTCGGCTTGTTCGCGTTCTTCTATGCGTGCCTGCATCTGGCGACGTGGGTCGGCCTGGACCACTTCTTCGACTGGAGCCGGCTGCTCGCCGATTTGCGCAAGCGGCCGTACATCACCGCCGGCGCGGTCGGATACATGTGTCTGCTGCCGCTCGCCGTCACCTCGACGCGCGGCTGGATTCGTCGCCTCGGCAAACGCTGGACGATGCTGCATCGCCTCGCCTACGTCGCCGCGTTCGCCGGCGTCGTGCACTACAAGTGGTTGGTCAAAGCCGACGTGCGCGCGCCGTACTGGTACCTCGGCATCCTCACCGTCTTACTCGGCATTCGCCTCGCCTACGCCCTGCGTGCCCGGCTCGCGTCGGTTCCGGCGGCGCGGCGTGCGTCGGCGGGCTGAGCCGCGCTTGCTTGACCGCGCGGCGCCTTTCTGGTCAGGGCAGCGACGATGAAGCGCCAACACAAGACTCTCCTCGCCGTCGGTTTGATCGTGTTCATCGCCGGATGGTTCGCTTGGTCGGTGTTGCTCACCGAGAATGAAGTGGCGCCACCGCCGCCGCCGGCGGTTCAACAAGTTCCGTAGCCCCCCTGCACACAGCCTCGGCAGCGTCTGCCGCAGCCGTGAGCATCGGCGCCCGCCGCGCGGCAACAGGCGCGGTCTCGGCCCACTGCAACCACGTGGCACCGGGCTTGCTCCTGACGTAGACCTTACGACGATGCTAGGCCTGGTGCTGACCGCAGGAGGCGCGCGCGGCGCCTATCAGGCCGGCGTGCTCAAGCGCGTCGGCGAGATCCGCTCGCTGCGTGGCCAACCGTCGCCGTTTGCCGTGATCGCCGGCGCCTCGGCCGGCGCCATCAACGGCGCGATGGTCGCCGCCACGGCCAGCAACCTCGCCGACGGCACGCACATGCTCTCCAAGCTGTGGGCCGACCTGACCGTCGAGCAGGTGTTCCGCACCGATCCGCTGGCGCTCGGCGCGCTCGGCGCGCGCTTCATCCGCGACTTGTCGCTCGGCGGCTTGATCGGCGGCGGCACCGTGCAATCGCTGCTCGACACGACGCCGCTGCGCGCCTTCATGGCGGCGCACTTGCCGATGGCCGGTATCAGCGAAGCGATCCGCGCCGGACACCTCTATGCGCTGGCGGTGTCGGCGACCAGCTATCACTCCGGCAAGTCGTTCACCTTCATCCAGGGACGCAAGGGTCATCCGTTGTGGATCAAGAGCCGGCGCGTCGCGCTGCCGGTCGAGATGACCATCGAGCACATCTGCGCCTCGGCGGCGATCCCGATCGTCTTTCCGCCGGTCCAGGTGGGTTCCGAGCTCGGCGAGTGTTGGTTCGGCGACGGCGGCATGCGGCTGGTGACGCCGTTCAGTCCGGCGATTCGCCTCGGCGCCGATCGCATCTTCGCCGTCGGCATCCGCTGCCAGAGCTCGGCCGACGCGCTGTCGCGCGCCGAGCTGCGCACCGACGAGGAATCGCACGGCGGCTTGGCGTCGATCACACGCCCTCCGCTGGCGCAGATCTGCGGCGTCTTCCTCAACGCGATTTTCCTCGATCACCTCGATACGGATCTCGATCATCTGAAGCGCATGAACGACCTGATCGCGCACGCAAACGGCGGCAACGGCCGCCGGCGCAAACGCGGTCCCGGCATGCAAGAGCCGATGCGCCGCATCGAGCCGATGGTCATCAATCCATCGGCCGATCTCGCCATCGTCGCCGCCGCCTTTGCGCACAAAATGCCGCGCGCCGTGCGTTACGTGCTCGACGGCTTGGGAACGCCGGACGCGCAGAGCGCCGATCTGATGAGCTACTTGCTGTTCGACTCGTCCTACACGCGCGCCTTGATCGATATCGGCTACCAAGATGCCGCAGCGCGGATCGATGAGATCGAGGCGTTCCTCTCGCACTGAATGCGACGCCACGCGCGCCGTACGGTGCGGCGCGAACGAAGGAAAGGGCACGGGTTCTGACAGGGGCTGAGAGGGAGCGACTGTTCACTCGAGCGCGACCGCCGCATGGCGGCGCGCATCGAACGGGTCCGACCCGACACCCGTGCCCTTTTCCTTGCTCGCGTCGGCGTAGACGCCTGGCCCTGAGAGACCGGCTCACGCGCTCCGCTCTGACGCCGATCGCCGCATGGGATGGAAATCTCCACAACGGAACACCGCGCTCACCCGCTCGCCGCGCCGCCTGAGCCCAGCTCCCCAAGTCCCCAAATCCCGCTTACGGCAGCGCGTGGCGAACACATCGTGGGCGAGCGTCTGCCGCGCGCCGAGGATCCGTGTCCTCCCTCGTGGGGTCGATCTGTGTTCATCCGTGGACTCCGTACCCGCGCGACCTCGCATCGCCTTGCGGCGACGCGTCTGCCCGATTAGCGAGGAGCGCGTGCAGGCCGTCTATGAGCGCATCGGCATCGGCTATATCGCGACGCGGCGAGCGGATCCGCGCATCGCCGCCCAGATCGCCGCGGCGCTGAGCGACTGCGCGTCGGTGGTCAACGTCGGCGCTGGCAGCGGCTCGTACGAACCGGCGGATCGGCGCGTGGTTGCGATCGAGCCAGCCCTGCTGATGATCGCGCAGCGACCGGCCAGCGCCGCACCGTGTGTGCGGGGTCGTGCCGAGGCGTTGCCGTTGCGCGACGGCGCCTGCGACGGCGCGCTGAGCATTCTCTCGCTGCATCACTGGGGAGACTGGCGCGCCGGCCTCGACGAGATGCGGCGCGTCGGCCGCCGCGTCGTCCTACTGACGTTCGATCCACACCGCGCCGACCGCTTCTGGTTCACACGCGAGTATCTGCCGGAGGCGATTGCCGCCGATGTGGCGGTCTTCCCGACACTCGAGCAAACGGCGGCGGCCCTCCCCGGCGCCGTCGTGCACATCGTTCCGATCCCGCGCGACTGCGTCGACGGCTTCTACTGTGCCTACTGGGCGCGCCCCGACGCGTATCTCGACGCGGACGTGCGACGCGGCATGTCGATCTTCGCGCGCGTCGCCGACGGCGCCGTGGCGCGTGCGATCGCGCGCCTGCGCGAGGATCTCGCCTGCGGCGCCTGGCAGGCGCGGCACGCCGCCCTGCAGACAAGCGAGGCGCTCGACCTCGGGTATCGACTCGTCGTCGCATAGCGCGCCACTGGCGTCTGCCGCCCCAACCACCTAACAACCGACCAACCCGCAATGGAGGTCCCATGAGCAAACAGATCATCAATCCCGCCGGCATGGCGCCGCCGAGCGGCTACTCGTACGCGGTGAAGAAGAGCGGCACGCCGGTCTTCATTTCAGGCCAGGTCGCGTTCGACGGCGACGGCAAGCTGGTCGGCGAAGGCGACGCGGCGGCGCAGACCGAGCAAGTGTTCAAGAATCTGCGCACGGTCGTCGAGGCGGCCGGTGGCACGCTCGACGACATCGTCAAAATCACCGTCTTCGTCACCGATCCCGCCTACCGCCCGGCGATCGGAGCCGCGCGCCAGAAACACTTCAAGGAAGGACACTATCCCGCCAGCACCTACCTGGTCGTGTCGGCGCTCGCCGTGCCGTCGCTGCTGGTCGAGATCGAGGCGATCGCGGTGGTGTGAAAGGCGGTTAAAACAGCGCGCGCGTCGCATCGAGCATCGCAGACCAGGGCTCGCGCGCTGCGCCTTCGATGCCGAGGTAATGCATGAGCATGAGACGGTCGGCGACGCCGGCGTAGCGCCGATGCAACTGCGCGGGGATCTCGTCCGGCGCGCCAATGACCGCGAAGGTCTCGAGCATCGCATCGGTGATGCAGTCGCCCATCGCCACCCACTCGCCGCGCTTCGACAGGGCATGCAGCTCTTCCTGCACCTCGCCCCAGCCGTGCGCATCGAGCATCGGCCGATAGGCGGGTGTCGACGCGTAGAACGCCAGTTGCTGGCGTACCATGCCGGTGGCGACCTCGCGCTCGGCGTCGCTGAACCCGGTGGCGATCAAGACCTGGCACATGACGCTGAAGTCGGACCGCGCACGGTTGCCGCGCGTCAGTCCGCGCTGCAGCGCCGGCATCAGATCGAGGTCGAGGAAGCGGCGCGAGTTGAACGGGTGGACGATGATGCCGTCGGCGACCTCACCCGCCACCGCGGTCATGCGCGGTTGCACGCCGGCGAGGAACACCTTCGGCGGCCCATATGGGTTGGGGCTCGGCTCGAAGATCGGCGTCATCAGCGTGTGGCGGTAGATCTCGCCGCGAAAGTTGAGCCGCTCGCCCTGGTACCAGCAGCGCCAGATGGCGCGCATCGCCAGCACGAGCTCGCGCATGCGCGCCACCGGCCGGTCATATGAGGCGCTGTAGCGCTTCTCGACGTGCGTGCGGATCTGCGCGCCGAGGCCGAGGATGAAGCGGCCCTGCGACTGCAGCTGCAAGTCGTGGCCGATGTACGCCAGCGACATGGGGCTGCGCGGAAACGCCAGTGCGATCGCGGTGCCCAGCGCGACGCGTTGCGTATGCTCCGCCGCCAACACCAGCGGCAAGAACGGATCGCCCTTACCCTCGAAGGTGAACAATCCGTCGTAGCCGAGTTGCTCGAGATCGCGCGCCGCGGCCGGCGCGGCCGGCAGCTCGAGCGTGGTGAGGCCGGCGTCGATGAACATGAGAGGCAGGTTGTTACGTTGCTAGGTTGTTACGTTGTTAGGTCAGAATCTGGCGGTCGACCGAATCGATGTGCCAAAGTTTCTGACCCAACAACGTAACAACCTAGCAACCAACAACTACTGCTTCAGCTTCGGCTCGTGGCCGAACGGCAGGTTGATCGTCTTCGGCTCGAGATAGGCGGTGAGGCCTTCGACGCCGAGCTCGCGGCCGATGCCCGAGCTCTTGAAGCCGCCGAACGGGGCGGTGAACTCCATGGCGAAACCGTTGACGGTGTAGGTGCCGGTGCGCACGCTGCGCGCGATGTCGACGCCGTGATCGACGTCGGCAGTCCACACCGAGCCCGACAGGCCATAGTCGGAGTCGTTGGCGATGCGCAGCGCGTCGGCTTCGTCTTCGTATGGAATCAACGCGACCACCGGTCCGAAAATCTCTTCGCGCGCAATGCGCATGCCGTTGTTGACGTCGGCGAAGACGGTCGGCTCGACGTACCAGCCCTTGCGCATGTTGGCGGGACGCCCGCCGCCGACGACCAGGCGCGCGCCCTCTTCCTTGCCGAGCTTGATGTAGCCTTCGACGCGCTCGCGCTGGCGTGCCGCGACCAGCGGGCCGATGAACGAATCCGGCTCCATCGGATCGCCGGTCTTCACCGCGCGCACCGCCTCGCCGAAGGCTTCGACGACTTCGTTGTAGCGCTTGCGCGGCGCCAGGATGCGCGTCTGAGCGACGCATGCCTGTCCGTTGTTCATCATCGCCGCAGGTAGCAATCCGGGGACGGCCATGCCGAGGTCGGCGTCTTCGAGAATGATCGCCGCCGACTTGCCGCCGAGCTCCAACGTCACGCGGCGCAGGCGCTCGCCGCACAGCGCGCCGATACGGCGGCCCGCCGCGGTGCTGCCAGTGAAGCTGACCTTGTCGATGTTCGGGTGCGTGACCAGGTACTCGCCGACCTCGCGCCCGGCCGGAACGATGTTGATGACGCCAGCCGGCACCTGCGCCTCGATGATCGCCTCGGCGAGCAGCACCGCGTCCAGCGGCGTTTCGGGCGCCGGCTTGACGACCACGGTCGAGCCCGACGCGAGCGCCGGGCCGAGCTTCAGCATGATGGTGAAGAGCGGCACGTTCCACGGCACGATCGCCGCGACGACGCCGACCGGCTCGCGCCGCACCAGCGCCGGCCCCTGCATGCCCGGCCGCACGTCTTCGAAGGCGAAGGTGCGTGCGATGTTGGTGTAGGTGTCGAGGATCATGTGCGCGGCCATGACCTGGCCGAGATTCGAGAACATGATCGGCGAGCCCATCTCGGTGGTGATCGTGGTCGCCATGGTGTCGGCGCGCGATTGCAGCGCCATCAGCAGGCGCGCCATGACGTCGGCGCGCTCGCTGCCGCTCATGCGCGGCCACGGTCCGCGATCGAACGCCTCGCGCGCCGCGCCCACGGCCTTGTCGACATCGGCCTCTTTCGCCTCCGGCACGCGCCCGACGAGCTCTTCACTGTGCGGCGAGATGACGTCGATCACCGCTGCGGTCGCCGGACGAACCCACTCACCACCAATGAACAAACGGTCGTTTGTCTGCATTCGGTTGTTTTGCCGAGCCGGCGCCGGCCCGTCAAGCGGGTTGTGCGGCGCGGCAGGAAAAGGCGCTGCATTGGCGGTACGCCTTGCCGCGCCGGCGCGCGTGCAAATCGCGCAGAGTCAGGCCGTCGGCAGTGAGAGACGATCAGCGGCGCGCCGGGCGGCGCGCCGCAGGGCGTTTGCGCTTTCCCGTGTCGGCGGGCGTGATGAGCGCGACGAACGTCTGCACCGTCTTGGTGAGCTCGAGGCGCGCGGCTCCCGCGCGAGCGCGGATCGCCAGCGCGAACAGCATGCCGGTTACGAGCTGCGCGAGCAGTGCCGGATCGGCGCCGGCGGGGAGTTCGCCGGCCGCATGCGCGACACTTAGGCGCGCCGAGATGGCGGCGTCGATCTTGGCGATCGCGCTGGCGAGGCGCTTGCGCGCTGCCGTCGAATGGCCGGCCTCGGCGGGCAGCGTACACGAGATCATGCAGCCGGTCGGCCCCCAACGCCCGGTGACGCTTTCGATCACGGCGGAGAAGAATGTGGTCAGCGCCTCGCGCACGTGTCCCGGCGTCGCCAGCGCGGCGACGAACTCGCGGCCGGCAGTGGCAAAGTACCGCTCCAGCGCGGCGCCGTAGGCGGCGTCCTTGTTGCCGAACGCCGCGTAGACGCTGGGGCGATTCAAGCGCATCGCCGTGGTGAGGTGATCGAGCGACGTCGCCGTAAAGCCGCGGTGCCAGAAGGTGCGCAAGGCGGCGTCGAGCGCCTCGTCGTAGTCGAACTGACGCGGGCGACCGCGCTTGCGCGGCGCCGCCGTGGGCTTTGCCGTGGCCATCGGCATCGGAGCTTGACGCGTCATCGTAATCTGTATCATACGGTACATAATTGGCGGGCGCCATTCCGGCGGACGCCTGCAGCACGGAGGTATCGATGGAGCTGTATTTCTCACCCTTCACTTGCTCGCTGGCGAGCCACATCGCCGCACGCGAGGCCGGTATCGCGCTGACGCTGCGGCAAGTGGCGCTGACGACCAAGCAAACGACGGACGGCGAGGACTACCGCGCCATTGCGCCGAAAGGCTACGTACCGGCGCTCAAGCTCGACGATGGCACGGTGATCAACGAGAACCCGGTGGTCCTGCAGTATCTCGCCGACCAGCGTCCCGAATCGGGCCTGCTGCCGGCGCCCGGCACGCGCGAGCGCTACGAGGTGCTGGAATGGGTCGGCTACGTGTCGACCGAGCTGCACAAGGGCATCCTCGCCGTCATCTTCAGCGCGGCCGCGCCCGAGGAAGCCAAGACGTACGCCCGGGCATTGGCGGCGCAGAAGCTGCCGCTGGTCGCCGCTCACCTCGAGGCTCGCGAGCTCCTCGTCGGCACGCGCTTCACCATCGCCGACGCCTACCTGACGTGGGCGCTGACCCTGGTTCCGTTTGCCGGCCTGTCATTCGACGCGTGGCCTTCCTTGCAGGCGTACCTGGCGCGCATGCGCAAGCGTCCCTCCGTCCGCGCGGCGCTCGCCTACGATCAAGCGCGCTATGCGGCGTGAGCTTTTCGTAGCCGCCGGAGGACCGCGCCCGCTGGGCGCGGCCTGAAGCGCCCTATGGATTAATTTGTCTCAACTGACTTCGTGTCACGTCCGCCGCAGGGCCGGTCGGCTGCAGCCGTAGTGCAGTCTCGAGATGCTCTCGGGCCGCGGACCGTTCGTTGAGAGCGATGAGCACCTGCCCGAGCAGCGCGTGCGTTTTGGCAGGATCCCATTCCAACGTATTCTGTCCAGCCGGCGTCTTGAGCGCGGATTCGAGCGCGTCACGAGCCTGCCGTACATCTACGGCTACCGCTGCTTTATCGCCGCGGCGCTGGTCGAGCTCCGCCTTGGCCATGAGGGTCAGCCCGAGATTGTGGAAAAGCATCGGATGAGACGCGATGGCCAATCCGGACTGAAACGCCGTCGCGGCATCGTTGAATTGCTCGCGACGGCGGTACACGAGACCCAACTGGTTGTAGGTCTGCGCACGCTCAGTATCCGATGATGACAACGCAAGGGCCGTCTTGAAGAAGCGTTCGGCGTCATCGAGTCGGCCGTTGGCCAGGAGCGCCGTTCCCAACTCGCGCGCCGCCATCGCATTCTGCGGGTTATCCAAAGCCGCCTTGCTCCAGAAGGAGAGATTGTCGGCCCATACATGGGTACTCATAGCTGTCGCGATTCCCAGGCCGAGGATGAGGGGCAATACGACCGCGACATATATCGGCATCGCCAAGCGCCAGCGCCGGCCCGCAAAAGTGATCCCCGCGGCTACGAGCACGCACGTCGCGACGCTCGGGACATAGAGATAGCGATCGGCTAGCGGGGCGGACACGCTGGTGCGCAGAATCACAGCAAGAGACGGGGCAAGCGTCACGACGAACCATGTCGCCAGAAACGCGAACGGCCAACGCGATTGCGGCCAATAGCGATAGAGCGCGGCGCCGCAGGCCACCGCTATCGCCAGCGCGGCAATTGGATAGAGGGCGGTGGTCGGCAGCGCGGCGATGAGCGGCGACACGCCGAACGGGACGATACTGAGAACGAGATAGAAGCCCATCGCGCGAGACAAGTTGATCAAGAGCGCGGCGACGGACGCGTCGGCCGCAACGCCCCCGACCACGCTGCCGACACTGCCGTGGCGGAGGACCAGGTAAATCATCGTCGCGAGAACCAGCGGGACATATCGGTTCCAGTACAATTGGCGCGCGTCGAGCCAATCCAATGCTGGAATGAGCAGCAGGCCCGCCACAGCTAGCTCTTTTGACAGCAACGCCAGGAAAAGGGTCAACCCGGCGAGCCATCCGCTCCACGGCACATCCCGCTTCATTGCCAGCAGGGCCGTCGACAGCAGGAACGTGCACACAACCACATCGGAACGTCCCGCCATCCATGCGACGGATTCTACATGCGTCGGGAGCACCGCAAACAACGCCCCGCTGATCGTTGCGACGGCGACATCCGCGCGAAAGAGCTTCTTGGCAAGATGGAACACCAGCAAACAGTTGAGGGAGTGGACGGCAACAACGGAACCGTGGAACCAGAATGGAGTTTCCCCACCCAACGCCCGATCAACCAAGTAACTGACGAAGATCAGCGGCCGATAGTAGAAGCGCGGAATCTGCGGCGGCATGACGATGAGATCCCCCAATCCATGCATCGCGCGCAGCTGAACCAAGACGAGGGGGTCGTCCCAGACGAATCCGTTACTGAGCGCCGGAATGTAGACGACGATTCCGAGCGCTACCGTGAGAAGTGCGGCACACATCTCCACGGTCGGCGATGCCGTCACCCCCGCACCGTAGCGAGGATCACGCTTGGCGATGGCTGCCGACTTCGGAGTTCTCATTCACCCCCGACAACATCGGATCAGCGTCGCCTAAACAAGCTTCTCGCGGTCGCGGCTCCCGGCGCGGCGCGGCGTTTCTGTTGTGCTCTCGGCTACCAGCCATCGTCTCGAAGAGCGGTCCCCGGCGAGCGGGGCGGCGACGTCTGGGGTGCGGCCCGTCCTGTGCCGCACGTCTGCTTCACGATGTCGGCGGTGCGACTGGATTCGGGCGGCAGAACAGCTGTGAGGTGCCACTGGCGAGCAAGCGGCCGTCGCGCGACCAGACACGGCCGTGGCACGACGCCAGGCCATCGACCGCAATCGGCGCCGCGGCGTCGCACAGCAGCCATTCTTCAGTCGGCGCGCCGGCGTGAAACTGGGCGGTGAGATCGAGGCTGGGGGCGATGAAGCGCGTCGGCCGACGCGGATGCGGCGGCAGCACGGCGTTCCACATCATGACGTCGAGCCACATCAAATGGCGCGCGGCTTCCAAGACCAGGTCGCTGTGCAGCAGCGGCGCCTGCAGGCGCAGCCACGCGTGCCACTCCGGCGGGCCCGGAGATGGGCTCCAGATCAGCGGCCGCCCTTCGACGCTCTGCCAGAGCGGGTACCAACTGGCGTAGTCCTCCGACAGATCCTGATAGCTGCGCAGGGTTTCGGGAGCGGGCACGCGCGGCATCACCGCGGCGTCGTGCTCGAAGCCGGCGACGTCGCCGGCGACGAACCATGCGGTGGCGTCCATGATCGGCGCGCCGTCTTGCGTCATCACGGCATGCAGCGCCTCGGCGCGATTACCGGCTTGCCGCGTCGTCACCGCGATTTCCACCGGGCCGTTCTTCCCAGTCGAGAAGAAAGCACAGGCGAAGGTCGCCGGACGCGGCTGCCGACTCGCCGCCGCCAGCGCGCGCAACATCACCGCGGCGCGATAGCCGCCAAACGGCCCCCAGACGTTCCAGCCCTCGTGCAAGGTGGCGCGAAATGTTCCTTCGCGCCCGTCGACCGCCGTGTCGTCAGCAAAGCTCCGCATGTGCGCTTCTTGATTAGGAGGGACCACAGATGAACACGGATGAACACAGATGGGATTCCGCGCTGCGTGCGAATCGTTTCACGCGCCTCAATCGAGCGGCGCTGCACGGCAGGAGGCGTGAGATCGGCCTCGACGTGTGTCTGCCATCTCTCCTCATTCTTTCATCCGTGTTCATCTGCGTTCATCTATGGCTCCGCCTTCTTCTCGAACGCCCGCGCCAGGAACTGCGTGACGCGGTCGGCATATGCGTCGCGATTCAGGGTGTAGGAGCGCGCGTGTGAGCCGAAGCGCGTGTGCAGCTCGGGCGGCCACTGCTCGGGCGGCGTCGAGGTGATCCACAGCTCGGCGCTCGGATCGGCCGCGGCGAGCGCGCGCGCCTGCTCGACAGGCACGACCGGATCGGCCGCGTCGTGGATGATCAGCACCGGGCGCGACGCCAAGCTGCCGATGATGTCGATGCCACGCGCGCGCTCGAGATCCAGGCCGTGCAGGTGCTCGGCGCTCCAAATGAAGGGCGCGCCGAACAGAAATGCCGGCAGGCCGGTGGCGGCGTGCGCGAAGGTCGGCGTGATCGATCTGATGTCGGTGTACGTGGCATCGCTGATGACCGCCTCGATGCGCGGATCGCGCGCGGCCGCATAGATCGCCGTCTGCCCGCCCATCGAGTGACCGATGGCGGCAAAGCGCATGTCGGGATAGCGGCGCTGCAGGTAATCGACGGCGGCGAGGACGTCGTTGGCCTCGTCAGGACCGAAGCTCGGCCCGGGCGGCACGTCGCCCGACTCGCCGTGGTTGCGCAAATCGAGCGCCAAGACTCCGTAGCCTCGTTGCGCCAGCGCTCCGGCGAGCTGCAACCAATCCGTGTACGGCTGTGCGCGATTGCCCCCGCCGCCGTGCACCATGATGATGCCGATTTTCGGATCGCCGTCGGCGATCCACCAGGCGCGCAGAAGGATCGGCGCGTCGTGCGGCTTGAAGTTGACATCCGAGAACGGAATGCCGTGATCGGCCGGCGTTTCGGCGATCGGCGTGTGCCACGAGCCGAAGCCGAGCGGCGCCAGCGCGAACCAGAGCAGCGCGACGACGACGAGCCCGACAGCGAGGCGAACGAGACGTTTCGGCATGAGCGACGTTGCAGCTAGCGCGCCGCTAGCTCGGGCGCAAAACCACGCGTGTCGACGAGCGTGGATGACGTAGGCGCTCTTTCGGTGCGCGGAACGCGAGGACTCTCAGATAGCCCGACGATCCATGGCGAGGTGGCGGTTGGAGGCTGGGGGATACGGGGTTCGGGGGTTGGGGGTTGGCGAAGAAAAGAAAGAGCGGCTGCTTGATAGAGGCGTGTCTCAGATCCTCCCCAACCGCTAACCCCCTAGCCCCTAATCCCCAACCCGGTCACATGAATCTCCTCTTCCTCGGCGACTGCGTCGGCACCTCCGTGTTCTCCGCCTTCTCTGTGTTCTCCGTGTTTTGATCAGCGCGTCGGCTTCGATCGACAACGTCTTGACCGGTGCCGTGCAGGCTGCCAGCGTTCGGCGCTGTCCATCATTTGACCTGCGCGGAGGAACCATTCGATGTCGAAGCCTCTACCCGTCGTCGATTTCCTGAAGATCCCGGAGAGTGGCGAGCCGTATCTCGAGGGGTACAAGTGCGGCGCCTGCGGCGCCGTGTACCTCGGCGCGCGCGCGGCGTGCGCCAAGTGCGGCGCGCGCGACCAGATCGCGGCGACGCGGCTGAGCAACGACGGCGCGCTGTACGTGTACTCCATCGTGCATCGCTCGTTTCCCGGCATCGACGTGCCGTATGTTTCGGCCATCGTCGACCTGGACGGCGGCGGCACGCTGAAAGGCAACCTGATCGGGGTCGAGCCCGATCCGGCGAAGATCAAAATGGGCATGCCGGTACGCGTCGTCTACAAGGACGCGTTGGGTCGCAAAGACCGCGACGGCAACTCGTACCTGAGCTATTTCTTCGAGCCGCGCTGAGCGCGCGCCGGCTCGCCACCATCGAGGAGAGCAACATGAGCGACGTGTTCGTAGTCGGAATCGACATGATCAAGTTCATGAAAGCCGGGACCGGCCCGGCGGTCGACGTGCTCGGCGCGCAGGTTGCGCTGATGGCGCTCGACGACTGCGGCCTCAAGGTTCAGGACATCGAGGCGATGTACTGCGGCAACCTCGGGCAGGCCGACGCCATGGTCGGCCAGCGCGTCATGCAGCAGATTGGCCAGACCGGCATTCCGGTGGTCAACTGCGCCAACGCTTGCGCCACCGGCGCGACGGCCTTCCGCGAGGCGTGGATGGCGATCAAAGCCGGCGCCTACGATCTGGTGCTGGCGGTCGGCGTCGAGAAGATGGGCGCCGGTCTGCTCGGCGCCGCCGGCGGGCGCACCGGCATTTCCAAGGAGGGCCTGCTCGGCTCGATGACCATGCCGGCGGTGTTCGCCGAAGCGGGCCAGGAGCACGCGCGCAAGTACGGCACGACGTTCGAGCAGTTCGCCAAGGTGTCGGTGAAAAATCACCATCACTCGACGCTCAATCCGAAGGCGATGTACCAGATCGAGACGCCGCTCGAGACGGTGATGGGCGCCGAAATGATCGCCTATCCGAACACCAAGCTGATGTGCTCGGTCAACGTCGACGGCGCCGCGGCGGCCGTGCTGTGCAGCGAGGCCAAGGCCAAGCAGCTCGGCTTGATGAAGCGCGCCGTGCGCATCAAGGCCTCGGTGATGACCAGCGATCCGTGGCAGGAGCGCGATCTGGTCATGCCGGACGTCAACACCTGCACGCGCACCGCGGCGAAGAAAGCGTACGAGATGGCCGGCGTCGGCCCGACCGATCTCCAGCTGGTCGAGCTGCACGACTGCTTCGCCACCGCCGAGCTGCTGCACTACGAGAACCTCGGCCTGTGCAAGGACGGCGAAGCGGGCCAGATGATCGACAGCGGCGCGGTGGCGCTTGGCGGCAAGATCCCGGTCAATCTGTCCGGCGGCTTGTTGTCGAAGGGCCATCCACTCGGCGCCACCGGCATCGCCAACATTTACGAGATCGCTACGCACCTGCGCGGCGAGGCCGGCAAGCGCCAGGTGCCGAACGCGCGTCTCGGTTTGACGCACGTCATCGGGCTGGGCAGCGCCTGCGCCATTCACATCTTGGAGAAGGCCGCGTAAGCGGCCGGCGGCATCGGTCGCGCGCCCCTCCCGCGGCGGGCGCGCGACTGCACGCAGGTCAATGCGCATCGGCGTCATCAGCGATACGCACAATCACCTGGCCAACGTGCGCCGCATCGTCGAGCTGCTGAACGCGGCGCGCGTCGAGCGCGTGATCCACACTGGCGACATCACGCAGCCGAAAACGTTGGCGGCGTTGGCCGACCTCGACGCGCCACTGCTCGGCGTGTTCGGCAACAACGACGCCGGCGAGCGCCATCGGCTCGCAGATGCGGCGGTGCGCTACGGTATGACCTTGAACGACGGACCGCTCGAGCTGCATCTCGCCGCGCGCCGCATCGTCGTCGTACACGACCCGCGCGAGCTCGAGGCGCACGGCGATGCCGAGGTCGCGCTGCACGGCCACACGCATCGCCGCCGTCTCGAGCGCACTGCCGGCCGCCTCGTCTTCAATCCCGGCGAATGCGCCGGACACGTGGCCGGCCTGAACGCCGTCGGCGTAGTCGATCTGACGACGCTGGACGCGCTGCTGCTGCGCTTCTAGATCGACCACGCCGCGTCCCGACGCTGGCTGCACAGTCTATCTGCGGAGTCGTCCTGCCGTCGGCGCGAACGCGACGCCAGTGGCGTCGATTCCTCGCATGCTCGCGAGAGCTATTGCAGCAACGCCACCACTCCGGCCCGGTTAGTTGCCAATTGCGCAGCTAACCCCTTCGTCGCCTGGCGGCGTATCTATTGCTTCCGCGCGGTGCGGGGGCAGGCATGGCACAACCGGACTTGCAGTTGGGCGCGGTACGTCGGCCGAAGTGGTGCGCCGGTGTGGTCGGAATGATGCTGCTCGCGACATCGGCATCGGCGACGACCTACTACGTGCGCGCCGGCGGCGACGACACGCAGGATGGGCTGACGCCGGCGACCGCCTTCGCCAGCATCCGACCGGCGGCGCGACTACTGCGCGCGCCGGGTGATCGCCTCGTCGTCGGCCCGGGCGTCTACCGCGAGGGCAACATCGCGCCGTTCGGCAACGGCTCGCCTGATGCGCCGATCGTCCTGTTCGGCGACAGCAGCGGCGCACTGACTGGCGACGCGCCGGGTCCAGTCTCCATCATTCCGCCCAACACGCCGCGCGCGACGACCGGTTTCATCGTCTACGGCCGCACCGACATCGTTATCCAAGGCTTCGACACCGGCGGCGCGCGCGACGCAGGCATCCAAGTGCGCGCGCGGCGCCGTACCGGAGCCGACAGCACTCGCATTGCATTGATCGAGAACACGGTCCGCGACGGCATTCAGATCACCGCCGCGGGCGCGCTCACCGTCGACCGCAACCGACTTATCGGCAACGGCTTGTCGGTGCAGGGCGGCGCCAGCGGCCCGGTGGCGCCAACGATCACCCGTAACAGCATCGCCCAAAGTCCGTACGGTCTCAGCATCGACGGCAGCGTCGGCGGCATCGTCGCTGCGAATGAGATTCAGTCCATCGCGCGCACCGTCCGCACGACGCGCAGCGACGCTCTGCGGATTGACGGCAACGTCGTGCACGGTCCGGGCTGCTTCGGTATCTCCTCATCCAACCTGGAGATCGCCGACAACACGTTCGATCAAGGCGGCGAGATCGACGCCGCCGAAGCGCTCGACCTGACCCGCAATCGCATCGGCAGCAATCTACTGATCCGCAGCGACGGCATGCGCGCGACGGCGACCGAGAACCAACTCGCCGCCAATCTGTACGTCGCCGGCGGCGGAGGTCGCCTCGACTTTGAGCGCAACGACGTGAATGGCCTGCAGGGCGAGGGTCTCGATGCCATTCTCGCCGTCGACAATCACTTCGCCAATGCGGTGAAAATCAAGGAGACGTCGTCAGCCGAGATCGGCAACAACCAAGCGGCGATGCTCGCTGCACGGGCAACGGATTCGGTGATCTGCGACAATCAAATCGCCACCCACCTCACGATCAACGCCGAACGCGCCACCGTCGCGCGCAATACTGCGCAATCTCTGTCAGTCGGAAGACTCGATTACAGCGGTCGTGTGCCTACCGAAGATGCCGTTGCCCTAGTCGAAGGCAACGTGTCGCGCAGTACGCTGATCGTCGGTGCCGGGGCGCGGGCGGAGGTGCAGGACAACGTTGCCGCCGGGCAACTCACGGCGCGCGCACCGCGCGAAGTCCACGTCACGCGCAACGACACGGGAGGCCTCGAATGCGTGCTCTACACCCCGGACTCTGTCGCCGTCGTCACGGAGAACCGCGCTCGCAACAGTCTCGGTCCGGGAATCCTCGTGGTCGGCGCACACGAGTTGACGCTCGAACGCAACGAAGCTTCCTTAGCCGCCGACTCCGGGCTGGTACTGCGCCGTACGGGTCAGGCGGCGATCGCGGACAACCTCATCCAAGATAATGTCGGCGGAATTTCGCTGCGCGTTGAGCTGCCCGGCGACTGCAACGACGATGTTCAGGTAACAATCGATGAGCTGATCACCGCCGTCGGCATCGCGATGGGCGCTCGATCGGTGCGCGATTGCGACGCCGTAGATGCCGACGCCAACCATTCCGTGTCAGTGGCTGAGCTAGTGCTAGCCGTCGGCTCGGCGCTTGAGCCGTTCGCTAGACCGTCGGGCGTGACCGAAATGCGCGCCAATGACGTGCTGCACAACGGGCGCTTCGGGATCGATATCTTGACGACTGGCCCCGTGTTAGCGATCGGGAACCGCATCACCGACAATAGCCATGTGGGCCTTGCCGTGCACGGGCGCGGCCTTCCCGACCAAACCGAAGTTCTCGGCAACGTCATCGGGTCGAGTGGCGCCGATGGCCTATTGCTGAGCGGCGTCGGCGGCGCACGCGTGCGCGACAACGTGATCTTCGGCAATCGTCGATCGGGCGTCCTGCTGCGCAATGCGCCGGGCGTGTCGGTGGTCAACAACCTCGTGTACGACAATGCCAAGCACGGCATCGCTGTCGGGCTGGGCCCGACGCGCCCGTCGGTCGGTGCTGTGCTGATGAACAACACCGTCTACGCCAATCACCAGATCGGCATCGCAGTGGGCGCATCCGGTGCACCGTCGACCGGCGCAATCGTGCGCGACAACATCGTGAGCGGCAATCGAGTTGGCGGTATCGCCGCCAGCATGGCCGCCTTTCCCGGACTGACCATCGGCTTCAACCTCAACACCGATGGGTACGGGGAAGACGTGCTGCCCGGCATGACCGATCTCGCCGCCGATCCGCAGTTCGTCGCGCCGGCCGGCGCCGACGGGGTGCTGGGCGGCGCTGGTTTCGCCGACGACGACTTCCACCTGCAGCCGACGAGCCCGGCCATCGACGCTGGCGAAGCGAGCGCGGCGGCGCTCGGCATCACCGGCTCGGCCGTCGCCGGCCAGGTCGGCGACGCGGGCATCGTCGACCTGGGCTATCACTACGGTGCCGACGAGCCCGGTCCCTGACGCGAGTTGACCGCCGCGGCGCGTGCCCCCTATGACCGCACCCGACCATGCACGTCGGGGTGATCACCGAAGGCATCAGCGAGCCGGAAGTCGAGACACAACCGTGGGTCTACCACCGCGAAGCGCTCGCGGCGGACGGCATTCACATCGAGCTGCTGCCGGCGGATGACGACGCGTTCGCGCGGCGTTTCGATGCCATGCTGCTGCATGTCTGGCAGGACTGGCGCAATCCACGCCGCTTCAACGCGCAGCGCATCGTCCCAGTCATGCAGCGCTACGCCGTGTACCGCGCGCGCTTCCCCGACACCGTGCAGATCATCGTGAACCACGTCGACATGGCGCATCCGCCCTACGCCACGGCGTATTGGCGGCCCGGCGATCCGGTGCTCTACAAGACGCCGGCGTACGACCGCAGCAAGCTGGCGCCCTTCCCGCCCGAAACGATTTGGGCCTACGAAAAATTGTGGAAAGCGTCGGCCATCGGCTCGAACGCTCCGCCGATTCATCAGGCCGGATTCATCGGCACTGCCAGCGGACCGCGCGGCTATCGGCAGCGCGTCGCAGAGGCGACGGCGACGGTCGGCATCGGCATCTGCGCGACCGAGCGCCCGTACACGCGTCCCGAGCACGATGCGCTGATGGCGCAATGCAAGATCATGGTGTGCCCGCGCGGCTGGGGCGAGCACAGCGGGCGGCATTGGGACGCCTGGGTGTCCGGCAAGCCGGTGCTGACCGACCGCGCCTGCGCCGAGGTCGAGATGATCCCCGGCCAGCGCCTGCGCGCCGGTGAGCACTTTCTCGTCTTCGAGGAGCCCGACGAGATTCCGGACATAGTGCGCGAGTGGTGCCGCCCGTCGCGCGCCGACGAGTTGGCCGCGATCGCCGCGCGCGGCCGTGCGGCGGCGCGCGCCTACGACGCGCTCGCCTGCATCCGCGGCTTCTTCGCACGACTCAGCGCGCGCTGACGGCATGCAAGCGGCAAACGGAGCGGGCCGCGGCTGGCGATCGCGGGCGCCACTGGTGGTGCTGGTGCTCGGCTTTGTGCTGTCGCGCCTGGTGGTCGCCGCGTTCGGCTTTCGCTTCGATACGTATCCGTTGGGCCACTTCTGGCAGTTCATCGACCCGCCGCTGCTGCGCGACCGCCTGTTGGAGAGCGTGTGGTATCTGCACAGCCAGCCGCCGCTCTTCAATCTCTTTCTCGGCATCGTGCTGAAGCTGTGGCCGGCGAACGCCAGCACTGCATTTGGCATCTGCTATCACGCCGTCGGACTCGGCATGGCGCTGGCGATGTATGCGCTGATGGTACGCCTCGGCGCAGTGCGATGGACGGCGGCTGCGTTGGCCTTGTTGTTCATCGTCAGCCCGCCGGCGCTGTACTTCGAGCACTTCTTGTTCAGCGAGTATCCGACCGTGTTTCTGCTGTGCGGCGCGGCATTGGCGCTGCATCGCTTTCTCGCGACGCGGCGCGTGCGCGACGGCTGGATGGCCTTCGGGGTCATGGCGCTGGTGATCTATACGCGCAGTCTGTTTCAGCTGCCGTGGCTGCTGCTGACACTGGCCCTGATCGGCGCGCTCGCCGCGCCGGCGCATCGCCGCGCGCTCGCCCTCGCCGCGGCGCCGGCAGTGGCGGTGACGTTGGCGCTCTACATCAAGAACTTCGTGCTCTTCGGCACGCTGTCGACCAGCAGCTGGTTGGGCATGAATCTGATGTCGGCGGTGGAGTTCACTTGGCCGTCGTCTGAGCGCGCGGCGCTGGTCGAGCGCGACGCGGTCGGCCCGATCTTCGCCGTGTCTGCGTTCAGCCCGGTCTCCGCATACAGCGCCGTGGTCGTGCCGTCGCCGCCGACCGGTATCGCCATCCTCGACCGCGAGACCACCGAGGCCGGCACGCCGAACTACAACCACATCGTGTACGCCAAGGTCGCACCGCTCTACGCGCACGACGCGCTCGCCGTGCTGCGCAGCGACCCGCTGCGCTATCTGCACGCCGTGGCGGCGGCGGGCAGCCTCTTCTTCCGACCGGCCAGCGACTACGAGTACTTCAAAGGCTTCCGTCGTCGCGTGCCGGCATGGGACGGGCTGTACCGCGTCGGCCTCTACGGTCAGTTGACCGCCACGGGCCCGGGTGTACCGGGTTCGGAGGGCTTTCCCCTGGCGATCAGCGTGCCCAACGTCGGTTGGTTCATCGTCGTGGCCATGCCGCTGCTGCTCTGGCTCGGCGTTCGTCGCCTGCGCGCTGCGCATGGCGCCGGCGATATCGCCGCTGCCGGCACCTTGGCCTTCATCGTGACGACGATCGTCTATCTGCTGGTGGTCGCGACGGCGCTCAACATCGGCGAGAACCAGCGCTACCGCTTCATGACGGAGCCATTCCTCTTCGTACTTGCCGGCGCGGCGCGCTTGCCGAAGAGCCGCACAGGAGCCGGCCGCGCGCCGTAGCTTCGCGCATCGGACGAGACGCCACACCGCAACTGGGCGTCACGAGCGAAGCAAAGGCCGGACTCGGGCGCGCACGCCAAGGTACTCGCGAGCGTGCGGCAGCAGGCGCTTTAGCGTTGATCAGACAAAGCTTTTCACCAGGCAGGCACGGAGTGCAGAGAGCAGGCCCGCACTGCGGTCATGCCCTGAGGGCTTGCAAACCGCATCGCCGGTGGCCGCTGGACACGTGCCGAATCGCCGGCGCTTCCGGCGGCTCTCCGTGCGCTCCGTGTCTCTGTGGTGAATTCCTTTGTGACACCAGTCGTCAACGGCCCCGCTCGTTGAGCCGCTGCAGCGAGAACATCTGCGGGCTGAGCGGGATGCGCGAATCGGCCGGCACGTTCTGGCCGGCGACGAGCCCGGCGGTCGTGGCGCGATCGAGCTTCCAGTTCATCGCCACCGCGACGGCGCCGCCGGCCCAGCCCCACAGCTCGCCGGGCGCGACTTTGACGATGTTGGTGCGAATCGCCGAGTACGAGCCGAGCAGGTTGCCCTGCCAGTCGTACTTGGTGCTGTAGCTGCCCATGTACATTTCTTTGTCGAAGCGGAAGACCAGCTTGCCGAAGAGATAGTACGGATCCTTCGGCACGGCCTCGACGATCCAGTGCGGCCGCCGCACCAACAGCTCTTGCAGCGGACACCACGGCGCGCCGCGCCAGTCGGGAATTTGAAACCCGACGCGCTCGCCGCCGGGGATGAGCATGCGCCAGCCGCCTTCCGGCAGGCGCTGCAACTGCGCTTGCGCCTCGATCGACAGCGCATCGAACAGCACCAGCAGATCCTGTTCGCCGACCAGCTTCCAGGTGAAGTCCTGCACCTTGCCGTCGAAGTAGGCGCCGTCGTCCTGCGACAGATCGGAGCCGAGGAAGCCGTCGGAGCGATTGGCCGGCGACACCGCGCGCACGCGGCGCATCGCCGGCACGAAGGTCCACAGCGAATCGCGCTTGCCGGCGCCGCGCCAGCGCCAGTCAAGCGAGATGATGCCGTTCACGTCGGCCGGCGACAGCACTTCGGCGAGCGACTGCGACAGCAGCTCGCGATCGGCGTTGGGTTCGCGGAAGCGCGGATGCTGGCCGTCGTAGTGTTTGAAGTAGCTGTCCACTTCGACACTGCGATCGAGGCCGCGGCGCGAGATCCACATCAGGTCGGCGCGGTAATGTCCGTTGCCGCCGTAGTACATGGTGTAGAAATAGTTCCACACGATCTTCATCGCCGCCTGCGGATCCTGCGGATCGATGTCGGGGAACGGCCAGGCGTAGACGTAGTCGGGCGCGGCGCCGGTCTGGGCATCGACGATCGACCCGTCCTGATCGAGCGCGTAGCGGCCGCGATTGGCGTCCAGCGCGGCGCGAAACACCGGATCGTCGCCCATGCGCTCGAGGCTCACCTCGCCTATGCGATGGCGGTAGTCGCCGCGCTTGTATTGTTCGAGGATCTCGTCCGGCAACAGGCCGCGCGCCTGCTCCCAATTGTCGGAGCCGAGCGTGTCGCCAGGTTTCAACTGGGCGCGCACGGGACACGCTGCGACGAGCAACAGCACGCAGAGCGCAGCGAAGCGGAGCATGCGATTCGCTAGCACGCGTTCGCGCGCTTTCTCCAACTGCGACGCCGCCGAAGCGGGCGCTGCCGTCCGGACGTTCCGATGTGCGGACCTCCAGACGTATGGGATACCGAAGCCGGCTCGCACCGCTGGCATTCTCAGCCGCCACCCGATCCTCGCACGTCAGCACGTCAGCACGTCAGCACCCCCATCCCGCATCACAGCGCCACCCATACGGACTTGAGGCGCGTGTAGCTCTCGAGCGAGTGCACGGCCATGTCTTTGCCCCACCCGCTCTGCTTCACGCCGCCGAAGGGGCTGGCGAAATCGTAGCAACCGTAGCGGTTGATGAAGACCATGCCGGCGTCGAGCTGCGCGGCGAGGCGGTGTGCACGCGCCAGATCGGCGGTCCACAGGCCGGCGGCGAGCCCGTACGCGCCGTCGTTGGCGAGGCGGACGGCGTCGGCGTCGCTGTCGAACGGCAACACCGCCAGCAGCGGGCCGAAGACCTCGTCGCGCGCGATACGCATGTGCGGCTGCACCTCGTCGAAGATCGTCGGGCGCATGAACAGCCCGCGCGCGTTGGCGCCGCGCGTGTCGGCAGCGCCGCCGGCGCGCAGTCGCGCCCCCTCGGCTTTCGCGATGTCGATCGCCTCGAGGATCTTGGCGAACTGCGGCCGATTGCATTGTGCACCTTGCTGGCTGGCGGAATCGAACGGATCGCCGCAGACGACCGCGTCGGCCAGAGCGGCCAGGCGCGCGACGAAAGCATCGTAGAGCGGCCGCTGGATCAGAAAGCGCGTCGGCTCCGAGCACTTCTCGCCCTTCTGCGCGAACATCAACTGGAACGAGCGCGCGACGGCGAAATCCAGATCCGGCACGTCGGCGAAGACGATGTTCGGCGACTTGCCGCCGAGCTCGAGCGCGACGCGCTTGAGGTTCGAATCGGCGGCGCCGCGCAGCACCTGACGCCCGACCGTCGTGCTGCCGGTGAACGAGATGCCATCCACATCGCCATGACGCGTCAGTGCCTCGCCGACGGGCGCGTCGCCGAGCACGACATTGACGGCGCCCGGCGGCAGCACGTCATCGTCATGCAGCAGCTCAATCAGACGCAGCAGCGAGAAAGGCGTGAACGGCGAGGGCTTGAGAACCGCCGTGTTGCCCATCGCCAGGGCGGGCGCCAGCTTCCACGCTGCCAGGAGCAAGGGATAGTTCCACGGCGCGATCAGGGCGCACACGCCGAGCGGCTCGCGCAGCGTGTAGTTGAGGAACGGCCCGTCGACCGGACACGTTTCGCCGCCCAGCTTGTCGGTCCAGCCGGCGTAATAGTCGAACACGTCGGCGGTGTCCGGCATGTCGTCGTCGAACGCCTCGCGATAGAGCTTGCCGTTCTCCAAAGCGATCAGCGTCGCCAGCTCGGCGCGGTGCGCCCGCACCACCGCGCCGATGCGCCGCAGCACCTGCGCACGCTGGCGCCGCGACACGGCGCGCCAGCCGCCGACAAAAGCCCTACGCGCGGCTGCAACGGCGCCGTCGACATCCGCCGTCGAAGCGCTGCGCACCTGCGCCAGCACTTCGCCCGTCGCCGGATTGGTGTTGGTGAAGACCTCCGTTCCCGTCGCATCGACGCACGCGCCGTCGATGTACGGCCGCTTCGGTTGCGCCAACCAACCGCGAGCCCACTCCAAGCGATGCGCATCCATTGCGGCTCCTCGATGTCAGACGAAGGATCGAAGACGAAAGATCAAAGACCGAAAATGACCCGATACCACGATGCGCGGGACAGCGATCTGCATCAGTAAGTCGACCGCGCCTGGGTTCCCCTGTCTTTTGTCTTCAGCTTTTGTCTTCAGCTTTTGTCTTCAGCTTTTGTCTTCAGCTTTTGTCTTCAGCTTTCGTCTTTCAGCTTTCGTCTTTCAGCTTTCATCCGCCAGCGCCCGGCAGCGCGCTTCGTTGATCTCCAGGCCGCGCAGACAGCGACGGTCGAGGCGCTCGGTCGCAGCGCTCAGCATGCCGAGCGCATCGAGCACGTTGACGGCGGCGACGCCGTCGAACACCTGCAGATGCAGCTCGGCGCGCTCGGCAGCGGCCTGCACGGCGCGATCGGCGCCGAACACCTGACAGGCGCACTGAATGACGGATTCGGCTACGACGGGGTTCGACTTGCCGCTGAAGAAGCTCGAGCCGGCTTGCACGTGCGGCAGACGCAGCTCGCCGAAACCGCCGCGCGGCCCTGACGACAGCAGGCGTAGGTCCTGCGCCAACTTGAGCAGGGCGTGCGCCACCTGCGCCAGCGCTGCCGACACCGCGACGAGATCGTCGCCGTGCTGCAGCGCGTCGGCCGGCTGCGGATGCTGCGTCAGCGGACGACCGACTAGCGCGGCTAGCGATGGCACGACGTGCGAGCGATACCTATCCGATGCGCCCTCGCCCGTTCCGATGACCGTGGCGCCGAGCACGATCTGGTCGAGCGTCTGCAACGTCGCGCGCAGTGCCGCGGCGCGGCGCGTCAGCGCGCTGGCGTGTCCGCCGAGCAGCACATCGACCGTGGTCGGCATCGCATCCTGCAAGCAAGTGCGCGCCAACGTCGGCACCGCGGCGCCCGCGCCGGCGCGCGAGGCCAAGGTCGTCGCAGCCGCATCGAGTGCGCTCAGACAGCGATGTGCGTCGTCGCGCACCGCGAGGCGCGCGGCGGTGTGGCATACATCGGCGGTCGACTGCGAAGCGTTGACGTCGCGCAGCCGGATCGGCGCGTAGATGCCGCGCACACCGCCGAGTCGCTCATTGGCGAGATTGGCGAGCACCTCATTGATGTTCATGTTCACGGCGATCGAGCCGCCGCCGCCGAGCAGATCGGCTGGAAAGTGCTCGGCGTGCGCGCCGCGCATCACGTCCTGACAGGCGGCAATGATGGCGTCGGCAACATCGGCTGCTAGCGCGCCGGTCGCGCGGTTGGCCCGTGCCGCGGCGCTCTTCACCGCCGCGAGCGCGCGCACGTAGGCTGGGTAGGCGCGCAATGCGTGACGCGAGAAGGCGAGATTGTCCAGTGCGCGTGCGGTCTGGATGCCGTAGAGCGCGTCGGCCGGCAGATCGACGGCGCCGAGCGCGTCGGATTCAGTGCGCGTCGACATGCAGAGGCCCGGCAACCTGGCGGCGCCGCCGGGCGCGGTGGCGCGTGCGGCCCGCGCGGTCCGGCGCGGGCCGGACAGGTCGTGCGCCGTGCGCCGTTCGAGACGGTGCGATCATGCGACGCGTCCGTAGCGCGCCAGGCGCAGCAATTCGGAGCTGCAGGTATCCGGCTTGGTGTCGTAGGCGAGTAGGCCGACCAATCGCGCCGTGTCGCCATGGATCGGGCTGACGCGGTGGATCGAGTGACGCCCCTCGAAGATCAACAGCGTTCCGGGCGTCATCGGTAGACGCACGACGCCGTCGCGCTCTCCCTGCAGCACGCGTTGGATGGCCGGATAGCGCTCGTCTTCGGCACAGCGAATGCGCGGCGCGACTTCGAAATCGCCGCCCCGCTCGGCGTCCTGAATAGCCAGCGAGACGACGAAGTCGGTCTGATCGAAATGCCATTGCAGCTGGTCGCCATCGCGCATCACCGCCAGGTTCAGCGCGCCGAGCGGGTCGGCGTAGCGAAACAATCGGCCGCGCTGCAGCACCGCTTCGATGAAGCCCAAGAATGGCTGCCACTCGTAGAGGCGCCGCAGCGGCGAAGCGGTTGGGAACATGTCGTACGCGATGACGCCGACCGCGGCGCGCTCGATGTAGCGACGCGGGTGATCGTCGGGCAGTTCGAAGTCCGGGATCTCCAAATACGCCGTACCATAGCCCTCGCTGCGATAGGCGCGCGGCGCCAGTTCCCGTGCGTCGGCGCGCACGGCGGCGAGCCCGGCCGCGGTGAGAAAGCCCGGCGCTTCGCACGCGCCGCGCGCCTGCAACTGCGCGCGCGCTTCCGCCAGCACCTCGCGCAGGACCGGCGAGTGTGGATCGAGGATCGGATAGCGGCCCACGTCGACCAGGGCCTCCATCTCCGTCTGTTGATCGGGCATCGTCATCCCCCTGCGCGCTGGCGCACCTACAGTCGCCCGGCCGGCCGGTCGGAGTCCACGGATTTGACATCTTCCGGTGCAGAACCCTCCAACCGCGACCAAGCCCTCACTCCCTGCGGTACGTATAGGCGTAGCGCTGCGTCCCGATACGTGCCGTCGCCGCATCGAGGTACCAATGGGTAATGCCGACCTCGATGGCCTCGGCGTCAGGTTGGCTGGCGAGCAATCGCGTGCCGAGACGATCGGCGCTGGCAAAGGTGCCCCAGACGCCGCGTCGATCGGCGAGTCGATCCACGGCCTGGCGGACGGCAGGCGGCAATTCTTCGGGCAATAGTGCGCGGCGCGCGCCGTCGTGCACGGCGGTCAGCTCGATCTCCACCGGCAGCTTCGGCGTGCAGTACATGGCCCAACCGAAGAAGCGCCACGGACTGAGACGCGCTTCGGCGACCAGGACGCGATGCGCCATCGGCCACACCGCAAGGACGGCGAGCCCGCCGACGACCAGGCGTTGTTTGGCAGCGAGGGTCAATTGAACCAGAACCTCGGCAGGACGCCGAGCCGTGACGCGATCAGCACGGCGTAGAGTGCGGCGAATCCCGGCAGCAGCGTGCGATTGAGCGGACGCGGCAGGAATAGCAGCAACAGGTTGAGGAAGAGCGCGCCGAACATCAGCTCCAACGCGCCGGCTTCGATGCAGAACACGAAGGCGATTGTCGCCACCGCCGCTGCCGCCCGGGTGCGGCGGATCAACAGCAGCAGCGGCGCCAGCATCTCGAACACATACACACCGTTCGCCATCACCAGCGCCAGCGGTGTCTCGATGTTGAACGGACCGGCGCCCGGGCCGATCGGGCGCACCGCGCGCAAGCGCGCGACTTCCGCTGCCGGCACCACCCAGCTGAACAGCGCGGCGAAGCTCGGCTTGCTGCTGATCGCAAAGCCGAGAAACGAGGCGTTGAAGTAGGTGCCGTAGAGCACCTTCTGCATTCCAGACCAGAACAACACGATCAGCGTCAGGCAGCGCGCTCCGCTGAGCAGCAGGGCGCGCTCATCGGCGGCGTCGAGGTCGCAGAGCGCCAGTAGCGCAACGCACAGATATTCGATGAAGAAATGGTTTGAGGTGGCGGGGAACGAGGCCGCGAGCTTGATGCTGAGCACGCCCAGGGCGAGCCACGTCGCGGCGCGCGCGTGGCGCGGCAGTCGCCATGCCACCAAGCCGGCGGCCGCCAGCGTCGCCGTCATGGCATAGCGGCCAAGCCACCACTCGTCGTGCATCCCTTGCTGCGCGCGCAGCGTCCACAGCAGGGTGCGCGCGGTGACATGCAGCAGCAGAAAGAGCTGAAACGCCCGCGCCAGCGCCGCCTGGGCCGACCGATCGAGATCGTCAGCGGCGGCGAGGACGCGGGCGGCTAGCATGCGAACCGGAGCTGGTTAGCCCTGAAGTGACACGCGCTTCCGCGTCTCCGCGGTGAGAATCCTTTGTCTCAGCACGTCAGTTGCCGAGCTGTGCGGATTCCTCGGCGATCAGCGCGGCAAACGGCGGCCGCGCGTGAATGCGCTGCACATAGGCCGCGAGCTTCGGCCAGCGTCCGGCGTCGACCGTCACGCCGGCGTGGCGCAGGTTGACGAAGGGGGTGGCGACGCCGATGTCGCCGATCGACAGCGCGGTGCCGACGAGGAACTCGCGCGTCCCGATCTCGCGCTCCAGGTAGTCGAAGAACGTCGGTACCTCTTCGGTCAGCGCCTTCTCGACCACCGCCTCGTCCGTCGGGCGGCCGAAGAAGCGCGGCGCCACGATGCGCTGGAAGAAGATCTTCGGCCCGAACACCGGCACCATGCCGCCGTCGGCGTATTCTTCGAACCACAACGCGCGCGCGTACTCGTACGGATCGGACGGATAGAGGGCGGGGGTCGGATGCACGCGCTCGAGGTAAGCGCTGATCACCGACGAGTCGGCCAGCGTGCGCTCGCCGTCGCGAAACGCCGGGATCCTGCCCAGCGGGCTCATCTCCTTGAAGTCCGGCGGCGCCGCCGGGCCGGGGAAGACGTTCTCGAGCTCATAGGGAACGTTCTTCTCGGCGAGCACGACGCGCACCTTGCGAACGAACGGCGACAAACTGGCCCCATACACGACGGTCGGCATGCAAATCTCCTTTTTGTACCGTTGAGTTGGTAATGGCCGGCCTGATCGCACGAGCCGAGCCTCGAAGGCAAGCGGAGCGAGCGCACGATGGCGTTTCGGGCGACCGCTCAGATGCGTGTCGGCTCGAACGGCCAGTTGGTCGCTTCGGTGCCGCCGTCGACCTCGAACACCTTGCCGGTGACCCAGCCGGACGCCGGCGAGGCAAGATACAGCGCGGCGATCGCGATATCCTCCACCGAGCCGATGCGCCCCATCGGCGTGAGCGCCGACATCTTGCCGCGCAGATCGTCGTCGAGGAACGGCGCCAGGGCAGACGTCTCCACTGCGCCGACGGCAATCGCATTGACGCGCACCTTGGGCGCGAACTCGCGGCCGAGCTCGCGGGTCATGAACGACAGTGCCGCTTTCGCCGTGCCGTAGGCGACGAAGCCGGCCATCACCAAGCGGCCGGCGGCGGAGGAAATGTTGACGATGCTGCCGCCGCCGCTCTCCAGCATCTTCGGCACGCTCAGGCGCGTCAGCAGGAAGGCCGAGGTGACGTTGAAGCGGAACGCCTCCTCGAACATCGCCTCGCTGGTATGCAGCGCTTCCATCGGCGGCGTTCCACCGGCGTTGTTGACGACGATGTCGATGCGGCCGAACTCGCGCATCGCCGAGGCGACGAGATTCTCCAAATCGGCGCGCTGCATGACGTCGCACACCACCGGCAGGGCGCGGGCGCCGTGTGTGCGCGCCTGCTCGGCCGTCGCGTCGAGCTGCTCGCGCGTGCGCGCCGCGCAGACCACCGACGCGCCCTGTTCGGCGAACGCCAACGCGCAGCCCTGTCCGATACCGCGGCCGGCCCCGGTGACGATGGCGACCTTGCCGTCGAGACGAAATTTATCAAGCAACATGCGGACCTCCTCGATCTCTTGACCAAGCTACGGGTGAGCGATCGGCCTCAACAAGGCGACACCGGGAACACGGAGCCGAGCGCAGCGGCAGGCCCATTCTTGCGGTGAAGCGCCGGCGCAGGCCTGACGCTGGGCGCTGGCGTTGCGCGGCTCGCTGCGTCGAGGCTGGCGTGTGCGCGTATCGGCACAGACCGCGCTCGGGCTACGGACGCACGCGGCGCTCGGACGGCTCGCCCGACTCGCGCTCGCTGCGCTGCGCCTCGGCGCTGTGGTGCCGGCCGGTGCGCACCGCCAGCGAGGTGCTGGGCTGCGGGCGAATCTCGTCGACCAGATGGAACTGCAGCGCCTCTTGCGGCGACAGGTAGTACTCCTCGCCGCCGACCATCGGGAACCAGTCTTCCGGCAACTGGGCGCGCGTCTTCCACACGTGCTCGTAGCGGGCCAGCGCCAGGTGCTCATAGGAGTACGATTCCTTGGTGTCCTCGTCGAGACTCGCGTGGATCATCAGCACGGCGTTCGCCGTGGCGAAGCGGCGGCCGGTGCCGGCGGCGAGAATCAGGGCGCCGGACGAGTAGCAGCCGCCGATCGCCCAGGTATTCACCGGCGCGCTGATCAGCTGCATCGCGTCGATGATGGTGAACGCGCTATCGACCCAGCCGCCCTGGGTCGAGAGGTAGAGATCGATCGGTCGTTTGTGATCGAGCGCGTCCATGTAGAGCAGACGTGCCGCCACCGACTTGGCGGTGCGCTCGTTGATGTTCTCGGTAACCAGGATCTGGCGACTGGCGATCAGCGGATCATCGGCGCGCAACGCCGGCTCGCTGGGGATCGAGGACAGCACTTCGTCGATGACCGATTCGGCGATCGAGCCCGGGTCCGACAGCACGCCTTCCAGCGTCGTCAGCGAACGCACCGCCGAGCCGACGACGACCAGCACCGCCACGGTCGCCAGGACGGCGACGCCGATCAGCAGCAGGCGCCAGCGATTCGACATCGGATGCGTATGGCTGAGGCGCGCTGCTGCTGCAAGGTGGAATCAATGCGCCGAGCTGCCGTCGTGGTCCCGGCGCAGCTCATCCTCGAAGCTCGACAGCTCGATGGGCAGCGCCTCGCGAAAAGCGTCCGCCGTGGAATCCGTCGCGGCGAAGGCGGCGAGCAGTTTCTGCAATGAGCGGTCGCCATAGCGCG
>Ga0265314_10001001_pt1 | contig 33091 bp, 17 predicted proteins | sample 4126metaG_FD_203106 | JGI IMG/M metagenome (GOLD analysis project Ga0265314, IMG submission 203106) | Rhizosphere microbial communities from Carex aquatilis grown in University of Washington, Seatle, WA, United States - 4-1-26 metaG | ecosystem: Host-associated > Plants > Roots > Rhizosphere >...
GGCCCTGAAGGCCCGCATCGAAGATCCGGCCGAGCAGGCTTCGGTCAAGAACTACGCCTCGCGCACGCTGGCCCGCATCACCGGCATGGATGTCGCCGCGACGAAGGCCGCTGCCGATTACTACTACGATCTGGCCAACCGCTACTACCTGGACCGCGCAGGCGTGGCTGAAGAAGCCGAAGACGTTGACGGCATGGTCTGGCACTTGAACGATGCCGGCGATCTGGTTGCCGTGCAGTACCCGCTGTGGGCCTGGAACGAACAGATGGCCGAAGACAACGTGCTGAAGGGCCTGGCCGTCAAGCCCGACCACGCTGACTTCCCGGCGCTGTGGGCTTCGGTGATGGCTGCTGAAGCAACCGAAGTGAAGGACCTGCTCGACATCACCACCGAAACGCCCGCGCAGCACACCTTCTCGGCCGAAGAGAAGAAAGAGATCGAAGCGTGGGATAAGAAGCTCGTCGACGCGCGCCGCCTGTCGCTCGCGGTCGGCAAAGAAAACATCAACATGGCGTTGAACAAAGTCCACAACGACATCAAGCGCTACCCGGGCCACAGCCGCCTGCCGCAGGTCGGAGCTTACCTCGCCGGCGAACTGGCCATGCTCGATCCGATGGGCGCGCTGCTCACCCCGCCGCCGGAAATCGTCCTCAACGCCCTGCCGGGCAAGGAAGCCGTCATGGCTCGCGTCGGCGCCGGCGAAGTGACCGTGCACACCGAATACGGCGTCGTCAAAGTCACCGTGAAGCCTGCGGCGGTTGAAATCATGACCATCGCTCCGGCCACACCGGAAGGCAAAGACGCCAAGAAGGGCAAGAAAGAAAAGGAAGAACCGGCACCGGTGGCGATTGAATCCGGTCCGATGACGATGCCTCCCGCCGTTTCGACGTCCGGCCTGGTGAACGGTCTGGACAGCAGCGAAGAAGGCGTTCAGTATGCCTGCGCCCTGGCGCTGGCTTCGACCGACCGCTTCCCCTACAAGTGGATCGGCAGCGAGAAGGTTGCCGCCATCCTGGGCCGCGGCGTCAGCGAGAACAAAGCTCCGCAGTTCCTGGTCGTCGAAGAAGACCACAACGCCGCCAATGAACTCCGCGGCAAGCTCGAAGCGCTCGGATATGGCGTGACGGTGGCCATCAGCGGACGCGACGCCGTCGTTCAGGCCCGCTCGTTCCCGCCGAAGGATGGCGCGATCGTCGCCGACAACCTGCGCCGCGATTTGACGGCTGAGCAGCTCCTCGAAGAACTGCGCGCCGACACCCGCACGCGCTACCTGCCCGCCGGCATCCTGGCGCTGCGCGCCGACCGCAATGCGATCGGTTCGCGCTTCAGCGATCCGCTGATCGTCGAACGCGAAGTCACCGGCAACGACCTGAAGACCCAGGTGGACGCCATCCTGGCCAAGCGCGCGGCCGAAACCGTCACCAAGCGCAAAGCCAACGAAATCGCCGTCGCCTGCGCGACTGCGCTCTCGAAGATCGATCCGCGCGACACGATGTTGAACCTCGACGACGCCGTTCCGCATGCGATCAACGCTCTGGTCAACCGCAAAGACGACGTGCGCATCCCGGCCGCGATCTTTTTGGGCCGCATGGAAGGCGGCAGTAAGAAGGCGGATGCCGCCGACAAGCTGAAGGCCGTGGTTCTCGACGCCAACAACGCCGTGGAACTGCGCCGCGCCGCTCTGCGCTCGTTGGGCCGCGTGCAGCCCGATGGCCTGGAAGACGTCTACACGAAAGTGCAGGCCGACGCCGATCAGGAAATCAAGGACATCGGCGCCGAAGCCCTCGGCCAGAAGTCACGCGACAACAAAACGATCATCAACTTCATCAGCAGCCAGCGCATCGACAAGGCAGCGAAGGAAAAGTAAACGCTGGTTGGTGTTCCCGAATCAAAAAAGCCCCGGCGCAAGCCGGGGTTCTTTTTTGGAGTTCGAGATGGAATCGAAAGTAGTCGCCATATTCGATTCGCACCGCTTCGATCAAGTTCATGGAACGGGAGATAAAAGTCCGCCGCCTGGCAGAGATCTGGCGCTTCTCTTGATTGATCGATTAACAGCCAAGGGTGCAAACTTCAAGTTTGGCCCGTTCCAAGATGAGTTTGGGTGGGTTATTTCCTTTCGAGTCGGTGAAAGGAAATACCACGTCTATGTCGACCTGCTTTTGCTTAAGTCTGCCCAGGAAGTTTGGTCATTACAGCGTCTGAAAGATCAAGGTCTGGTAAAAACGATGTTTAGCACCAGGTCCAAATATGTCGAGATTCCCGAGGTTTGCGAGATATTGAAAGACTTGGATTGCTTTTCAAATGTCAGATGGATGACTGAAAAGGAATTCTCGAAAATCTATTGATCCAAAGTTCTCCGTGCCTCTCTGTGTGCTGTGTTTTGAATTCATGATTAGATCATCCAAATTCCACTCCCATCCGCATCACCCATTTCCCATTTAACTGTTCCGCCGCCGACCAGCGGTCCAGGAACGGTGCGCGCGGCGCTTCTTCCGCGCCATGGTACATTTCGCGAGCCCGGTACACCGCCTCGTTCGTCGGCTCTCTCAGTGCGAGATGTCGAAGCTCGCGGTCTTCGGCGCACAAATAATAATCGACCACCTCCGCCGCAAAAATCCGCTCAATCGATTCGATCCGGCGTCCGAACACGGTGAGACACGCGCGCTTCAATCGCCACGCCGACAGATAGCCCATGCGGGCCGCGAACGATTCCCAGTCAAACCCGCGCGCGATCCGCGCAACCAGTTCACGAATTCGCCGCACGCGTTCGGCCCACATTCGCTCGCTGTTCGACCCGCAGAATTCGGTGTAAAATTCCTTCGGCACCTTTCCATCGCTGCACTCCACGCGACGCCCTTCGCAGTCCAGGAAGCCTTCGGTCTTGAACGCCGCGAAATAGCCCGGCTTGCCCCACAGCGCAAACGCCGCCTCTTTCAATCGCGCCGTCAGGATCTTTTTCAGTCCGCGCAGCTTGTACCCGTCGATCACTTCCTGTGCCGACAGATTGCAATATTCCCGGCAAAGCCGCGACAGCCGCCCTCGCGACATGCCCAGCCGTTCGCACAGCGCCTCCAGCGAAACCCCCGTCGCCCGCACCCGCGCCCACTCATCCGCATCGAATTCCCAATCCGCGCCCAACCCCACCGCCTTCCGCGCCGCCCGGTCGTCTTCTTCAGCGATATCAGGCGCACTTTCATTCAGACCGAACGCAGGCATATCGGCAACGCCGCCGTTTCCCTCTCCCCCCGGGAGAGGGCCGACGTGAGCGAAGCGAACGCGGGGTGAGGGAAGGGCGTCGTCATTTTCAGACGCGTTCAAATTTGCATTTTGAAATTTGCAATTTTCAATTTGCAATGCCGTTTTCTGTTCCGACACCGCCTCTTCAATCCACTTCATCAGCCGCTTCAGCCCGGCGCGCCGCTCGCGGTCGTCCATGTACGGCTCCAGATCGAGCGTCATCGACGTCGTCCGCCGCCACGCCTCCAATTCCGGCGCGCGCGAGGACTTCGTCATGCGCCGGACGCTCCGCTGACCCAGCGCTTTTTCACGCGCCAGATCCGCCGACCGCCGCCGCATCGCCCGCCCGCAGCACGCCGATTCCTGCTCTATCACATTCGAAATCACAACAACCTCCCTCCGCCACGAAGCGCGGCAAAAACCCGATCGGTCTCAATAGGAAAATCAGGGAATGAGAACGAGAAATTGAAACCGAGCGAATCGAGAACGCCCAGAATCGACATCTCCCAGAATCGACATCGCCAAACGCAACAATGCCGAAAGCAACCACGCCGAAAGCAACACGTCGAAAGCAACACGCCGAAATTGACAACACCCAAATCGACGACGCCGAAACAAGAAGACTAACCCCCGGCTTTAGCCGGGGGCATCACCAACGTCGCATCCAATACGCCCGTTCCACGGGCGTTACCTGCGCGTTCGAATCGTCGATCTACTAGTACAACGGATGAAATTTCAAAAAGTGACGTCCTGATCTCTCCTGATCTGTCTTGATCTGTCTTGATCGCTAAAGATCGCTCAAAATCGCCAGTTTCGACCGAAGATTAAAGACTTAGCAGAATTTCACGTGACGAACTGTTTTAAATTGAATCGAATTTGTGACGTCGTGTTAAAACCTGCGACGAAAAATCGCATAAGTCGAAGACTTTCGCTGCAAGAAATTGCCGCACGCCATGCACAACTGCCGCCAGACATGTAAACCCGCCGCTCGGCGTGCAATTTTTGGATCTTTGCAACGTTAAGCCTTTCGGCGGCGTCTTAAGTACATAGGCCTTGCCTGCCCTTGGCGTTTGGCTTGCGGTGGCGTATGGTGTAATCGGTACGGCTGGGAGCTCTCTCATGAAGAACGCGTCCTTTGCGCCCGTCCTTGTCCTGCTTTTCGCCGCGAAATTCCTATCCGCCGCCGACACCGAAGACACTGTCGCGTGGGGCAAGGAGAACATCGCCGCGGGCAAATACGCCGAGGCCGAAGAACTTCTGCGCAAAGCGCTGCCGACTCTGGCGGACGACAAGAAAAGCGCCGCCACCTTGGTGCTGATCGAAGCCCTGCGCATCCGCGGGAAACTCAGCGAAGCGCACGAACTGTGCGACGGACTCTTGAAAGCCAATGACAAGGACGCGTCGCTGCAGTTACTCAAAGCAGAACTGGACGTCGATTCCGGAAATTACTCGCACGCCCGGGAACTCTACGACAAAGTCATCGCCGAACACGCCGACAACCAGCGCGCCTGGGCCATGCGCTCGATCCTGCTGCGCATCACCAGCGACCGCGTCGAACTGAAAAAAACCGCCGATCACTTTTTCGATCTCTATCAGAGCAAATCGCAGTACTTCAATTCAGACGATGTCAAAGACCCGCTCGAGCTGGCCTACATCGGCCTGGGCTTCGAGGACGAAAATCCCAAGGACGCGTTCGAGACCGGCTTTATGCTCGCCGAGGGACTCTGCAAAGACCGCGGCCTGGCGATTCCCGAAGTGTTCCTCTGGTCCGCGCGCCTGGCTCACGAAAAGTATCATTTCGGTTTCGCCTCCGAGCGCTACGGCGCCGTCGCCAAGATGCGCCCCAAGCTGCCCGACGCCCTGGCAGGCCAGGCCGACATCATCCTGCAGACCATGCACAAGCTCGACGATGTCGAAAAGCTGCTCGCCGATGCGCTCAGCGTGAATCCAAAGCACGTCGGAGCCAATCTGATTTCCGCGCAGGTCGATCTGGAAGAAGACCGCTACGACGAGGCGAAGAAAAAGATCGATCTGGCGCTCAGTACCAATCCGAACGACCTGCGCGCGCTGGCGATGCTCGCGTTTTATTACCTCGACATGGCCCAGCCCGACAAGGCCAAAGAGATTGAGAAAAAAGCGCTGGGCATCAATCCGAAAGCCGCCGAATTTTACTGCGACATCGGCGAACAGATGGAGAACAAGCGCGGCTTCAACACGGCGCCGGCGTATTACCAGAAAGCCATCGACGCCGATCCCGAACACTGGCGCGGCTATTACGGTTTGGGCATGAGCACCTCGCGGCAGGGCGCGGCGGGCGAAGAAGCCGGCAAGGAATTGCTGCTCAAGGCGTTCAAGAAAAATAAATTCAACATCTGGGCCGCGAACATGATCAAGTCGCTCGACAAGCTTGTCGGCGATAAAGAGCAGGAAGTTCAGCCGGTCTATGCCGAATCGAAGACGAAACATTTCACGCTGAAATTCTTCGGCAAGGAAGCGGCGATCGTGCGGCCGTACATGGAAGAATGGGCCGAGGCCGCCTACGACGCGCAGACCAAGCGCTTCGGCTACGAACCGCAGGGGCCGCTCACAATCGAGCTCTGCTACAGCTTTCAGGACCAGGCCGCGCGCACCGTCGGCTTGCCCAATCTCGGCGCGCTCGGTGTCTGCTTCGGAAAACTCTGCACCGTCGTCTCGCCGCGCGAAGGGAAGGGCAATCACCCGCCATTCAACTGGCGCAAAGTTCTCGACCACGAATTCGGCCACGTCATGACGCTGCAGCTCTCCGAATTCCGCGTGCCGCGCTGGTACACCGAAGCGTTCTCGACGTATCTCGAAGACGACAGCCGCATCCAGTCCGATCCGATGATGGTCGATGCCATGGCCAAGGGCCGGCTCAAAGACATCGACACGATGAACGAATACTTTCGCATCAACCCGCTGATGGCCTACGTCCACGGCCGCTACGTGATCGAGTACCTCGACAAAACCTTCGGTTTCGACGCCCACATCAAGGCGCTCAAACTTTTCGCGCAGGGCAAGAAACTGACTGAGACGCTGCAGGAAGTAACGGGCAAGAGCATCAAGGAACTGAACGAAGGGCAGCTCGCATTTCTGAAAAAATCGTTCGAGGACGTCCGGCTGCGCCCGACATACGACAAGCCGTTGATGGTGCAGCTTGAACTGGCTGCGAAAAAGGACGACGCCACGGCGCAGGATATCGCCAGCTTCGCCATCGCCAACCTTGCCGCGCGCCAAAACGCCACCGCCGAAGAACTCGCGAAGAAGGCGCTCGAAAAGGATCCGAAGTGCGTGGATGCAATCAATCTGCTCGGCGCGTTGGCCTTCGACAAGAAGGATTACGAAGGTGCGCGTCAGAAATATCTGGAATCGACCGGCATCGATCCCAAGCGCAGCTTCTCCGCCTGGCACCGCCTCGGCATCATCTATAAAAAAGAAGGCAAGACGACGAAAGCCGTCGATGCCTTCGAGATGGCTCGCAAAAGCTATCCGCGCTACATCGGCCCCGACAACCCGCACCACGAGTTGCCCGATTTATATGCCGATATGGAGCCGCCGCAGCTCGACAAGGCGCTCGGCGTCTGGAAAGACGCGGTGAAGATCAACACCGAAGACGCCGAAGCCGCGTTCAAAGGTCTGAAGCTCGCGATGCAGATGAAAGACTATAAATCTGCGGTGTGGTTCGCCGAGGCGCACATCACCATCGATCCGTACAAAGTGGAAGTGCATCGCATCGCCGGGCAAGCCTATGAGGAACTCAAAGACGCCGCTCGCGCGTCGCGCGAATACCAGGTGGCCGTCGCGATCGATGACAAGGACGTCGAAAGCTGGGTGGGCCTCGCCCGCATGCGCAAAGCCGCCGGCAAGCGCGAGGAAGCGTTGCAGGCTGTGCAGAAAGCGCTGGAAGTCGACGGCGCTCACGCCGCCGCGAAAGCCCTGCGCGACGAACTGAAATAGTCGCCGGGCGGACGCCGGTTTACGTAGGATTTGCCCTTCATTTAGCCTCTCTATAGCACCCTCGCGCGGTGTATTAATTCCAGCGTCGTCAAATCGTTGCAACAATGAGGCCGGTTAGAGGTGGTCATGCGTTTGTCGCTCTTGCGTTGGCGTCCGTTCCGCTCGATTCTTGCTCTCACTTTCGCGTTCCAGGCTCTCGCCGTTTCGGCCGAGTTCACCGAACATTTCACCGCAAAACCCGGCCCCGAATGGACCGTCATTTTCGGACCGAAAAGCGCGGCGTCATTCACGCCGAGTCCGGAAGGACTTTTACTTCAAGCCGAACCGCGCCAGATCGGGCTGCTCAAGCGCGACATCGCCGAAGTCGGCAGCGACGCCGCGCCGCTTTCAACCAGCGTTCAAATCAAGGCGCAGGCCGGCACGGAAGGCCCGATGTCGCCCGGATTGTTTCTGTATTGGGACAACGCCAATTACATCTTCGCGAAAATGAATGGCGACGGACATCTCTGGACGGGCTCAATGTCCGGCGGCAATTACCGCGAGCAGGTGTTTTACAACATCGCGCGCGAGCGGGCGGCCGACGGCAAAAAATGGCGCGACATGTATCTGCGCATGCTGCTCGTTTCGCGCAACGCCGCATTTTTTGTCGGCAACGATGGCGTGAACTGGCAGAAAGTAAGCGAGACCGGCCGCCGCCCGGGCCCTGCTGGAAAGGCGCCGAAACTTCTGATCGGCCGCGGCTGGTCGGGTGAAATCGGACGCGAAGCCAAGCCCGACCTCGCCAACGATTATTACTTCGACGGCAATAAGGCACTGATCAAAACCGTTTTCGCCAATTTGGCGGTGAGCGACAAAATCGAAGAGCCCGGTCCGCCGTCCGCCATTGTGAAAGGCGAATCGTGGGAACAGACGCTCGCGGCGCTGGAAGGTTCCGGCATTCCGCGCGCCTGGTCGCTACTCGGCCCCGTTCCCGCAAAGGCGTGGGACCGCAAGGCGATGTCTCCGGACCTCAGCGACGATTGGAGCACGCCACAGAAGGATTCCGCCGGCCAGCCGATCAAGACCGCTTCATGGGTACGCGGCGAAGACGACAACGATTGCTACGTCGATCTGGCGGAACACGTCGGCCAGCAGTCATCGACCGTCGGCTGGGCGAAATCTGAAATTCAGTGGCCCGTAAACGGCGAAGCGCTGCTGTGGTTCAGCAGCGGCGACCCGGTTTCGATCTCCGTCAACAACGTGCCCGTTTACGTCGACACCGAAGAGCCGCAGGAACGTCGCGCGGTGAAGGACCGCTGCTGTGTGCCGGTCGGCCTGAGCAAAGGCAAAAACATTGTCAAGATCCGCGTTCGGCAGAGCAAAGGCGATTGGGGCTTTTTCCTGCGCCTCGAACGCAACGACCCGGGCTACCGCATCCGCCTGCTCGAGAAGATGCTCGAGTTTTTCCCGAACAACACGTACTGGCGCGCAGCACAGGCGCGGCACGAAATCGTGCGCCGCTACGAAGACATGCTCAATTTTCCAGCCGCACTCGCCGCCTGCGACCAGGCGCTCGCCGTCTTCGCCGCCGACGACGAAAATCGCCTGCGCGCGTTTGAAACCAAGCTGCGGCTGCTCGAATTTCTGCGCGACTACGATGGCCTGGTGAAATGCGCGGACGCGTATCTCGCCGCATTTCCGAAGGCGCTCGGTTCCGAACGCGCGATGATCGCCGCCATGCGCGGCGACGTGCTCGCCGGCCGCGCCGATGCTGCGGCCGAACGCATCAAGCGCTGGATCGCCGGCGCGGAATCCGACCGCGTCGTGCTGCTCTACCGCGTGCTCGCCGGAGCGCTGCAGGACGCCGGCAACGACGACCGCCATTGCGTCGTGCTGGATGAATTGAGCAACCAGGCGGCGGTGAACGTCGACGACCGCGTCTCCGCGGCGATCGAAAGCGCCGTCAGCCGCTGGGAAGTCGAGCGCCGAAAGATTGCTCTCGGCAAAGAAATGGACAACGCGCGCCTGACGCAAGCCTGTCAGTCGGCGGCGAAGGCGCTCAGTCTTCTGCCGGGCGGAAAATTGCCGATGCCCGTGCAATTTGCGCAAGAAGCGGACGCCGATCAAAAGGCCGGCAAACTCGAACGCGCGATCGCCGGTTATTGGGGCGCGCTGCTGCTCGCGCACGGCGCGTCCGACCCCGACGCCGCACCGTGGCTCGCGCTGAACCAGGCCTATACCTTTCCATTGCCGGAGAAGGACAAGGACGGCAAAAAAATCGAAGATCCGAATTTATTCAAGAAAGCGCTGTGGAAAGTCGTCGCGCCGAAATGCGGCGAACCGGCGTGGGCGGGGAAGTGGCGCTTCGTCGGATTTCCGATCGAAGGCACCGCGACGCTGCGCAGTAATTTTGGCCCCGAGACCGATTCGAACAAAGCGGACTACGGCAACAACCACAAATGGGTGGACCTGGATCTCGACAACGAACCTGAACTCGACGTGTTCCGCGGAAACCACGAATGGGGCATTGACCTCAATCGTTGGAAAGGCAATGCCAATGTCGGATTCGTCGCGCGCGATTTTGAGGTCGCCGCCGCCTGTACGCCCACTCTTTATCTCGGCACGGTCGGCGCGTGGTTCGCCTGGCTTGATGGAAAACCGATCGGCGAGAACAGTAATGTCAGCGGCTATCGTCTCGAAGCCGAGCGCCTCAAACTGCAGCTCGCGCCCGGAAAGCACCGGCTGCTGTTGAAAATCGAAGCGCCGCCAGAAGGGCCGTTCGCGTTCCGCGCACGAATCAGTAACGAACCCGAAGTCGCGCTGCATTTTCTCGTCCAGGCGCTTGTCGTTCGCCAATTCCCGCGCGGACTGCTCGAGCGCAAACGCGAGATCCAATGGACGACCGAGTTCACCTGGGCGCGCACGCCGACGGATGTTCCGGTCGCCATCGGCCTGTCCTTAAACGATCTGTACGGCGACAATCCGTGGCAGCGCCTCGATCCGATCGCGTGGATGCTCGACAAGATGCGCGAAAGCGGCGAGTACTCGCTGGCCGCTGAAATTTCGCGCAGCCTGTTGCGCCAGACCGAATTCTCCGGCTGGTACGGCGAGAAGAACCGCCACGTGTGCGACATTGCGACGCGTTATTTCTTCGCGCTCGTCGGAGACGGCCGCGCGGGAACCGCCGACGGCGTTCTGCGCGACGTTGCCAATCGTTACCCGGAAATCACCGACGCGTTCTTCCAGGCACAGACGCTGCGCGGAAGTTTGCGTCGCGATTTTGGCCAGAGCCAGGGCGCTCAGCCGTTCTTCGAGTTCGTGATGCGCGAAAACCCGCTCTCCTTTAAGACGCAGCGCAACGCGGTCTATGGCCTGGAATGGGCGCGTTCGTACCGGCCCGAACGCTTGCTGCTCGACACGTCGCACGAAGTCCAGGCCACGCTCGACGCGATCCGCCGCCAGCTTGGCGCGGGCGGAGCCGACGATGTTGAAAAAGCGATGCGCAACATCAACGAGATTCTCTCCTCTGCGCCGGGTTCGCTGAGCAAAGTCGTCGATTCGCCCTTCTACGCGCAGTACGTCGGCGTGCGCGAATACATCCGCGCGCTGCTCGGCAGTCTTCCCGAAGCCACGCGCGACGTGTACCGCAAAGTCGTCGAAGTGTCTTCCGGCCAGCGCTTGAAGACGGCCTTGCTGCTCAGCGACGTTGCCGCGCTGGAAGTGCTCGCCAACGAATTCTATTACACGCCGGCCGCGCTCGCCGCGCGCAACCGTGCCGGAAACTTGTACATGGATCGCGGCCAGTTCGCGCAAGCTGCGTCGATGTACCAGATGCTTGTGCGCGAAATCCGTGAAGGCGATGCGCAGGCAACGGCGATGGCGCTGGCGAAACTCGGCCGCGCGCAACTCGCCGACGGACAGTCAGCCGCCGTCGAGCGCACAATCGAACGCCTGCGCAAAGAATACGGCAGCGCGCAGATCGTCTGTGCTGGACAACAATTGACCGGAGCGCAACTCGCCGATCGCCTGAAGAAAGATCTGGATACGCACAAGAACAACGCCGTCCGCGCCGACGACACGCAGGCCTTTAGCGCCACACATATGGGCGGGCTCGCGCGTAGCGGAACATTTGCCGGAGCTGCGCCGGAACCCGGTCCGATTGTATGGGCCCATCCGCTCATTCCCAACGCGATGCTGGAGCGCACGCGCGGCGCGTTTGAGCTCGACGTTCGCGCCCATCTGCCCGCGTACCCCGTGATCGCCGACGGTCGTGTCTATGTCGGAGGTCTCGAATCCATTCGCGCGATCGAATTGGGTTCGGGAAAGATTCTGTGGACGCGCTCGTGGCCCTCAGGCGCGCCACTTTTCCGCGGTTCGTTCAACGGCTACCCGCTCAGCTGTCCCACGGTTCACTCCGGCGGCGTTTACATGCGCGCGATCGAATCGGGCGTGTCGTCGCTGCGTTGCTACGCGGCGGAAACCGGCAAGCTGCGCTGGAACACGGCGTTGGTCCCCGAACTTAAAAAAGTCATCTGGCTGAGCGACCCCGCGATTGCTTACGGTTTGGCGATCGCGATCTATCTCGAACCCGGCGACATGAACACGCACGGCGTCACGGCGATCGACATCGAAACCGGCCGCCTGCGCTGGAAAACGAATCTGGTCACCGGAACCACCGGCATCAAAACGAATGAGCAGTACCAGCTTTCGACGCTGCATCTCGGGCCGCCGGCGGTCGATGGCGGCGAAGTGTACGTGAACACCGGAATTTCATCGCTCGCCGCCGTGAACGCGTTCTCCGGCGAAGTGAAATGGGTGACGACCTATCCGCGTGTGCAGTTCGGCGACAAACGCTCGGGCCAGTCGTGGACCGGCTACGATCTGCGCATGTGTACCGTGAAAACGCTCTCTCGCGGTCCGCTTTCGCCGATTGTCTCCGACGATCTGATCTTCGCCGTGCCCAAGGACGGCGGCGGATTGCTCGCCGTCGAACGCCAGACCGGCACCGTGCGCTGGAACCGCGATCTTTTCGACGCGCGCTTCATCGCCGGTGTCGCTGACGGAAATATTCTGCTGGGCGACGACACCATCACCGCGATCAATATGACCAGCGGCACCGTCTCGTGGACCTACTCGCTTAACGGCCAGTCGCTCTACGGCCAGCCGCTACTCGCGGGCGGCTCGCTCTATCTGCCCGGGGATCATGAACTCCAGCGCATCGACGCTCGCACCGGCCAGCGCCAGGCGTCGTGGCCGTGGGACGCGCGCGTCGGTCCGCTCTCGAATCTTGTGGCCTCCGGCGGGCATCTCGTCGGTATCGGAGCCGGCACCGTCGCGGCGATGGGTCCGCCCGGCGCAAAAACGGCCGAACTGCCGCTGTTCGAAGCCCGCGAACTCGAAGCCGATGGCAAACTTGAAGCCGCCGCTGAACGCTACGGAGCTCTTTTATCGAGCAAAGACAGCGCCGACGTGCTGCAGGCCTTGATCGCGCGCATCCGCATTCTGCAGCGCCTCAATAAGAAGGACGAAGCGCTCGCGACGCTCGAAAAAATCGAACAGAACGGCGAAGAACTTCTCAGCTCGCACAACGGTCTGTGGCAGGTGAAGAAGGACGTCTTCGCCCGTGCGCTGCGCACCCGGCTCGGCGGACAATCGACCGAAGGCGTCGTTCCCGCCGGAGATTTGAACGGCGTGCTGGCGTTCGCCTGGCAGTTGCCGGTCGAAAATCCGCGACTGAGCTACCCGCCGACGGGGCCGCAGGACTGCTTCTTCGTCCAGAGCGGCAGCGACATGTACTGCATGCGCATCAGCGACAAACCGGAAAAACTCTGGCAGAGTTACGTCGGCCCCGGCGTCACCCAAATGCTTACCGGAAACGGCGTCGCGGCCGCGGTCAGTGACTACCGCATCGCGCTGCTCGATCGCGCCACCGGCGAGCCGCTCAATGAACTCGGCCCGCCCGTGACGACGAAGCGCGACAAGCGCCGCCTCGAAGCCAAGCCCTTTGAGGACGCCGCGATCGGCGACACCACGCTGGCAGCGGTAAGCGACGGAGTTCTTTTCGCGTGGGATGTTGCGAGCGGTCAGAATCTCTGGTGGAAGCGGCTCGGCGGCTGGAAATCGGTTCCGATTACCGGGGGCTTGTCGGTTCAGGGCAACCACGTCTTGAAAGTGCAGAGCGTTCGCGATGAGCGGCGCAACGAAGCCGGGCTTTACGTGCTCGACGCGCGATCGGGCGCCGACCTCGACGGCAACGTGCTCGGCAACCGCGCCGGAGCCATGACTGCGGCGTTCTCGCCCGACGGACAGCGCCTGGTGTATCGCGCGGACAATAATCTTTTCTGCATCGATATTCCGCAGAACAAACGCTTATGGCAAACCAGCCTTCCGCGCCTTGAATCGCGCGGCGGAGCATTCACGTTCGAGGGCGACACGATTCGCTATCAGGGCTCGGAAAATGGCAACGGCCGCTGGATGGTGATGTGGTTAAACAAAAATACGGGACAGGAAATTCCCGTGAACTGGGTTTTCCCGGACGGCCGCCGCGAGCCGCGCCAGCGCATGCAGGGCGTCGCGTTCCCGGTCAATGGCGAGCACATCTGTTTCACGGGCGACTGGTCGCGCACTGTTTCGCGAGTGAAAGTTCAGGGCGACAAAGTCGAAGGCGTGTGGACAGTCGATCTGCCTGATCCGCTCTGGCGTGATCAAATGCTGCTCGGTGCCTTCTCCGGCAAGGATCGCTTCCACGTCGTGTACGTTCGCTACCGCGGAAACCAGGAGCAATTCATCCTGCGCACGTTTACTTGGGAGGGCGGACAGGTCATCGGCGAACAGGTTCTGCCGGGCTCGCCGCTGCGTTTGGAAGACAACACGTTCCAGACCTGGTTCATTCAGCGCGGCAATCTGTTCATTTACACCGCGCGCGAAGGCGTCTTCGCGTTCGCCGCATCCGGCGAAACGACCGCCAAGGTCGCCGAAAACCTGCGCCAGGAATTGAACGGCGAAAACGTCACCTCGTCGCGCCGCGCCGACGCGCGCCGCGCGCTGGGAAACCTCGATTCGCCCGGCCAAATGGCGTTCCTCTCGCCGCAGGACATCCACATCGACGGCAATCTTGAAGAGTGGAAACTGACCGAACCGATCGTGCTTGACAGCCGCTTGAACTACACGCCGCTGGCCGAAGGCGCAAACTGGGGCGGCAAAGACGATCTCAGCGCAAAGATTTATCTCGGCTGGAACCAGGAAGGCGTCGCCGTCGCGGTCGACGTCGCCGACGATGTGCTCGCCCCGCCGCAACCCGGCGCGGAACTCACCAGCGGCGACAGCATCCGCGTGGTGATCGATTCGCGCACCGAATCCGGACCCACGCTCGATCGCAGCGAAGATTTCGTCGCCAGCCTGGCGCTCGTTCAGGGCCGCTCCGTGTTGGAGCAGGAACTGGGCACAAACGAAGACGACAGCAGCGCCGCGCGCGGGCGCGTGTTGCGCGCTCCGAACGGCAAAGGCTACCGCTACGAAATGCTGATTCCCTGGCCGGTGATTCGCAAAGATCCCGGTCAGCGTCCGGGTTGGCTGCGCGCGCTTCAGATCGGCGTGGCGATTTATGACGACGATGGCGCGGGCGTCAAAGGCGCGCTGGAACTTGGCGCGGGAACGACGACGCCTTACTTCGTGCCGCAGTGGCTCACGCCGGTCGCGCTGCTCGACATCTCACATGAAAAAATCGAACGCTACCGCAAAGTGATCGACATGGTTCCCGGCAGCGACGAGGCTTGGCGCTTCCTCGATCTGATCCTGCTCAGCCGCCGCGGCGCCAACGCCGATGCCGATCGATGCACGGAGCTCGAACGCTTTATCACCGCGCATCCCGAATGCGAAAACACGGTTCGCGCCTTGGGCCGCTTGCGCGCACTGTATGCTCAGCAACCCAATTCCGACGCGAACAAAAAGTTGACGGACATGATGACCGCCGCGAAGGTTCCCAGCGCAATGCAGCAGATGGTCACGGGCTCGGCGCTGAAAATATGGGTCATGCCCGACGCGAAAAATCCGCCGCAGATGATCATGCTTCAATTCATTCGCGGCGACGGCCAATGGGCGTGGCGTGCATACTGGGGCTCTCCGAGCGTCGATTGGGGCCGCGATGGCACGCCCGAACGCATGAACATGGGGCCGATTCCAAAACCGGGCCAGTGGACCGAACTCACGCTATTCCCGTCCGACTTTGGGATGCTCGGCCAGGAATTGAAGGGCGTCGCGTTCACGACGTTCGGCGGCACGACGTATTTCGACCGGCTCAGCGTGCGCTTCCAAGGCCAGGAAAAAGTATTGATGGACGATGCGCCGATGGACAAAGCTCTGTTCGAAGGCGGCCGCATCAAATTCGTCGACAATCCCAAGCACGATGGCGCGAAGAGTTGGACGTCCGAACGCAACAATCCCAACGACATGCTGCTGAATCCCTACTTCCGGCTGAGCGATGGCAAGGCCATCGCCTCCTTTATGGATGCCGCGGCCAAACCACCCGCGACGCCAGATAAGGAAAAATTGCAGTCGCTCTACCGTAATGTCGCGCAGCTGATCCAGGATACGCCGGAAGGACTGGTTTTCATGCAGCGCGTGCTCGACCTGCACGTCGGCGAAGGAAAAGTGCGCGAAACAAAGTGCGTCGACGAACTCAAGAATTTCCTGAAGACGAATTCGGGCACGCCCAACGCCGCTCAGATCCTGAAAATGCTGCATAACTTCTACGCTGCGACCGGGGAGAAACAGCCTCGCGCCAAGTGCGAGGAACTCATGCAGGAACTCAAACTTTCGCGCGACGTCCGCCGCGCTTATTTCGCCGAATTCGCGCCGGTCTGGTCCGAATGGCAGGTACTCGGACCGTTTGCCGCGATGGGAGAACGCCGAGGCCTCGACACTTTGATGGAGCCGGAAAAAGCCGTCGATCTGAATTGGAAAACAGTCGACGCCAGCGGCAAGGACGTCGGTTGGAAGAAAATTTCCAATCTCATCGATCCGACGAATAAGAAACCAAATTGGGACCCGATCGTTGATTTGCGCAAGCAGCTCGCGGTGCCCAAGATGGTCGAGCAGAAAGGCCCGTACTTCGCGTACGCGTACACAAAGTTCAACGTGCCGAGCAAGCGGCGCGCGCTGCTGCTGTTCGGCGCGCAGGACATGGTGTCGATCTGGCTGAACGGCAAGCGCGTGGTGAGCGAACTCGAAACGCAGGCGATCAAGGACAAGGAAACGGCCGACGTTCAGTTGCGCAGCGGCGAAAACGAAATCCTGATCAAAGTCGGCGTTCCGAAAGACCAGCCGCTGCGCTTCGTCTTCCGCCTCGCTGAGCCCGACGGCAAGCCGTTCACCGACATCAACAACGAATAGCGCGGCCTATTTTGTTCCGACGTAAAGATGAACCGTTCCAAACGTGAGCGACACGGCGCGCACGTTCGTCAGTCCCAGCCGCCGCATGTGTCCGCTCATTTCCTCCGGACCGGCAAAGGCTTGGACGGATTGCGGCAGGTATTTGTACGCATCACCGGCTGTGGCCGCGATCAAGCGTCCGAACAGTGGCAGAATGCGGCGGAAATAAAACATGTAGAGCGGGCCGAAAAACATTCCTGACGGTTTCGTGAATTCGAGAACCACAATTTTTCCGCCGGGCCGAACGACGCGAATCATTTCCTTCAATCCGCGTTCGAGGTCCGCAACGTTGCGAATACCAAACGCGACGCTGGCGAGCGCCACCGCATTGTCGCGCAACGGCAAGCTGAGCGAATCGCCGATTCCGAATGTGATCTGGGTTTTCTTACGCCGCGCCGCTTTCTGAATTCCGTATGCAACCATTTCAGGCGTGAAATCCAGCCCGACGATGCGCGCCCGCGGCGCGGCCTTGTTCAGCGCGAAGGCAAGATCGCCGGTACCGGTACAGAGGTCCGCGATGGCATCATTCTCCACCAGTCCGTCCGCTTCGCGCGCCGCAACTTTGCGCCAATAAATGTCGAGTCCCAACGAGAGAAAGTGATTGAGAAAATCGTAGCGCCGCGCCACACGCGAAAACATCTCGCGCACTTCCGCGCCGGATTTTCCGCCGGCGTTGCGCGGGGATTCCTGCTTCAGATTTGGCGCCACGGAAAGTTTGGCTGGAGTGCTCATGGACTCAACCCAGCCCCAACTTCTTCATCTGCTCTGCCACCTTCGCCTTCACCGCCGGGTCCATGACGATGTAATTGGGCCACTCGCGTGTAAAGCCTTCGTCTTTCCACTTTTTCGTTGCGTCGATTCCGATTTTTCCGGTCCAGCCGTAGTTCTGGCTGGCGTGGTCGAGAATGTCTGTCGGGCCTTTGACGATCTCGACATCGCGGCTGAAATCGCAGTTGGCTCCGACGTGGAATAAAACTTCATCCTGGTTCTGAACGTTCACGTTTTCGTCGACGACGATGATCATTTTCGTGAACATGATCTGGCCAAGTCCCCAGATCGCGTGCATCAGCTTGCGCGCGTGCTGCGGGTAGCTTTTCTTGATCGAGAAAAACGCGCAGTTGTGAAACACGCCGAACTCCGGCAGGTTGTAGTCGCGAATTTCCGGCAGCGTCAGTTTTAAGAACGGCAGGAAAATGCGTTCGGTCGCTTTGCCCAACCACGTGTCCTCCATGGGCGGCATGCCGACGACGATCGTCTGGTAAATCGGATTCTTTCGCGTCGTGATCGCGGTGACGTGGAACACCGGGTAGTCGTCGGCGAGCGAATAAAATCCCGTGTGATCGCCGAACGGCCCCTCGCGGCGGCGCTCGCCAGGCTCAAGATAGCCTTCGATCACGATTTCTGCCTGCGCTGGCACATGCAGATCCGGCTGCGAGACGCACGGCACCATCTCGACCGGTTTCTTGCGCAGAAACCCGGCGAGAAACATTTCGTCGATCCCCGGAGGCATTGGTGCGGTCGCGCTGAAAACCACCGCCGGATCGCCGCCGATTGCGACTGCGACCGGCATGCGTTTGCCGAGTTTCTCCCATTCACGGAAATGCCGCGCGCCGTCATGATGCATGTGCCAATGCATCGCGCAGGTGTTCCGGTCGAAAATCTGCACGCGGTACATGCCGCAATTCGGCAAGCCCGCCGGATCTTTGGTGAACACATTTGTGAGCGTGAAATAGCGGCCGCCGTCTTCTGGCCAGCACTTCAGCGCCGGAAGCATGTTGAGGTCGACTTTGTCGCCCTCATAGACCACTTCCTGGCACGGGCCTGAGCTCACTTTTTTCGGCGGAAAATTCGCGATCTGCAGCAGCAGCGGGATCATCTTCAGCTTTTCGACGATCGTTTCCGGCGGCCGCTGGTGCAGCAGCTTCTCGATCTCGTTGCCGATCTCGTTCAGATCTTTGACGCCCAGTCCGAGCGCAGTGCGTTCCAGCGTGCCGAACAGGTTGATCGCGACCGGGATAGACGAGCCTTCGACATTCTCGAAGAGCAGGGCGGGGCCCTTCGACTTCGTCGCGCGGTCGGCCCACTCAGTAATTTCAAGTATCGGCGACACCTTTTCCTTCACGCGCACAAGCTGGCCGCGCGATTCGATGGCGCTGATAAAGTCACGAAGGTTTTCGAAGGGCATCAATTCACCGCGTTCGGCGCTTTGCCGCCTTTGAGCACCGCAATCACATTTTGCGCGGCCATTGTCGCCATCTTCCCGCGCGTCTCGGTCGTCGCCGAACCGATGTGCGGCGCGAGTACCGCGTTTTCCAATTCAAAGAGCCCCGGATGTATCTTCGGCTCCTCCTCGTACACGTCCAGGCCGGCGCCGGCGATCTTTTTCGTTTTCAGCGCTTCGACGAGCGCCGCCTCGTCGACCACCGGGCCGCGCGCGGTGTTGATCAGATGCGCCGTCGGTTTCATCATCGCGAGCTGCTTCGCTCCGATCAGGTGTTTCGTCTCGGGCGTCAGTGGGCAGTGCAGCGAAACGAAATCGCTCTGCTTCAGCAACTCATCGAGCAAAACCCGGCGCGCGCCGATCGATTCCATCTCCGAATGAGCGCTGCGCGAAGAATACAGGATCTGCATGTCAAACCCGCGGGCTCGCCGCGCCATCGCCTGGCCGATGCGTCCGCCGCCGACGATGCCGAGCGTTTTTCCGCCGATGTCCTGGCCGAGGAACTGCAGAATTCCCCATCCCGGCCATTTTCCCGCGCGCAACACGCGCTCGCTTTCGCACAGGCGCCGCGCCGAAGCCAGCATCAGTGCGAACGCGAGGTCTGCCGTTGTGTCGGTCAGAACCCCGGGCGTGTTCGAAACGATGACTTTGCGCGCGCTCGCCGCCGGCACGTCGATGTTGTTGTAGCCCACCGCGACGTTGGCGACGATTTTCAACTGCGGTCCGGCCGCATCGAGCACCTCGCCGTCGATGGCATCGGTCAGCAGGCACAGGATCGCGTCGCGGCCTTTAGTCGCTGCTTTTAATTCCGTTTTGCTGAGCTGCTTATCGGCCGTGTTGATTTCGAATCCGCCCAGTTCGCGCTGCAGCAGGTCCAGCCCGCTCAGCGGAATCTGGCGCGTGACGTAAATGTTGTTTGGCATGCACTAGAAATTACGTTCTGCGAGCCAAAAGTAAAACGAATGTGGCGCCCGGCTCATTCACAAAATGAGCAACGGCGTCCGAAGACGCCGTTGTAACTGCCCCTTAAAGGGACAAAGGACTACTTGAGTTCGCTCAACTGCTTCTTGGCTTCGTCCGCGTATTTGCTGTCGGGGTACTTGTCGATCACCATCTGCAGTTTTTCGATGGCCTGCTTGGGAAGGTTGTTGGAGACGAAATTCTTCGCGCTGCTGATCAGCGCCGGGCATTCACGATCGGCCTTGGCATCGACTTCGGTCTTGATCTTCGTGCGCGTCTCATCGTTCTTGCCCAATTCTTCCAGGCGGCGCTTGGCTTTCAGTGCCGGAACCGAATTCTCGTAGCGCGGGTTGTTGCCGATCGATTCGTACAGCTTCACCGCTTCCATCAACTTGCCGTCCGCTTCATAGCCTTCGGCCTGCGCCAGTTCCACCACGCCCGCCACTTCGGGGCGGCTCTTCAGATTCACCAGCCGGCGCACCGCAACTTCGTGTGATTTGGTCAGCGTGAAATCGCGATTGACCACGGCGAGTTCTTCCACTTCCTTCGAGTAGTCGCGCTTCAGATCGTTATCGTCCGCGGACTTCAGATGGTTCTTGGCGAGGTCTTCCAGTTCAACCATTCGGCCGCGGGAAGTTTCCACCATCTGTTCGGCGCCGGGAACGGTGGCCATCGATACCGAGTTGTACAGCGGAGCTGCGTCGCCGAAGAGTTTGTTCTTCCAGTTGTCTTCGGCCTTCGCAAAGAGTTCCTTGATGTTGGCTAGATTGTCTAATGTCTTTTGTTTGAACTCGGCCATGTCTTTCTTGCCCTGGTCTTTTGCTTTCGCATCGGACAAGGCTTTTTTCGCCGCCGATTTCTCCTGGTCGGTCTTCGCGTTGTCGTAGGCGTTCTGCAAGGCCGACGAATTCCGGGCATTTTTCAGCCGCTGATCGTACGCCTTCGCAGCAGCATCGTCCTCCGCTCGCGCTCGCCCCGCGATCAGCAGCGAACCCATGATGGCCAGCAGAATCATTCCGACCGCCGTGCGCATGGTTGCGACCTCCGTATCTCGTGTTACTTCCAAGGTTTGAACCCGAAGTCCCTGAGACCGTCTTCCCAATTCATGTTGCATCTCAACGTCTCCCCGGGTGAACTAAAGTAACAAGAAACCCTGAGTGTAATGACGAGAATTGCGTCCAACTTGCTGCGAGAAACTCATTCTTCGAGTGCCAGTGTCATCTTCGTAAGTCATTGTGGGATAATGGGTTGAGAGGCGTGTTTGCGAATAAAAAACGCGCTTAAAAAAATCCCAAAAAATACCATCGCCGAACCCCATTCCCCCAGTCGCAGATAAAGTGTTTCCGGCGGTACGTTTCCAGGCAGCCTCAGCAGTCGCACCGTGGCCGTTCCGACGGTCCACGGCTCCAGCAGCGTATTGATTCGGCCGAGTGGATCGACCGCCACCGTGTGTCCGGTGTTCGTGACGCGCAGCAGCGGCCGGCGCGTCTCGATCGCCCGCCACGCCGCGGCCAGCATGTGTGCGCGCGGTCCGTAGGTCTCGAAAAACCAGCCGTCGTTGGTAATGTTTACCAGCGTATCGGCGCCCGCGAGCGCCCCTTCGCGCGCAATATCCGGATGGATGTCCTCAACGCACACGCTCATGGCGATGCGGTACCGCGCCGCCGGATCCGCGTCACTCGCGCCGAGCGGCACCGTCAATACCGCCGAGGGCTCCGTGCCCGGAATGTATTGGTCGCGCGTCACCGAACGCAACGCTTTCAGAAACGGCATTGATGTTGTGAACGGAATGTACTCGCCGAACGGCACCAGTTTGCGTTTGAAGTAATGAAAGACTTCCTTGCCTTTGCCGTCGAGCACATACGCGGCATTGTAACTATCCGGATCGGAGCTCAGCGCATCGGGTCCTTTGGCGATTTCGTAATTCGAACCGGCCAGGGTCGTGATTCCCATTTCCGTCACATGGTCGCGAAACGGTTTGCTGTAAACGTCATCGGTATTCAATGCGCCAGGGACCATTGTTTCGGCCCAGCACACAAGCACCGGCTCGACGCCGGCTTCCCGTGCGCGGCTGATGGCCAGCGAATGCAGTTCGTTGTGTCCTTTCACCTGCGCGAAGCACTCTTCCGCCGTGCGCCCCAATTTCTGCAGAATATTTCCCTGGATCACCGCGATCGACGGACCCGGCCGCAGTTTCGGCTCGAGAGACTGCACGCGTACCGCGCCATAGCCCAGCGCCGAGCCCATCAATAAACCGAGCGCCGCCGTCACGTACCGCACCGCCGGCTCCCATTTCATCTTCGGATTGAAAATCTTCGGCGCAATCACGAACGCCAGCCACGCATTCACCGCCGCGACCAGAAAACTCAGCCCATAAACGCCAAAAAGATCCGCGCCCTGCCGCAGACTGTCATTGAAAAGCAAACTATGTCCGAGCAGCAGCCACGGAAATCCGAAGACCGGAATGATGGATCGCAGAATCTCCACCAGCGTCCACGCCGCCGCCGTTCCGAACACCGCGCAGATCACGCCGCGACGCGCCAGACGCCGGATGGCCCAAAGCGCTCCGATATAGAAGAGCGACGTGTAAATGCACAGCGCCACCGTTCCTGCCGATGCCAGATGCCACAGAAACGAAAATGTCGTCGCCGTCCAGCACAGCGAAAACACCGTCGCGCAAGCCAGCGCGCGCCGGGTCGTCCCCGCATTCGCGACCAGCCATAAAATGGGCGCGAGAGCCACCCAGACCGGCAGCGAGCCGTCGTAGTAGCGATACGGCAGTGCCAAGACGAGTCCACTGAGTGCCGCGATGAGGTAGAACCGAAGCGAACCGACCATCTAAAGAGGAACCTTGACGCCAGAGGGCGGGGGATGGAGACACATGTGCCGGCGCTCACCACCGCATAAACTCAGAGTAGAGATGCACGCGTGGAATGTCCACGAATTTTCGACCCCTCGCCCTTGAATCGCAAGTGTGCCGGGGGCAGCCTGCGGTTGACGCCCCGAGCGAACGCGGCGAGTGGGTCGCAAGGCGACTGCGGCTCCTGCTACTTCACTTTCTCGCCAAGCGCCGCTTTCAGATCAGGAAGGTCATATTTCTTCAACACCCCATGAATCAAATCCGAATACGGATGTTTGCCCGGCTTCAGCAGCACATCGTTCCAATTCGCCGGCTCATCCATTAAAGTCACGCGTGCGAAAAGCTTCGACTCGACGACGGCGGCGTGAAGCGCCGGCGTCACCGCCCAGTTCGCCGCGATCAATTCGATGCCGCGCGTTTCCGCCGAAAGCCAGCGCGCCGCGCACAAAATATCCTCCGCGCGCTGTCCTGCCAGACTTCCGCCAAGCAGGTACGCCAGAAACGCATCACCGCCGTCCGCATCACCGTAAAAATCCGGCTTCGCGTTCGCCGTCTCACCGAAACCGCGCAGATCGAGGCTCAATACCATCAAGCCTTCAGCAACTTTCTTCTCCGCAATCGCGCGCGCCTTCTGCTGGCCATTCGAATGCACCAGCAACACAGGCGCCGCTTTGGTTGGCTCCGCCGGCATGTAAAGTAGCGCCGGCAGCGGCATGCCCTCTCGCTCAAACACCATCCGCGCGACGCCACCGAGTTTGCGCGGTTCCGACTCCTTTTCGCGCACCGTCAATGCCGCAAGCTTGTTCGCATCGCGAATGCCCGCCATCTTCGAGACGATGCGAGCGAGTTCTTCGGGAGTACGCTTTGGCGGAGCCGGCAGTTTCGCCCGAACCTCGCGCAGCACTTCAAACACGCTACGTGCGCCCGGCAATTTCATGACATCCCCGCTATCAGTAACAAGGATTTCCTGCTCGGTGAGCACGCCCAGCGTTTCAGATTCGGTGACAGGCGTATCGACGCCGCGCAACCAGTGGCACATCCAGCGGACCGCGCCCTCGCGAAGCGGCTTGGCCCAGCCGTGCTTGCCGTCGTTTTCGACCATGTTGATGCGGTCGGATTTTCCGAGCGTCTCGAAAATCGAGCGGCCCTCGGCGAACGCGCCGCGCGCGCCGGCGATCGGGAAAAAATCCTGGATCGCCGAACAGAGCAGCACCGGCACCGGCGCGCGCAGACTCAGGTAATCGGCGTGATCCATGCCGAACGCCAGTTGGCCGAAAATGTTCTGCTCGGCATCCTGCGGACCAATCGATCGCGTCACCTGCGCCAGCGACGTGATATAGCAGCTCGGCGCCGCAGCTTGGATTCGCTCGTCCAAGGCCAGCAGATAGCTGGTCTGCGTTCCGCCGCCCGAATTTCCCATGCAGCCGATTTTGTCTTTCAGAATATCCGCGCGCGTTTGCAGGTAATCGATGGCCCGCATGCCGTCCCAGATTTCAATCTGCGCCATCGATGCGCCGACCAGCATCGCGGGCCGCCCGATGGCGTTGTGCCCGTTCACGCTGCCGTGGCCTCGCTCGCCCTGTTCGATGGGATCGAAGAGCAGCGCCGCCATCCCGTTCAACGCCGCCAGCGCCGAGCCGCGCTGGTACGCGTCGAGCGCCTTGCCCGGATCCGAATGCCCGCAGGGCACCAGGATTCCCGGCCAGGGCGGAGCAAACTTCGCCGGATCCGGCAGGAAGAGCGCCGCCGTGACAAAAAATCCCGGCCGCGATTCGAACAGAATTTTTTCGACGCTAAACCCGTCTTTTTTCACCACTCCTTTTACAGCCGCATTGATCGGCGTCCGCTCCGGAAACCCGCCGATCGCTTCAATGAATTTCTCGCGCAACATTTTCTGCCGCGCCGCAATCAACTCCGGAGTTTTCAGCTTCGCAATCTCCGCCGCCCGCGCCGCAGTGGCTTCATCCACTTTTTGCAGGAGCCAAGCGCGTAGAGCGCCCGGCTTGGCTTCAATCGCTTCGCCGCCAAACGCCACATCGTTTAGAAGCACGCAACCCAAAACGAGCGCCAAAATCCAGATAGGTTGGAATCGAATGTTCATTTGCGTAGTCATCCGGCCCCTAATGGTCACTCGAACATTTCAGACGCATTTCATTCCGCTTGGGCCCAACGTGGGTGCCACCGGTCTCGCCGTTGAGACGGGTGCCAAACGCGCCGCAATATCATTTCCAGTCCAGAATATCATGAATGCTTTCAACCAGCTCATCTTTGACGACAAACGACGACAAGAATTCCGTTCCGCTTTCATCATGTTCAGCAGCGAAACGGCACCAACGTCCGCTGTTTTCTGCCTACTTCGCTCTCTCCGCCCACAACTTCGCCACCTCAACCACCACCTCCGCGCCCTTTGCCATGTCCTGCAAACTCACCCATTCGCGCGGGCTGTGGACGTAGTGGAATCCGGTGAACAGATTCGGGGTGGGGAGGCCGCGTTCGGTCAGACGCGAACCGTCTGTGCCGCCGCGAATCGCTTCGCTCGTCGGCGCCAACCCCGCGCGTTTTACCGCCTCGATGGCGTACTCGACCGGACGGAAATCTTTTTCGAGCCAGTAGCGCATGTTGCGGTACTGCGGCGTGATCGCGACCTCTACTTTTGCGCGCGGCTCGGACTTCTGCACTTTCGCCGCAGCGTCATGAACGATTTTTCGTTTCGCTTCCAATCCGTCGAGCTCGAAATCGCGTAGCAGCATCGTCACCTTCGTCTCTTCCGGCGTTCCGCGTACTTCAAGCGGATGCACGAAACCCTCCCGCTTGTCGGTGCATTCCGGCGAATGCTTCTTCGGAAGTTCCTGCACAAAATCCGCGGCCAGACGCAATGCGTTCACCATCACGCCCTTCGCCCAGCCCGGATGCGCGGCCACTCCGGCGATCGTCACCACGGCTTTGTCGGCGGAGAATGATTCGTAGTCGATCTCGCCGAGATTTTCTGCATCGAGCGTATACGCGACATCCGCGCCGAGTTCCTCCAGCGTCAGTTTCTCGGTACCGCGGCCAATTTCTTCGTCGGGATTGAAGCAGACACGAATCGGCCCGTGCTGAATCTCCGGATGTTTCACCAGATGCCTCACGGCCGCCATCACGATCGCCACGCCTGACTTGTCGTCCGCGCCAAGCAATGATTTTCCCGACGCCGTGATAATGTCCTCACCCATTTTTTCTTTCAACAGCGGCGTGTCGTCCGGACTGAGCGTCTGCGACGGATCGTCGGGCAGGACAATTTTTTGGCCTGAGTACTTGCGATGAACGATCGGCTTTGCCAGTCCCGAGCACCCTTCGGCGGTGTCAACGTGCGCGAGGAACGCGAGACGCGGCACGGATGCTTTCGGCGACGTTGCTGGAATGCTCGCGAGAACATATCCATATGGAGTGACGCGCACGTCGGCCAGACCCAACTCGCGCAGTTCGCTTTCAAGCTTGCGAATCAGCGTCCATTGCTTCTCGGTGCTCGGCGTGGTCTCCGAGTGCGAATCGGCCTGCGTGTCGATCTGGACGTAACCCAAAAAGCGCTGCAACAAGTCTTCGGAATCAATCATCGGGTGTCTCCGGCTGCGAGTTTGCCCCAGCCTAACTCCTAAATTATTTTTGGAAACTTCCCTTAAACGATGTTGCAGAGGTGAGAGGCTTGTTAAAATCACATGAGCGTCGGGCGTATTGCATAGGCAATGGCTCTTTTGCTCCAAAATGTATGGAGTGTCTTGTCATGCCGATTGTTGTCACGTGTGAGTGTGGAAAAAGTTTTCAGGCACAGGACCAGTATGCCGGTCTGCAAGGCAAGTGCAAAGCCTGCGGGCGAGTCCTCGTCATCACCGGACCTCAAGTACAACTCGCCGCCGCGCCCGTCGGAATGCAGCCGCTCCCAAATCAGCCTGTAGCGCAATCCGTTCCGGTCCAGAATTTCGCCGCGGCTGCGCAGACGTTTGAAACGCTGCCCGCCGAACCCGAAGAAGACTCCGTTTCTCCACAGGCGGCGGCGGTTTTGTTGCAGCGCCAGATGCAGGCCGACGCCGACAAGCGCTTCATGATGAAAATGGGCATGGTGTTCTTTGCCCTGATGGCATTGGGCGGAATCGGCGCTGGCGTTTACTCGATGATGTCCAGCGAGCCTCCTAAGAAGGTGGCGAAGATCGACGATACCGAAACACCGAAGCCCGCTCAGCAGCCCGTGAAAAAAGTCGATGCGCCCAAACCCGTCGAACCGTCAAAGCCGGCGAAGCCAAAGTTCGACAAATCAGCGATGACCGCGACTGCGGCGCAGCCCGTCCAATGGAGCGGCGTTGTCGCCAGCGGACTGGCCGAAGACGGCGCGATGCTGGTCACACTTCATTCCGAAGAACTGCAGTCCGGCAGCACCGCAACGTATCGAGCAAAACTAAAGCTGAAACAGAAACTCGACGCGCCTATTCCCAGCGGCACCGAGATCGTCTTCGATGGCGTACTGCAGCCCGGCATGCAGCAGACCACCGATTTCCGCAAGGCTGCCGATGGCACGCGACTCGTCGATGCAGTCTACATTCTGAACATTTCCGACGGCGTTATTTCCGGAAAGGGCGACGCGACCGCGCAATCCAAAACGCCCAGCCCCGCCACGCCCGCCGACGACGATGTTGAGCGCTACATTCTCCATGCCATCAAAACGAAAGACGGCCACACCAAGACGAACGCGAAGATGTTTCGCCCGGACGACGAACGCCTAAATTTCCAGCACACCGACCGTCAGATTCCGAAGGATTCCGCCGAACGCGTGCACGCCAAGACCGATCCCATTGCGACCATGGACGACATGGACGCCGGTCCGATGCCGACGCCGCAGACCGATCAGATCGAAGCACGCATGCTGCTGGACACCGACCTCGTGGGGGACGGGCTGTGGCTCGACGCGGACGCCGAATCGGCCAAGGGGAAGTCGAAATTCCTGGTCTTTCTCTCGGAACCCACCACGATCATGCAGGAAGTCAGCATGAAATACGGCACACCGACCAAGAGCATCAAATCCGGCAAATGCCGCCTGAATTTTTACGGCCGCATCATGCTGGTGGAACTCTCCGACGGCCGCATCTTTTCGGTTCTGCGCAAAGTCGTCCCCGGCAAATAGACTCCTGCTTCACTCACGAATGCTGGCATAAGAAATGATTCTTTCGCTGGCGGCGAATGCGGCGAATGAACCGCGGCCGCTGGGCTCGAAGCTATAATTTGCTTCTGCAGGTGCGTTTGGTCGTTGAAAAGTGAAATATAGCTCCGATACTTTTGTGCGTACGTTTTTGCGGCCGCCACAGTGGCGGACATGTCGGACTCGAATCCTTCGGAGGTTTTCCCAATGGCTTTCACACTGCCCGCTCTTCCTTATCCCACCGATGCGCTGGAACCGCATATCGACAAGATGACGATGGAGATCCATCACGGCAAGCACCACAACGCCTACGTCACCAACCTGAACAAGGCGCTGGAAGGCCATGCCGACCTGCAGAACCTCACGGTCGAAGAACTGCTCGCGAACAAAGCCGCGAAAGTTCCCGAAGCCATTCGCCAGGCGGTGATCAACAACGGCGGCGGCCATGCCAATCACTCGCTGTTCTGGGTGACGCTCGGACCGAAGGCTGGTGGCGAACCGACCGGCAAACTCGGCGACGCTGTGAAAAGCACCTTCGGCGGTTTCGCAGGCCTGAAGGAAAAGATGGTCGACGCCGGCACCAAGCGCTTCGGCAGCGGCTGGTCGTGGCTGGCGCAGTCGGCCGACGGCAAGCTCGAGGTCTTCGCCTCGCTGAACCAGGATTCGCCGATCATGGACGGCAAAACGCCGCTCTTCGGCATCGACGTCTGGGAACACGCTTATTACCTCAAGTACCAGAACCGCCGCCCGGACTACCTGGCCGCGATCTGGAACGTGGTGAACTGGAGCGAAGTGGCAAAACGGTTGAAGTAAACGAAGTAGGCGGGGCTCTTAGCCCCGCCAAATTCGAAATTCGAATATCGAAATCCGAAACAATTCGAATCTCGAATTGAGAAAATTCTAAACGAAAGGGCACAGGGCGAATTCATTCGCCCTTTCGTTTTGGATTTTGCTTTTGCCGTTTTGTATTTGTTTCGGATTTCGAGCTTCGGATTTCGAATTTTCGAAGTTTCAGGACGTCTGGTCGTATGACAGGGCAGGGCGCCCAGTCTACTCATAAAGGAGAGGAACTATGGATCGCAGAACATTTTTAATGGCCGGAATGGGCGCAGGCGCCGTGGTCTCGCTGGGACTGTTCAAGCCGGTTTCCACCCAAGCGGCCGGAAAAGATTACGAACTGCCGGCATTGCCGTACGGTTTTGATGCGCTCGAACCGCACATCGACAAGATGACGATGGAAATCCATCACGACCGCCACCACAAGGCTTACGTTGACAATCTCAACAAAGCGCTGAAGGACAGCGATCTGCTCGGCACGCCGCTGGAAACATTGCTCGCCAACAAAGCCGAAAAAGTTCCCGACGCTATCCGCCCGGGCGTGATTAACAATGGCGGCGGACACTACAATCATTCCATGTTCTGGCAGACGCTGGGCCCCGGCGGCGGCGAACCCAAAGGTGCGCTGGCCGATGCCATTCGCGCCACGTTCACCGATGTCAAAACGCTCGCCGAAAAAATGAACGACGCCGGCCTCAAGCGCTTCGGCAGCGGCTGGTCGTGGCTGGTGAAAACCTCGGACGGAAAGCTCGACGTGTATTCCACCGCCAACCAGGATTCGCCAATCATGGACGGCAAAACGCCGCTCTTCGGCATCGACGTCTGGGAACACGCCTACTACCTGAAATACCAGAACAAGCGCGCCGATTATCTCAAGGCCATTTGGAACGTGGTCAACTGGGGCGAGGTGGAGAAGCGCTTCGCAAAATAAACGATGAAGTGGAGGAAGTGCGAGGTACGAAGGACGAAGTGCGAAGGAAACAGCGCGAAATTACTTCGCACCTCGCACTTCGTACTTCGCACTTCCTTCTGTCAGGACAACATGACGTAGCAACCCCATCCGTCATTGCAGCAAAATCCGCGACTTGCTAATCTTCTCTTTCTCGTTTTCAACGCGGCGCGTCAACAACCGAAAGGGAAACCATCATGTCTCAAACGATTCGATGCGGAGTGATCGGGGCGGGAGCGATCGGGCTTCATCACATGGATGGTTTCAAAAAGCATCCGAACGCCGAAGTCGCCGCGGTGGCCGAAGTCAATGTCCAGCGCCGCAATGAAGCGGTTGAAAAACACAAAATTGCAAAAGCTGTCGAAGACTACAAAGAAATTTTGAAAGACCCGACCATCGATGTGGTTTCGATTGCGCTTCCGAATTATTTGCATTCAAAAGTCGCCGTCGAAGCGATTAACGCTGGCAAACACGTGATGCTCGACAAGCCCATGGCAACCTCGGCCAAAGAAGGCCAACAGATCCTCGACGCGTGGAAAGAAAAAAAAGTCGTCTTCATGGTCGGCCAGAACTTCCGCTTCAACCGCGAAACGCAGATGGTCAAAGAGTACGTTAAAAACGGCGAGCTCGGCGACATCTACCACGCACGCGCGCACTGGCTGCGCCGCAGCGGCATTCCGCGCATCGGCTCGTGGTTCACCCAGAAGGAATTCGCGGCGGGCGGCTGCTGCTATGACATCGGCGTGCACTTCCTCGACGCCACGCTGCACCTGATGGGCAACTTCGACGCCGAATCCGTCAGCGGCATCACGCAGGCCAAGTTCGGTCCGCGCGGCCTCGGCGACGGTACGTGGGGCAAAGGTGAGATCGATCCGAAAAAGCCCTTCGACGTCGAGGACCTCGCCGTTGCGTTCATCAAGCTCAAGGGCGGCAAGACCGTTGTCCTCGAAGTGAGCTGGGCCATTCAGGCCGACGGTGGGAAGGACAATGGCATCGACCTTTACGGAACGGAAGGCGGCGCGAATCTCTATCCAGCGAAAATCTTCAAAGTGAAAGGCAGCAATTACGAAACGATCACGCCCGATTTCAAAAAGCTGCCTGTGCCTGAGGACCGCATGGTTCATTTCATCGACTGTGTGATCAATAAAAGCGAGCCGCTGGTCAAGCCCGAAGAGTCGCTCAAGGTCCAGAAGATCCTCGACGCGATTTACGAATCGAGCAAGACCGGCCGCGAAGTGCGGATTAGCTAACGCAGGAAGGCGGATCGGCGGATGAGTTGGGTCACCGATGTGGTTCTGTTTTGCAGCACAAACGAGAACTATGACGATCTCGTGAATCTCGACGGATATCGAGAATTGCCCAAAGCGATCGCCGAAATCAATGCATGGTTAGAGGAACATAAACACAATCCGTTGCTTGCCTTTTCGGAATTAGACGGCTCTGAAAAGGCCATGCAGGCAAATGTTTATGGCGGTGCTTTTAATTTTTTGAAAATCGATCCATTCATTGAAGCCGTCATGAATGCGAAGTGGAATACGCCAGAATCCGTACAGTTAATGATTAAAGACGAAGAAGAAAATTGGTTTACATTGCACGAAAACAAGTGAAAGGAAGAAGAGATGCCCAAGAACATCATCGCCTGCCGCCCGCAAAGCTACTGCACTTTCGAGAAGGAGGCGTTCGCCCTGATGGCCGATGCCGGCATCAAGTACGCCGAAGTGCCTGCGCCGGCAGAGTGTGATTGGCAGGCGCAGATCGACGCGATGAAAAAGCACGGCATCACGCCCAGCAGCGTCGCCGGCGGCGTCGATTTCTCGAAGCGCATGGCCATGACGATTTTTTCGCACACCATTCGCTGCGGAAACGAGATGGGCGTGAAAAGAATGTTCCTGAGCGTCAAATCCGGCGGCCGGCCGATGAATGAGTGCTACGCAAAGCTGCGTGACATGGGCGAGATCGCCAAGGCACACAACATCATTGTCTGCCTCGAGACACATCCGGACCTCGTCACCAACGGCGACGAAGCCGCGCAGACCATGAAAGCCGTGAACCATCCGAACATCCGGCTGAATTACGACACGGCGAATCTCTACTATTACAACAAGAAGGTCGACGGCGTGAAGGAGCTCAAAAAGTTTCTGCCGTGGCTCGGCGCCGTGCATCTGAAAGCGTCGTGCGGCAAACTGAAAACGTGGTGGTTTCCGGGTCTGGCCGAAGAAGGCGACGTCGTCAATTACCCCGAGATTTTCAAAATCCTGAAGAAGGCCAAATTCACTGGTCCGTTCACGCTCGAAATCGAAGGCATCGAAGGCGAGAAACTGACGCGCGAGGTCGCGATCGCCCGCGTCAAGAATTCGATGAAGTATCTGAAGAGCATCGGGGCGGCGTAATCGGGCGGGGGAGTCACTTGCGCGTCATACCGATTGCGTGGATCGCTCTGATGCTGGTAGTGTCGTCGGCGGAGTCCTCCGAAACCGCGCCATCTTCGTCGACGTCTTCACCGCCGGCGCCGAAGGCTTCCACACCTACCGCATTCCCTCGCTTCTCGCCGCAGCCGATGGGACTCTGCTCGCCTTTGCCGAAGTGCGCGTCACACAACGCGATCACGCCGAAAACAAAATCGTCCTCAAGCGCAGCAGCGATGGCGGCAAGACCTGGTCGGCGCTGCAGGTCATCTGCGAAGACGGCAAAAATTCGTTGAACAATCCCTGCGCAGTGCTCGTCCGTGAAAGCGGACGCGTGCTGCTGATTTTTCAGCGCTTCCCGCAGATTGTCGACGAACACACCGCGCTGCCCGGAATCGACGGCGACAAAATCTGCCGCAACTGGCTGATCATCAGCGACGACAACGGCAAAACGTGGTCGAAGCCCGAAGACATCACTGCGGCGACCAAGCGTCCGGCCGGCGTGACGTCGCTGGCGAGCGGCCCCGGCATTGGCATCCAATTGCGCCGCGGAGAGCATGCCGGGCGGATCCTGATTCCGTTTAACCAGGGCCCGTACGGAAAATGGAAGGTCTACGCCGTTTTCAGTGACGATCAGGGAAAGACCTGGAATTACGGCGAGACTGCGGCAGACGGGCCAAAAGGTTTCGGAAACGAACTCCAGTTCGTGGAGCTCGCCGATGGCTCGGTGCGGCTGAACGCGCGAGCACAGGGCGGCAATCATCGCCGCCAGACCGCCGTGAGCAAAGATGGCGGCAAGACGTGGAGCGCTCTGGCCGACGTCCCGGATCTGATCGAACCGATTTGCGCCGCCAGCGTGCTGCGATTTTCCGATCCGGCCGATGGCAAGAAGGGCCTCCTCCTTTATAGTGGCCCGGATTCGGATAAGAAGCGCGCCGACGGCACAGTCTGGCTCAGCGAGGACGACGGCGAGACATGGCCGCACAAGAAGTTGCTCGCAAGCGGGCCCTTCGCGTATTCTGTGATGGCGCGGCTGCCCGGCGACGCGGTCGGTTGTTTGTTCGAGACCGGC
>Ga0265314_10001002_pt1 | contig 33085 bp, 29 predicted proteins | sample 4126metaG_FD_203106 | JGI IMG/M metagenome (GOLD analysis project Ga0265314, IMG submission 203106) | Rhizosphere microbial communities from Carex aquatilis grown in University of Washington, Seatle, WA, United States - 4-1-26 metaG | ecosystem: Host-associated > Plants > Roots > Rhizosphere >...
TCAGGGCCTCGGCCCGGGCGACCACCTCGCGTGGATCCGAGATGTCCGCCGGCGTGATCTTGTTCATCACGTCGGCCGCGGCATAGCCCAGCATGCGCTCCGCACCGACGTTGAAGATCTGGATGACTCCCTTCTCGTCGGTCGCGATACTCGAGAAATTGGCGCTGTTGAAGATCGCCGCCTGCAGCGCACCCGCCTTGAGCAAGGCCTCCTCAGCCCTCTTTCGCGCGCTGTTGTCGGTCCCTATCAGCAGGTACCCGATGATCCGGCCGTCGCTGCTACGAAGCGCCGTGACCGACACGACCGCCGGGAAGCGGCTTCCGTCCTTGCGGATATAGGTAAGCTCGTAGATGTCCTCTATCCCCCTCGATGCCTTGAAGACCAGCGCCTCGAAGCCCGGCGTGATCGTGGTCGCAAGCTCGACGCTCAGGGCCTCGGCCCGGGCGACCACCTCGCGTGGATCCGAGATGTCCGCCGGCGTGATCTTGTTCATCACGTCGGCCGCGGCATAGCCCAGCATGCGCTCCGCACCGACGTTGAAGATCTGGATGACGCCCTTCTCGTCGGTCGCGATACTCGAGAAATTGGCGCTGTTGAAGATCGCCGCCTGCAGCGCACCGGCCTTGAGCAGCGCCTCCTCGGCCCTCTTTCGCGCGCTGTTGTCAGTCCCTATCAGCAGGTAGCCGATGATCCCGTCCCGCTCATCCCTAAGGGCGGTGACCGACACGACCGCCGGGAAGCGGCTCCCGTCCTTGCGGATGTAGGTGAGCTCGTAGATGTCCTCTATCCCCCTCGACGCCTTGAAGACCAGCGCCTCGAAGCCCGGCTTGATCAGCGTGCCAAGCTCCTTGCTCAGCGCCTTGGCGCGCGCGATCAACTCTTGCGGGTCCGAGATGTCAGCCGGCGTGATCTTGTTGAGCACCTCCGCCGCGGCATAGCCGAGCATGCGCTCCGCGCCGACGTTGAACAGCTGGATGACGCCCTTCTCGTCGGTCGCAATGCTCGAAAAATTGGCGCTGTTGAGGATCGCGTTCTGCAGGGCCCCCGTCTTGAGGACCGCTTCCTTGCGCCGCACCTCTATGCTGACCTCGACGCTCGCGGTGGTCGAAGCGGAAGGCAGGGTCGGAGTGTCCATGGGCGGTCGGGTCGGGAACGCAATCAATGTCGGTATAGGGAACCTTGCTCGACGGGCCGCCGGCTGGAGTGGCCTCGCCAACCCATGCAGGTTACCCGGTCCCAGGCCCTTAGAGAATGAGGTGTTACCCTACTCCCATGGGGCGGGGCGGCTTTCACCGCCCCGGAATTCCGGATCAACCGGGACGCAGTGCCGCTTCGGCCTGCGCCTCTATCCTTCACAGCCGGAGGTGCCGGGCTGCATTCCCAGCCCTCCGTCCCGCCGAGGGCGGCTACTTCGCCTTGTCGTAGGCGGCCTGAACCCGCTTCCAGGAATCGGCGACCTTTGCCTTTGCGTCCGCCCAGGTGTCGGCGGTCGCATTGTTCAGGTCGGCCAGCTTCGATTTCAGATCCGCACGGGCGTCGTCAAACTCCTTCAATGCGGCATCGCGGGACTTGGAGGCATCGTCCGAAACGCCCGAGGCCTTCGCCCTGAGCTCCTTCGTCTTTTCGTCCAATTGGGCCGACATGCGGTCCATCGAGGCGGAGAAATCGCTACGCCTATCGAAGGTGAAGTCCTTGATGCTGTCCCAAGTATCAACAGCCGCGTTCTTGACATCGACAGCCGCGGCTTTCACGTCGGCTTTCACCGACTCGGTATTCGAGGAGGGGCTCTCACTCTTCGAACATCCGGACATAAGGAGAGCCATGGGACTGAATCCGGCGGCGAGCAGAAGGATCAAACGGGAGGTTTTCATTTTATTTTATGGGTAAGCTAACGGACTGACGGGTCACTTCGGCGGCTCCGACCAATAGACATGGGCAAGAGCCGAGAAGATGAGGAGGGCGAGGAATACAAAGAAGAGGATCCGTGCAATCTCGGTCGCGGCTCCAGCGATGCCGGTGAAACCGAGGACTGCCGCGACAATGGCGATGATGAGGAAGGTGAGGGCCCAGCGTAGCATGGTCGTGGTTTTGGAGGTTAAACTGACTCTGTGGTCACGATAGCCCCTTTGGTGGGACACGTGTATGGGGTGTAGACCCCCAATCTCCAAAAGGGTGTCGCGGTCAGGCGCAGGTCCTTCCGGGATCCCGCCTGCCGGGGCGCCCAAGGGACCTAGAAGCCGCCGTTGACGATGTCCTTCAGCCTTCCGCGCAGGCTGCGGCTAAGCGGCAGCCGCTCGCCCGTCCTGAGCAGGACTAGGTAGTCCCCGTACTTGGCGGGCTGCATCTCCTGCACCGCGCCGACATTCACCACGGCCGAGCGGTTGACCCGCGCAAATGAGGAGGCACCCAGCCTCTTCTCTATCGAGGACAGCGTCTCGCGCAGGAGCAGGCGCTTGGAGCCGGCAAGGTGCACCGTGCAGTAGTTGTTCGCGGCCTCCACCCAGACGATCTCGTCGGGCACGAGGAACACGATGCGGCCGTCGGCCTTTACCGCCAACCGCTGTGGCTGGCGCCCCAGCGCGGCCGTGAGCACGCCCTCGACCCGCTTCTCGAGGTCGCCCTCGCGCCTGGAGCGGACGAGCGCCGAAGCCCGGTCCAGGGCGCGGCCAAAGCGAACCTTGTCGAAGGGCTTCAGAAGATAGTCGACGACCTGCTGGGAGAAAGCGTCCACGGCAAATCGGTGGTGGGCCGTCGCCAGGATGATCGCGGGCCGCGACTCCTCGGGCAGACTCGACAGGAGCTGGATGCCGTCGCCGCCCGGCATCTCGACGTCCAGGAAGACGATGTCCGGGCGGTCACGGCGGATGGCCTCAAGCGCCTCGAACCCGTTCCCGTACTCGCCGGCGATCTCGACGGAGGCGTTGCCGCGCAGGAAAACGCGGATCCTCTCCCGTGCGAGGGGCTCGTCGTCGATGATCAGGATGCTGAGCTTCGTCATGGGCGGGGTCCCGCGCGACTTGGTCCGCGGGCCCCGCAGCAGGAGGCTGGCGCAAGGCCGCCAGATGGAAATTAATTAGTTGTGTCTGGCAGGCGTGCGCCCGCGAAACGCCTATTACCGGTGGCGAACCGCCTGCAAACGGGGTTCGTTCCGAAACGCTGCGCCCGGGCGTTTGCCGGCATCCCCGCCGATTCGTCAACCCCCTTGGTCGACAACGATCAGGGACACCGCCTGGCGGGGCAGCGTGAAGCTCAGGGTGGCCGAGCCGTCCACAACCTCGATCGTCGCGGGGGTTTCCGCGACCGTCGCGAGCCGTCCGGCCTCCCTCATCCGCGCGTACTGGGCGTCGTCGGGCTCGGGAGGGGATCCCATCCTCCTCCATTCCGCAAAGGCGTTGCTGTGCGCCTCGTCGATGCGGTAGTGCGCGAGGCGGGCCGGCCCGGAGGGCATGGGGACGTGGGCCAGCATGAGATGGACCTGGGCGTCGGGTCCGGGCACGTCGTCGTCATGGTAGTGCCAGGCTAGGATGCAGAGCCTCTTGCCGTCGCGGCAGCCCAGGGCGGCGACATCCGGCGACCCCCGGACCCCGTCCCGCAGGATCGCGTCGAGCGGGACCTCACCCGAGCTGCTCGTCGCGACGCGCTCCCCCGACATCCGGCCCAGCATCCGGAAGACGTTCAGGACGGGCAGGTCGATCCCGTTCGTGGCGAGCACGCGCTGCCCGGCGAAGTAGGGCTGGTCCTCGAACTCGAACGCCCACGTCAGGGCCCCCCTCAGGTTCACGCCGTGCCTGTCGGCAAGCACGTATTCGCGGGCAAGGCTCGCCGCCGTGTAGCTGGAGTACAGGGTGCCTGGGCGGTAGCCGAGCTGCGGCGCGAGGCACGCGGCGCAGCCGTCGGGGTCGGACTCGCCGATGACGATCGGCTTGCCCCTGAGCTCCGGCACGGCGGCGACCATGGCAAAGCCCCTGTCGATGTCGCCCAGCTGAGCGGAGATGCCGAGGCGCACGTGGCCGTCGGCGAAGCTGGGCCGGCCCTTCGCGTGGAATGAGAGGAAGTCGGTCGGCGTGCCCCTGGCCCCCGTCGCGTAGTTGGTGCCGCCCGCGCAGTGGGCCATGAAGTCCTGGAGGAACGTGCTCCCGCCGCCCGCCACGTCGGGCCCCCCCACCCTGGCTGTAGGAAGGGCGCGGCGCACGGCGTCCACCGCGCAGTCGTGGAGCCTGAAGAACTCCTCGGGCGTGCCGTGCCAGTAATCCCGGAGGTTGGGCTCGTTCCACACCTCCCAGTACCACTGCTCCACCTCGGCGCGGCCGTAGCGCTCCACGCAGTGCCTCGCCCACTGGAAGACGAGCTCGGACCATTTTGCGTAATCCCTCGGGGGATAGGACCATCCGGTGCCGATCGAGTTGTACTTGAGGCCCGGCCTCCAATCGTGCTGGTAGGGCTCGGGCTTGACGGAGAGGGCCTCGGGCATGAAGCCGATCTGGGCGTAGGGCCGCAGGCCCCGGGAAAGGTAGGTGTCGAAGATGCGGTCCAGGATCGCCCAGTCGTACACCGGCCTGCCCTGGGCGTCCTCGGTGTACGCGTTCGTGCTGCCCCATTTTAGGGCGGGAGTCCCGTCCCCCGTGCAGAGCAGGTTGTGCGACCGGAAGTACACGGACTTCGGAGCAAGCTCCCCCAGTTCGCCCAGGAGCCTTCGGCCGTCCCTCATGGTCGCGTAGTTCGGCTCGTCGCAGCCGAAGAAATCCCAGATCGGCTTCATTTCCCCCAGGGGCCTTGACGCGTCGACCGTGATCGTCACGGGAAACGCCGCCTCGGGAGCGGTCGCCGGCAACGGCGCCGAAAGCGCCGCGCAGGACGCCAGGCCGGCGAGAAGCATGGGGGCGAGGGGCTTCAATCGAAGCCCTCTTGTAGCGACGCTAACCCGGAGGTCAATTGGCCGGAACGCGATCCCGGCTTGGGACAAGTCGCGGGGCCCCTTGAAAAGGCGGCCCCGCCGTCCCGGCAGGTCACTTCCCGGAGGACCGCTGAGCGATGCCGCCGTCGACCGAGGCCCTGCCTCCTCCGCAGACCATCACGACCAGGGCGAGTCCGATGGCGAGCAGGTGGTATTCGAAGCCCTCGCCCTTCTGATTGCCGTACCAGTTCATGAAGAACCCGTTCGCCAGGTGTGAGGTGACAACGGCGACCCCCATGACCGAGGCGATTCCCAGGGCCGCGACGCGGCTCAGGAACCCGAGGATCAGGGCGATCGAACCGGCGAACTCGGCCAGGATGGCGAGGAATGCGAACAGGGCCGGGATGTGCATCGTTCCCGTGAAGAAGCCCATGGTGCCGGCGAAGCCGTAGCCGCCGAACCAGCCGAGCGCCATCTGGGCGCCGTGGGGGAACATGACAAGCCCTAGAGTCAGTCGCGCCAGGAGCGGAGCGGCGCTGTTGTCGGTCTTGGTGAGGAGTTGGAGTGCCTTCATGGGATGTGTCGTCTATTGGGTTAGCGGATCAAGATTGGGCCTTCATCTTCGAGGCGAGCGCCGCGACGCGCCGGCCGAGCAGGCTGCCGGTCGCCTTGTCCTGCTCGTTCGGCGCCAGCTCCGGCGAGTCGAAGCCGGCCTGAGCCATCACGCCGCTGTAGCTGCCGAGGCGGTTGGTGCCGTTCGCCTGCATCGGCAGTTCGCCGAGGCCGACCCAGACCATGCCGTGCTGCATCGCGAGCGTGAACAGGTAGTTGAGCGTCCCCTGCTTGTCGCCGCTCGGGCTGTTGGAGACGGTGAAGCCGGCCGCGACCTTGTCGCGCCAGGCCGAACTGAACCACTTGCCCCCGGTCGCGTCGACGAACGCCTTGAACTGCGCCGCCGGGCCCCCCATGTAGGTCGGGCTGCCGAAGATGATCGCGTCGCTCGCGTCGAGCTGGGTGAGGACCGCCTCGTTCTCGTAGCGTCCCTTGACGATGTGGTCCCCGTTCAGGGCGATAAGGTGGGTCTTCGTTCCGGGAACGGCGGAGGCGCCCTCTGCGACGGCCTCGGCCAGCTTGGTCGTGTGACCCGAGCCGGAGAAATAGACGATGGATACGGTGTTCATGGTTTTTTGTGAGATGCGGTGTGGAAGGGGGTCACTCCGAGGGAGGGGCGCCTGCGTCCCGGTCGGACTCGGTCGCGACCAGGGCGGTCAGGAGCGCTAGGACGATGACGGGGGCGATCATGGTGGGTGCGCGCCGTGTCACTTCAGGTCGAAGAGCAGGGCCTCGACGGGGCCCTCTGCGGTGAACGTGAGCGTTCCGGGTTCCTCGGTGCTCGCACCGTCCCCGGTGGAGAGTTCCACCCCGTTGAGCGCCAGCGAACCCTCGGCGACCTGGAGCCAGGCCCCGCGGCCGGACCTGAGGACGTGGGTCACCGTCTCGCCCGCCTTGAGCCTTAGGCGGTAGACATCGGCGTCCTGGTGGATGGTCGCCGAGCCGTTGCGGCCGTCGGGCGAGATGATCAGCACCTTCGATGCGCCGTCGTGCTCGGCCGCAGGGTGCCATTCGGTGTAGCTCGGGGTGAGCCCGCGTTCGCGGGGAAAAATCCAGACCTGCAGGAAATGGGCCGCGGCGCTCGGCGAGGGGTTGAACTCGCTGTGGGTCACCCCGCGGCCCGCGCTCATCAGCTGGACCTGGCCGGGCTTGAGCTCCCTTGTGTTGCCGAGGTTGTCCTTGTGGGCCAGGGAGCCCTCGAGGACGTAGCTGAAGATCTCCATGTCCCGGTGCGGGTGTGCGCCGAAGCCCTTGCCGGGAGCCACGCGGTCGTCGTTGATGACGCGCAGCGTGCGGAAGCCCGCATGGGCGGGATCGTAGTAGTCGGCGAAGGAGAACGAGTGGCTGGACTTGAGCCAGCCGTGGTCGGCTTGGCCCCGCTCGCTCGCCCTCCTGACGGTCAGGTAGTTCGTGTGGGTCTTCATGCGACCAGTATGCCAGACGACCTCAAAGCCGGCCAATGTTGAGTTCTTTGCCTGAGCCATACTTTCGGTTATGGTCCGGGGCATGGAACTCCGGCAGCTGCGTTACTTCGTCGCCGTGGCCGAGACCGGCAACATAAGCCGCGCCGCGCAGAAGATCTTCCTGACCCAGCCCGCCTTGAGCCGGCAGATCAAGGCGCTGGAGGACGAGGTCGGCCAGTGCCTGCTCGAGCGCAAGGCAAACTCGATCGGGCTCACGCCCGCCGGGGAGGCGATGCTGCAGGAGGCCCGCGAGATCCTCGAGCGGGCCGACCAGGGGATGGAGCGGGTGCGCGCGACGTCGGCCGGCGGCCGCCTTCGGATCGGCTACTCCCCGTCGCTCGCCACCGGCTTCCTGTCGCCGGCGGTCGCCAACTTCACCCAGGCGCACCCCGGCACGCGGGTGGAGCTCTTCGACCTCTCGACCGGCGAGATGCTCGCGGGCCTCGAGGCCAACAGCCTGGATGTCGTGGTGACGGTGGCCCGGGACGGGGAAAAGAGGGGACTCATGTCGACGCCGCTATATAGCGCGGCGTGGAGGCTTGCCGTATCGACCACCCACCCTCTCGCGCGCAAGGCGCGGGTCAAGCCGAGCGAGGTGGCCCGCGAGCCGCTGCTTGTCTACAGCCAGCGCGATTATCCGAAGTACTGGGCCACCGTCACCGGTTGGCTGCACGAGCACGGGCTTCGGGCAAGGATCGCCGGCGAGCACGACGGCGCGGAGAGCCTCGTCGCCGCGGTGGAGTCGGGCCTCGGGGTCGCCATGGTCTCCACCCGCATGGCGCAGCTTTTCCCCTCCCGCGTCCGGATGAAGACCCTGACCGCGGCGCCAGAGCCGCTCTGCATTGCCGCCGTCTACCGCGAGGACCGGGCGGGCGACAAGCCGCTTGGGGTGTTCATCGAGGAGCTTCGCCGGGCGGCAAAGTCCCTGAAATAGGCGCGTGGGGACGGCGCCCTACCACCAGCCGCGCTCGGCCGCGCACTGCAGCGCCCGTTCCAGGGGCGGCAGGTCCGGATGCCATTGCCTCTCCCACTCGAGGCTGACGCGCCCCTTGTACCCTTGGCGCATGAGCGCATCCCTGAGGGGACCCATCGGGAACTCCCCGTCGCCCGGGAGCACGTAGGTGTAGGGAAACCCGTCCGAGGCGCGGCTCACGCTGTCCTTCACGTGGATGTGGACGACCTGCCCCGCGATGTGGGGCCAGAGGTCGAGCGGGTGCACTCCCGTCCGACGCCAGGTGTTGTGCGCATCCCACAGGAGCGCCACGTCGCCGGCCTCGGCGCAAAAGCGGCCGATGGCCTCCCGGGCCACGAGGCCGTCGTGGGTCTCCACCATGACATCCACCTTCCAGCCCTTCTCGGCCCTGAGCCTTCGCCACCAGCGAAGGGTCTCGGCCGCCATGGCGGCCGCGCCCGGGTCCGCGGCCTCGCCGCCGTCGAAGACCCGAAGCCAGGGCACGCCGAGCGTTTCGGCCCACGGGACAAACGAGAGAAGGGCCTGCCGGTCGGCCTCCCCGGGACCGACGAGCCTGAAGGACGTCGAAAGGGACAGGACCTGGACCGCGCCCCGCCCCGCGAGGACGCGCCGCAGCGCCGCCTCCCCCGTCCTCGCGAAGAGCGCCGGGAGGTCCGTCGTCCCCTCCAGGGTGCGGAGCTCCACCGCCTCGACGCCGTGACTCGATGCGAGCGAGAGGGCGCCGTCGAGCGTGAGGTCGGGGCAGCCGAGGGTGGAAAAGGCGCGGCGGATGGGCATGGGGGCCTTGCGCTCAGTCGACGTCGACCTCGACGTCGAACCCGACCTCAAAGAGGCGCCGCCAGGGAAGGTGAATCCGGCCGACGCGGACCTCCCGGACACGCCCCGAGGCGACGAAGAGCCTGCGCAGTTCCGCGGCGGCACGGCCCAGGTGGGACGCGACCCGGCCCTCGATGTCCTCCGCCTTCCCGTCGGGCAGGCGCTCCATCGTGGGCTCGAGGCCGAGGGACGGCAGGTCCTCGAACATGCACCGCTCCCGCTCGCGGCCCTGGAACATCTCGTCGTCCAGGAACCGAAGGAAGAGGAACTCCAGGTGCGCGGCGCGCTGCCCGGGCGTCGGCCCCGCGCGCTGCGCGACCGCGAAGATGGCCGCCTGGGCGAGGACGGTGCCCAGGGTGTTCCCCGCCGTGTTCCATCCGCCGTAGGCCGCGAGGCCCGTTGCCTCGGGCCGTTCGCGCAGGAGCCCGCACAGGGCGAGGTCGGCGGCGTTGACGTAGGCGACATCGGCCACCGCCACGGGCTTGCCGGATCCAAGCGCATCGACGATGGCCCGGACAAACTGCACGGGGTCCCTGCCGGGCGACCCGATCTCGCGGAGGGTGTCCTTGAATCCCTCGCTCCCGGTGAACCGGTCGAGCCACGGGCGGAACTTCCCGGGCATCCGGGCGCGGACGGCGTCGATCCCCTCCTGCACGATCCACTGGCTGTCCCCGTTGCCCTGCACCTCGACCGGCGAGTTGAAGAAGAGGAGCAGGTCCGCGTCCGCGGCCGAATCCGCCACGGATCCCCCGAGCGGCGCCAGGTGGGCCTTCAGGAGCTCGTGGAGCGGCCGGTCCTCGTAGGCCGTCACGATGGACCGTCCCTTGGCCGAGGAGTACTGCGGCCAGACCCTCGGCGCGTACCCCCCCTGGCGGCAGACGTAGCGGGCCAGGAGAAGGCAGCCGATCTCGTCGGCGCCCGGGTAGGTGATCGCCCGGTCCGCCAGCCCGCGCGAGCGGATCCGCGCCTGGAGGCTTCGCGCCTCCGCCACGTTCCAGCCGTAGTCGTCGGTGTCGTCCTGGGGGAGAAGCAGGAAGTCGAACACCCCCTCTTCGGCCCAATCGAGCATGGCGAGGTTGACGGCGTGGTTGCGGGCGCGCCCGCGGCGGTAGTCCAGGTAGACCTCGTCGGGGACCTGCGGGCGGAGCCCGCGCTGCTCCGCGGTCTCGGCGGGATCCGCCTCCCCGAGCTCGATCTTGTGCTCGAGCGACGACAGCCGGAACATCCGGGAGCCATAGGTCGCCCAATAGGGCTTCTCCTCCTCGCAGGAGTCCGACCGGTTGATCCGCATGACGACGCTCGAGGACAGGATCGGGCACCCGGGGTGCGCCGCCCTGAGGCGCCGAAGGATCGATAGCCGGCCGAGGACGGCCTCGGCTGTCTCGGGGGACGTGCGCGAGGGGATGAGGCCTCCGTAGCCGAGCGTGTCCAGGGCGACCACGGCGGCGTCGGCCCCGGGCACGGCCTGCGCCAGCCAGTCGACCAGGTCCGCGTGGCGGCTCGCCCGCCAGGGATTGCCCAGCCATTCGCGGGGGGGCAGTACGACCTCGATGCCGGCGGCGCGGGAGAGATAGCGCGGGGAGTCGTAGTTGACCGGGCGGTCGTCCATCGGCAGAACCGCGACCCGCTTCATGGAAGCACCCCCTTCAGTCCGCCTGCGCCCAGCTTCTCAAGCTCCCTCATGCACAGGAAGAGGCCGCGCGGCACGTGGAAGCACCCCTTCCATTTTCCGCCCTTGAGCGGGAGGAGCACCTCCCCGCGACGGTTGAGGTAGCCGAACCACTCGCCGAATCCGGGATCGGGAAAATGGCCCCACGTGTAGGCGCTCACCCGTTCGTACCACTCCCAGCAGGCCTGCCGGCCCGTGAGGCGGTATCCCTTCAGGAGCGCGACGAGCGTCTCCATGTGCACCCACCACAGCTTCTGGTCCCACTCCAGCTGCTGGGGAGGGTATCCCCTTGAATCCAGGAAATAGTATATCCCTCCAAACTCCTTGTCCCAGCCCAGCTCGAGGGTGCTTAGGACGACGTCGACGGCCCGGCGGGCAAGGGCCCCGTCGCTCCGGTCCTCGGCGATGTCCATGACGAACCACATTGCCTCGATGCCGTGGCCCGGGTTGAGGAGCCGCCCCTCGAAGCAGTCGAGCTTGCCGCCGCCCGGGGCCACGTGCTCGTGGAGCACCCGCCTCTCCGCGTCCAGGTGGAGGGAGAAGATCTCGCCCAGGCACTCGTCGAGGGTGCGCTCGGACACGGAGGGATCCACGAGGTCCCCCAGCTCCTGGGTCACGTTTGAAAGGATCATGGGCAGCGCAAGGGACCTCATGGGGCGCGCACCCGGCACCCGCTTCTCATACCTGCCCTTGGGGCTGTCCCTGCGGGCGAGGATGTTGCGGTAGGCGCGGATCGCCACGTCCCCTGCCGCCGCCTTCAGGGCCGGGTCGCCCCCGACCGCCCTCGAATACTGGCCGAACGCAATGGCCGCGAAGCAGTCCGAGAAGATGTTGTAGGGCTCCACGAGCGGGCGACCCTCCCGGGTCAGGCTGAAGTACCAGTTCCCGTCCCCGTCGCTGCCGCAACGCGCCAGGAAGTCCGCCCCGTGCCTCGCCACCCGGAGCCACGCCTCGCGCCTCTCCACCTGGTTGTGGAGCATCGAGAACGTCCAGACCTGGCGCGCCTGCAGCCACACGAACTTGTCCGTGTCGTAGACCGTCCCGTCGCGGCCGAGGCACGTGAAGTAGCCCCCGCATTCGCGGTCCAGGGAATGCTTCTCCCAGAACGGGATCACGTCCTCCAGGAGGGCGCGGCGATACCGGTTCGCCTGCCCTGGGTAACCCTCTTTGGGGGAAGTCTCCATCGGATTCCGGGGTTCTTTCAGCTCAGCCGGCGCGTCCCTGCCTGTCGGACCTGACGCCCAACCATGCCATGAGGCCGCCGATGCCCAATGTCGAGAGCGCCACCGCCCAGATCATCCCCGAGTGCCCCGCGCTGCTCTGCGGGAAGAGGAGGAGCAGGACCGCAAGGCCGAGGACGATGCCAAAGGTCCCGACGATCCGCAGCTGCCGGCCGTCGTTGGCCCCGCCGATCTCGGACGCGAAATCTACCGGTCGGTCTCGCCGGGAGAAGAACTCGCGCTCCCGGGCGAGCGCCGCCTCGTCGGGCTTCACCAGGGCCCGGATGAGAAGGAAGGTCACGAGGCTCACGGCAACGACGGTGCCGACCTGGTACTGGAACACCCACGCCCCCGTGCCCAGGACGAAGGGCGACAGGTAGATCGCGAGCGACACGCAGGCGCCGACGGCGATCGAGACAAACGGCGCGGCCGAGGGGACGCCGCGCAGGAACATCCCCAGGACCAGGGGAACGGACAGCGGCGCGGCGACGGTCGCCATGACGTCGATCAGGATGTTGAAGATCCCGCCGCGGCCGAACCTGGCCATCGCGAGGCCGCAGCAGATGACCGCGACGGCGCAGCAGAGCGTGACGAACCTCGCGAGGACAAGCCGCGACCGGCCCTCGAGCGGGGCGACCTTCAGCGCCCGGCAGGCCGCCGGATAGACGTTCTGGGTGATGTTTCCCGCGAGGCTGTTGAGGCCCACGTCGAGGGCGCTCATCGTCGCGGCGCACATGCCGACCAGCACGAGCCCGACCAGTCCCGCCGGAAGGAAATGGATCGCGATCGCGGCGTACGCGCCCTCGGCGGGCTTGGGCAGCGGCATCGCCGCGACCTGGTCGGCGATCAGGATGCGCGCGGTCATGGGGGGGATGAACCAGATGAAGAGCCCCAGCGTGAAGAGCCCCCCGGCAAGGAGCGCCGCAAGCCTGGCCCCGCGCCCGTCCTTGGCGCTCAGGTACCTCCCGGCGCTGCCGGGCTCGTTCCCAAGGAGGGCCGCGTTTCCATACCAGGCCAGGAAGAACGCCCACGTGAACCAGCCCGGGTTGATCCCCTTCATGGTGCCGAGCACCTCGGCCGTCTTGACCGGCCTGAAGTCCCCGGTGAGCCCCGCGCGGGAGATGGCGTCGACAAGGCCGCCTACCCCGCCCACCGCGTGCAGGCAGACGACGCCGAGAAGGACCGTGATCGGCACGAGGACCAGCGCCTTGATGAAATCGGCCGCCATGACGGCCCAGGCGCCGCTGATCCCCGCGTAGAAGAGCACCACGAACCCTAGCAGGACGATCGTGTAGTACATGTTCGTCCCGAGGAGGATCGACGTGAAGATCGCGAGTCCGTAGAGCTGTATCCCCCCGTAGATGGGCCCTGTCAGGATGCCGAGGTAGGCGGAGAACTGCTCAAGGCCCGGGCCAAACCGAAGGCGGACGATGTCAACCGACGTGACGCACCGCAGCTGCCGGAACCACCCTCCCGTGAAGAGGGCGACGATCACGAACGCCGTGGCGTTCGCCCCGAACATGAGCGGCAGGCTCCAGCCCGCCTGGAACGCGGCGCCCGCCGCGCCGGTGAAGGTCCAGGCGCTGAACCCCCGCATGAACACGCTTCCGCCGATCAGCCACCACGTCGCCTTGCCCCCCGCCCGGAAGTAGTCGCTCGTGTCCTTGCTGAAGCGCCGGAACACGAGGCCGACGACGATGAGCGTGACGAGGTAGCCGCCGATGACGGCGAAGACGGTCCTGCGGTCCTGCAGCATGAAGGCCCCGAGCGGCAGCCGGCTGAAAAGGAGCTTGGGGATCGCGGGATGCATGGGCCGGGGACCTGCGGTTCAGCAGGCCTCGAAGGTGATCGGGCCCGTCCGGCGCACCCGGACGGCCTCCATGAGGGCGACCTGCTGCCGGCAGTCCTCCAGGCGCGGCCCGAGCGGGGCGCCCGTGCGCACCCCGTCCAGGAACGCCTCCGTCTCCGCCAGGATGCCCAGCCGGTCCACCGGGCCGAAGCTCGCGTCCGAGAACGAGCCCACGAGCGCGTCGGCGCGCCAGTGCTCGACCCGCCCGTGCCCGTGGGACTGGGGCGACATCGGGATCCTCAGGTCGAGCGACTGCCCCACGGCGTGTATCCTCGCGGATTCCGAGTTGGTCGCCGACACCGGAAGGAGCTTCACCTGAACGGCCGTGCCCGAGGCGCACTCCGCGTCCACGACGACATTGACGGCCGTCTGCTCCCCGCTCCTCTGCTCCTGGAATCGGATCTGCGCCGAGCGGAACGGGCTCCTCGCGAGGAAGAGCGCCGTGTCGATCGCATGGATGGCCGTGGTCGAGAAATCGGGGTCCCATCGGTTGAACCGGATCATCTCGTAGTCGATCCTCGCCACCTCTGCCGGGCCCGCGACGCCGTCCAGCATCTCCATCGCCCTGCGGACGACGGGCATGTGGCGCCGGTTGAACGCGACCTGCGCCCGCGCCCCACCCTTTGCCGCGGCGGCGACCAGGCTTTCGAGTTCGCCCGGCGTCAACCCGGGCGGCTTCTCGAGGAGAAGGGGGTAGCCGAGCCTGAGCACCCCTCCCGCCACCGAGGCGGTCATCGCCGGGGGGACGGCCATCACGACGGCGTCCGGCTTCTCACGGGAAAGCATGGCGCCCACCTCCGAATAGCTGCGCCCAAACCCAAACGCCCCGGCGTAAGACGCCGAGCTCCCCGGATCCACGTCGCAGCATGCGGCGAGCTCCACGCCCGAGCCCGCGTCGCTGAGCTTCCGCTGGGCCGGCCCGTGGCAGAGCCGGGCGAAGCTGCCGCAACCAATCATGCAGACCCGGATGCTCATGGGGATGGCCCGGCGCCCCGTTCAATCGGGCGTGGCGCGGGGACGGTCGCGGGGGTTGGGGGCTCCATGTCGGTCGGACGGTGAGGGGGTTCCGGCTGGGGAGTGTACACTTAAGACCGTCCGGGCATGAGGATTTTATCGCCCTTAATCAGCACAATTTCGATAAACGCCGTGCCTTTTCCAAACCTTCGGGAGGGACCGCGGGCCCGCTCCACGGGGGTCGCGGGATTCGGCGTTGTGAAGTAGGATATTATCGACATGAACGTGTGAAGCGCATGCACCACTTCCGCTCCCTCCTGATCGACCGCGCGGACATCCGCCTGCACGGGCTGCGCATCTCGACCTTCGCCCTGCACCGGCACCTGCCCGAGCACCCCTCGATCGAGTTCCACCGCCACCGCTGGTGCCAGGCCATCCTTTACCTGAGCGGAAGGGGCCAGCAGACCTTCGAGGAGGGCTCGGCCGACATCAAGGCGGGGGCGCTCGTCGTCCTGCCGCCCGGGGTCTCCCACGGGTTCCAGAGGGCGACCGACCGCGCTCCTCTGTGCCTCATGATCGACTTCAGGCTGGAGGGGGGGAAGAAGTTCCCCGTGGCGGTGTGCAGCCTGGACCGCTCGGAACTCTTGAGGATCCGGCAGAACCTGGCGCGCCTCCTCCACCTGCAGGCGGGGGTGGGCGGCTCGCTCCACTGGGAGAGCGCCATCGTGATCCTGCAGCTGCTGCTGACCCTGCTTCGATCGGCGGGCTGGCTGGAGAGCCTGCGCCCGCGCCCGGAGGGGCCGAAGGGACAGGCGATGAACATGCTCCTGACGAGGATGGACCCGACGAATTCCCTCGCGGAGGTCGTCTCGCAGAGCGGGTACCACCGCGACCACCTGAACCGCCTGGTCAAGAAGGAGACCGGGCTCACGCTGGGCCAGGTGCGCGCCCAGAAGCGCCTTGCGAAGGCCAAGGAGCTCCTTTCCCGGGGGATGCAGGTCGGCAATGTGGCGGGGACCGTCGGGATGCCCGACCAGAGCTACTTTGCGCGGTGGTTCCGGCGCCAGACGGGCCAGCGCCCGTCGCGGTGGATCCGGCACGCATCCCGGTAGGGGCGCCCTACTTCCAGCGGAAGACGGCGGTCAAGAGTCCCGGCTTCGAGGCGCGCAGCTCGGAATAGACGCGCTGCGCGTCGCCCGGGTCGCATTCCTCGCTCACGAGGTCGGCCGTGCTCAGCTTCCCGGACGCAAGGAGCCCGATCACCGCGAGGATGTCCCTCGACTGGTTGTCCCTCGGGAAATGCACGGAGAGCTCGCGCCCGAACGCCTCGTGGTAGTCGAAGATGACGTTCTCGGCGTAGCTTCCCTGGATCACGAGCCTCGTCGGCTCCGTCTCGGAATCGTCCCAGGGCTTCGCCTTCCCGAGCCGGATCGACTGCTGGAGCACGGAGGGGACGCCGGTGGAATCCACGACGACGTCGGCCCCCCGCGGCATCTCCCGTGCGAGCGCCGGGACGAGCCCGTCCGCGGCCACGACCGCGTTGATCCCCGCCGCCCTTGCGAGCGCGACCCGGTCCGGGCTCAGGTCCGCCGCGACAACCCGGCCCCCGGCGAGCGTGTGGAGTCTCGCGGCCAGCTGCCCGATGGGACCCAGCCCCACGACGGCCACCTCGTCGCCCGAATGGGTCCTTGCGCAGGAAACCCCGCGGTGGGCGATCGCCGCGAGCTTCGTGAGGGCGGCGCCGAGCGGAGTCACGCTGTCCGGGAGCGCGAACACCTTCGACTCGGAGCAGACCGCGTGGGCCATGTGCGCCCCCCAGAGGATGGGATGACCGGCGCTTTCCGATCCCTTGCAGAAGACCAAGGTCCCCTCGCGAAGCACGGCGCCCTCACCGCGGGCCACGACCCTTCCGACCAGGGAATACCCGGGAATGAACGGGAATATGCCGCCCGGCTGCCTCCCCGAGAGGCACCGCATCTCCGTCCCGGGGCTTATCGCCGAGTACAGGGACTCTACGAGGACCTGGTGCGGACCGGGGTCGGGCACGGTGGTCTCCACGAGACCGACCCGGTCTATCCCGGACATGAGGAGTGCCTTCGTCTTCATCGTTCGAGTTGGGGTCACACCTTAGCGCCGCGCCCCACAATCCGTGAGGATAATTTCGGGGTCGACCAGGATCTTTTCGACATGGCTCCCCGCAGGTCCCCGGCCGTGGGGCTTCCGGCGTCATGGCGCCCTGGCCGGCAGCACAGGGGTCTTTGATCTGCCGAGGGGATCGGCCCGCGGGCAAGGCCGAGGCCAAGGCTTCCGGGCACCACCTCCGTCTATCGACTGTCTGGATCACGTCACTGTCCCTCCCGCGGGAGACGCCGGACCACATCGCCGAGTACCGAATTGAAGTGGAGCCCTGAGGTCCGGGTGACCCCCCAAGGCGATCGCATGCCGGCTCGGTCGCGCCGGGATGCGTAGTTCTACCCAGCCCGGGGCCCAAATTTTGTAAGGAGTTGGTGGTTTATGTGATCCATTTGGGGAAAAGCCGGGGTAATCGGGGCAAGAGCAGCGGCTACTAAACCGGGCCCAAGGCCTGCCGATCATCAAATCAGTATCGAAATCCCAAGTCCTCCCATGGGAGGATCCCCCCCCTCCACTTATCTCATGAAGAACCGAGACTCGTCCGAAGGAATCCTTCGTTCCGCGGTGCCTGACCAGGCATCCAGCACCATCCGCTACGAGGGTGCGAAGGAAACACGCGTGCCCATGCCGATCGTTGTCATCGGCCTCCTGGCAATCGGCGCCGCACTCTTTGCGGCCCGGCACCTTCTGGGGCTCTAGGACGAATCCGCGCCTTCTTTACATCGCCAAACGGCGCTCGGCGAACGGTTGAAGTCTGGCTTGATCGGCTCCCAAGGCGGGAGGGCGACGCAATTGCGCATGTCTGGCCCGGCTCGAGGGACACCCAAACCAGGGTGTTATTTATTTATAAACAAGCAATTGCGTGATCAACGGTAGGGCGGCTGAAGGGCCGTTCCTGCGGGCTCGAGGCGGACGCGGCCCATCACCATTAAACCCGATTCCGGGAGTTGCCTCGGATCCCGGGCTTTGCATTGTGCCGCGTTGCCGAGCGTGCCGATTCGGGTTCCCCGGTTTGCGCCGCTCGGAAGCAGATCGATCCAGCTGTCATGGCATTCCCGGAACCTGCAGGACCGCTTCCACCCGCACCAGGGCCAATCTTCTTGGGAGGATTGGGACGGTCACTTCGGCTTTGCGGCCTTGTACTTCTCTTCGGGCTGGGCGCCGGCGCGGTGCGCGCCCAGCTCCAATCATTCAGCGTGACGGGGCCGAGCACCCCGGTGGTGGGCACAACCGTGTCATTCACGGTCACTGCGCTGGATTCCAGCTCCCAAGTGGTGACCTCGTACACCGGGCCGGTGCACTTCACGATAACCAATGGGGGCACTGTGCCTTCCAACTCGTCGCTAACGAATGGCGTGGGCACGTTCTCGACGACGGTATCTGTGGTTGCAGGGATGCCCCATCAAGTGACGGTTACGGACACCCTAGGCTCGGGAAATACCGGCACCTGGACCTTCACCTCCGTCAGCGGGCGCTTGGACCACATGGACGTGGCCATGAACAACAATTCCGTTACGGCCGGTCTATCGCTCACCGGCACCGCCACGGCGGTTGATCAATACGACAATGTCGTGGCCAACCACGTGGCAAGCGTGACGCTTTCCAGTTCCGACGGCGCCGCTAGTTTCATTCCGAGCACCGTCGTGGCGGTCCCCTTAAGCAACATCGCAACCTTCTCCGTGACCCTGAACACGCCGGGAACGCAGACGGTCACGGCAATCCAAACGGGTAATTCTTCGATCACGGGAACGTCCCCGACTATCACCGTCAACCCAGTTCCCACCCCGACCCCATCGCCCACGCCGACGCCTTCGCCGACACCAACTCCTTCCCCGACGCCGACCCCGTCGCCTTCTCCCACGCCCACCTCGACGCCGTCGCCGACACCCACGCCTTCTCCCACACCGACACCGACTCCCTCGCCGACACCAACGCCTTCCCCGACTCCAACTCCGTCGCCCACGCCGACACCGACGCCGTCCCCTACGCCCACTCCGTCCCCGACACCCTCGGTTTCGCCCACTCCCACGCCGACTCCTTCTCCCACACCTACACCGACCCCGTCACCCACTCCGACGGCGACCCCGTCGCCGACCCCCTCGCACACCCCGTCACCGACCCCCACGCCGACCTCCGCTCCAAGTCCAATACCGACGCCGACACCCAGCCCCACGCCCACCCCGACCAGCCCGCCCGTGTATACCGGACAATACTTTGGCACGCTCACCAACGGTCAGGGATACTGGGCGATGAATGTCCTGGAGGACCGCATCGCCGAATTCATGGCCTACTTCTCCCTAACCGAAACCTTCTATTCCCAGGACCTGCAGGTCCAGGCCGACGGTTCGTTCACCGTTGGCCTGCCGAATGGGTTGGCTGGCCCGTCCGCGCGCTCGGTCGGCCCGCGGGTCGTGGGCGCGCTCTCTGGGACCATCTCCGGCGGGCAGGTCACCGGGTCGTCCTCCGGTATCGCGTTCTCCGGGGCCGTTGATCCCGCCGGGGGCCCCGATTCGGCGGTCGCCGGCTACTACAAGGCGTCGGCGCTTTATTCCGGAGGCGAAACCACCTACGCCATGGTCGGCCCAAGCGGCGAGACCCTCGCGGTCGTCGTCAATGCCTCGACGGCAGACGCGGCCACCGGGACCACCAGCGCCTCGGGCCAGTTCACGGCCACCACGTCGTCGGGATCGACGCTGAGCCTGTCGGTGGACGGCCAGTCGCTGAGCGGGTCCGTCACCCCAGCCGGATCCTCGAGCCCCATCCCCTTTTCCGGGCTCAGCGGCAACGTCGCCGCTGCATCCCGGCTCGTGAACCTCTCGGTCAGGGGCAACGTGGGCACGGGCCCCAACATCCTGATAGCGGGTTTCGTCACGGGCGGGGGCACGAAGACGATCCTTGTCCGCGGCGTCGGGCCCACCCTGGCCTCGTTCAACGTCACCGGCACGCTTGCGGCGCCGCAGCTCACGCTGCTCGGCTCCGACGGGGGCGCAATCGGGACGAATTCGGCGTGGGGCGGGTCGGCGTCGCTGAGCCGCACGTTCAGCCAGGTCGGGGCCTTCGCCCTGGCTGCGGCCTCGGCGGACTCGGCGCTCGTCGAGAGCCTTCCCCCGGGCTCCTACACGGCGCAATTGGCCGGCTCGTCAGGCGCGGGCGGGATCGGCCTCGCCGAGGTCTACGACGCGGATTCCGGATTCCCTGCGGGCCACCTGACCAACATCTCGGCCCGCGGCCAGGTCGGGACGGGCGGCAACGTGCTGATCGCGGGATTCGCGATATCGGGCAATGCGCCGGTCACTGTGCTCCTGCGCGGGATCGGGCCCTCGCTCTCCCAGTTCGGCCTCGCCGGGGTGCTGGCCGCGCCCCAGATCACCCTCTTCGACTCGGGCGGCGCCAAGATCGACAGCAACACCGCCTGGGGAGGCAGCCCCGCGCTTGCGGGGCTCTTCACCCAGGCGGGCGCCTTTGCGCTGCCGTCGGGCTCGGCGGATTCTGCGCTCCAGGAGAACCTCCCCCCCGGCGTCTACACCGTGGAGCTGAGCGGCGTCTCGGGCGCGACGGGACTTGCGCTCATCGAGGTCTACGAGGTGCCGTAGGGCGTCCGTTACCCGACCCGTCCCCCGCGGATCCCCGGGTTTTAGACTTCCAGCGGGACGGGTATGGGAGAAAAGTGGCGGGGATGCGCCCCACCCCGGTCACCGTCACTTGCTTCGCAATCGGCTGCGCCCTGACGAGCCTCCTCGGCGCGGCCCCGCCGCTGCTCAACGCCTATGCGCGCCCCGGCCTGGACCTGGACGGCAAGTGGCATGTCATCGTCGATCCCTACGACACGGGATACTACGACTACAGGCACCAGCAGCTCGACGCCTCGCCGCACCCCACGGGCGGCTATTTCCTCGACCACGAGCCGGCCTCGAAGAGCGAGCTGGTCGAGTACAACTTCGACCAGAGCCCCACGCTCGACGTCCCGGGCGACTGGAATTCGCAGGCCGAGAGGCTCTTCTACTATGAGGGCGCCATCTGGTACCGCCGGCATTTCGACTACGTTCCCTCGGCCGCCGGCAACAGGCTCTTCCTCTACTTCGGGGCAGCCAACTACCAGGCCGACGTCTACCTCAACGGGAAGAAGCTCGGCCAGCACATCGGCGGGTTCACGCCCTTTGAGTTCGAGGTCACCGGCCTCGTCAAGGAGTCCGACAACTCACTCGTCGTCCGCGTGGACAACCGGCGGTACCTGGAGGGGGTCCCGACCATCAACACCGACTGGTGGAACTACGGCGGGCTGACCCGCGACGTCCGGCTGGTGGAGACCGCGGGGACCTTCATCCGGGACTACCGCGTCCAGCTGCGGAAAGGCGACCGCGGCATGATCGACGCCACGGTCCAGCTCGACGGCGGCCAGCATCGCCAGCACGTCACCCTGACGATCCCTGATGCGCAGCTTTCCGCGGAGGCGGACACCGACGATGCGGGGATGGTCCACTTTGAGGTGCCGTCGAAGGGCATCGAGCTCTGGTCCCCCGAGCATCCCCGCCTCTACGCCGTCACGCTCGCGGCAGCCACGGACCGTATCGAGGACCGGATCGGCTTTCGGACGATCGAGGTGAGGGGGACGGACATCCTCCTCAACGGCCGCCCGGTTTTCCTTCGCGGCATCTGTCTGCACGAGGAGAATCCCCTGCGGGGCGCTCGTGCCTATTCGGAGGCGGACGCCCGCCTGCTCCTCGGCTGGGCGAAGGAGCTCAACTGCAACTTTGTCCGGCTCGCCCATTACCCCCACAATGAGCACGTGGCCCGTGTGGCGGACGAATTGGGCCTCATGCTCTGGGAGGAGATCCCCGTGTACTGGACCATCCAGTGGGGGAACCCCGACACGCTGCGCAACGCCCAGGCCCAGCTGACGGACCTCGTGGTCCGCGACCGCAACCGCGCAAGCGTCATCGTCTGGTCGGTGGCCAACGAGACGCCTGTCAGCGAGCCGCGCACCCGGTTCCTCAAGGCCCTTGTCGACACGGCGCGGGCCCTGGACGACACCCGGCTCGTCTCGGCGGCCATGGAGGTCCGGGCGGACCCGGCTGATGCCACGCACAAGATCGTCGACGACCCCTTCGGGGCCTACACGGACCTGCTCAGCTTCAACGAGTACGTGGGCTGGTACGACGGGCTCCCGGACCGACTGCAGCGCATCACCTGGACGCTCGGCTACAACAAGCCGGTGGTCATCAGCGAATTCGGGGCCGACGCGCTGCAGGGATACCATGCGGACAGCCTCACCCGCTTCAGCGAGGAATATCAGGCGGACCTCTACCGCAAGACCCTCGCCATGCTGGGGAAGATCCCGCAGTGGCGCGGCGCGACCCCGTGGATACTGTGCGATTTCCGCTCGCCGAAGAGGCCGCTTCCTCACCTCCAGGACGGCTGGAATCGCAAGGGCGTCATCGGGTCAGACGGCGAGAAGAAGGCCGCTTTCTTCGTGCTCAAGGCGTTCTACGACGAGAAGTCGGCCATTGCCCCACAGACCAGCCCTTAAACATCACCTGGCTCGATCAGCCGCGCCATCCTCGGGTCAAAGGTGAATGGCTCGGGTGAAGAGACCTCGATCCTCCTGAAATCAGGATGAGCCGGATTGAGCACGTAGTTGGTCTCCTCGGGATACAGGGCGCTCGGAACGGCAAGGATCGCCGTCCTGGCGGCCGCGACCCAGGCATCCCCGATCTTCTGGGTGCTCTCGGGTGCGGGCTCCGCACGCCAATCGGAAGTCAGATCGGGGGGGCCTAGTCGTGTCACCGCCAATCCCCCAAAGCGCAGGCCAAATCTCACATAGAGCGAACTTCGGGGAAGCGGCCTTGGAAGATGGATGAACCTCTCCTGCGCCGCCATCGCCAGGTGCTCGCTCGCATAGATAACGGGGACGCCCGATGAATTCCAGCGGCCGCCCTCGAGCGAGGCGCCGATGCCGTCGAACGACCGCGCCGACCACTTCCTGTTGTCCACCCGCCAGGCCGACGGCTCAGGCATAAACCCCGCGATCGATGCGTGTGAGCAGCTTCTCGACCTCGCGGAACCCGAAGGTCGTCTTCGCGCATTCCAGCGGGACGGCACCGCCGAGACCGATCTGAGGGCAATTCAGCCATTGCCTCGCCGCATCCTCGTCACCATCGAACACGGAGATTGCCTGGGTCAAGAGACCGGCGTGCCTTGCCAGAGCGTCGGACTCGTGACCGGTCAAAAGGGCGTCCCCCTTCTGCTTCCGGTGATACGTAGAACGGGAAACCCCGATCCGCTCCGCCATCGCACCCGGGGAAATGCCAAACCTCTGGGCCACCTCGGCCACGGAATGCGCGTGGAAACCCGCCATGATCTCGGCGTGGGTGGGGTGCTCGGGATATTCCAGAGGAACCGGGACTTTCTTGGCCGCGGGGATCTTGGGAGCCCTGAATGCGCTCCTGCGCCTCGTCTTCATATGGGACTCATAAAATCCCAAATGAAATACCTGTCAATCCCGCCTCCCACGGGACGATTTCAGCTCCACTCGGGGAATTGGGACGTGTTCAGGTCCAGCGGCAGGATCGACGCCAGGTCGGAATCATCGAGGCTGAAGTCAAAGATGTTCAAATTCTCTGCGATATGCGCCTTCTGGCTGGAACGGGGAATGACAACGATCCCCCGCTGGAAATGCCACCTGAGGCACACCTGCGCCACCGATTTGCTGTGCTTCCTGGCGACCGCGGCCAGGGAGTCGTTCGCAAAGAGCCCGTGACGGCCCTCGGCAAATGGCGACCACGCCTCCATCTGCACGCCGTGTTGCCTCAGGTAATCATACGCACTCCCCTCCTGGAAGAACGCATGGGTTTCAATCTGGTGGACGGCGGGCTTCACCTCGAAATTCGAGATCAAGTCGTTCATCTGCGCGAAATCGGCATTGCTCATGCCGATGGCCTTGATCTTCCCCTGGTGATGGAGCTCCTCCATCGCCCGCCAGGAGCCCTTCCAATCCCCTCCGGGGGGCCGGTGGATCAAGTAGAGGTCCAAATAGTCGACCTTCAACTTGTCTATCGACGTCTGAAATCCCCTCTTCGCGGCGTCATAGCCCATATCGCTCTTCCACAGTTTTGAGGTGATGAAGAGTTCCTCGCGCCTGATCCCGCTTTGCTTGATGCCGTCGCCCACTGACGCCTCATTGTCGTAGATCATGGCGGTATCAATGAGGCGGTAGCCGAGGGATATGGCGTCGGCCACACACCTCACTCCCAGATCGCCCCTCAGCGTCATCGTGCCCAGCCCAAGGCGCGGCATCTTCACCCCGTTGTTGAGTGTCACCCAAGGGACCGACTTCTCAGGCGCGTCCGCGCTGGCGGCGGCAAATATCTTCCTTGAGCCCATGCCGAAGAAAATGGCGGAGGCGGCGCTTGTCTTCAGGAATTGTCTGCGGTTCATCGATTCGATTCTGGGTTCCCTAGGCAGAAATTGAAAGGGATAATGAATGGCGCCGCCGCTCTGCACGATCGAGCCTCGTCAAGGCCTAGGAAACCGAACCCCGGCTCTCCGCAAGAATCTCAGCTTGGGGCCGCGCGCCGCGAACCGATCGCCAGATCGACAGCATTAGCGACCGGCCCGACGAGGAAGAGCGCATAGTAGGGCGCGTCGACTACGCCGTTGAGGCGCAAACCCATCTCCGCCACCGCAACGAGCGACGCGACCATGCATTGCGGGAGCCATCCCCGCACCGTGGTGGGCGGGTCGGTAATCATGAAAAACACGAACAATTGATACATTGGTCCGGTCAGCGGCGCGACGGCCGAGAGCCAAGGATTGCCCGTCACTTCACTCCGGATCCATGAAAGGAGCAAAAATGTCCCGACATAGGAGGCGCAGATATGGAAGCGCTTGAGGCGGTAGATGATGATCGAACCGATGCACCAAACCGTGATCATCGGCCAAAGCGAGTTTCCCCATTGAATGCTCAGGGAGGCAACGGCCGCGGGATAGAGGAAAAGCATCGAGCTGACCCCGAAATTCGACGGATTCCAGAGGTGCCGGCCGCGCCAGCGGAGGACGTACTTGGACAAGATGGAGAGGGAGCTGCACAGGGCGTAGGGCCACAGGAACGGCGAGCGCAGGAGGATTCCGACGCTGATCCCGGTTATGTACGCGCTGGCCAGGTGCGGCCATTTTCCGATGACGACGCGGGCGAGGACGATTTCCACCACCATCGAGGTGGCTATGGCGAGGAGGGTGCGGCCCGCGCTCTCGAGGACCCCGAACTCAAGCTGCCCGCCCAGGAGGATGCACGTGATGAGCAGGGGCGGCAGATAGCGGTTGTTCGGGCTGAAGAACCGCGACAGCCGCCCGACGCGACCGTCTGTCGTCGGGGTTTCGCCTGGGCCTCTGGCGACTGCGGTGTTCACTTGGGTTCCTCGATGGGGTTGATGGTGTCGATTGGAGGAGACTCCAGCGTCTGCACGCGCCCGGAGGGCCATCTTATGGTCACTCTATCGACCGCCTTTGCCTCTCCCAGCCCGAAATGCAGCCGCCGCTGGTTCTCGGCCGCAAAGCCGCTCGCGGCCGCGACCTCCTGGAGTTGCTCCTGGCCGTTCCATTTTACCCTGACCTGCGCTCCGATCGCGCTGCGGTTGCTGGCGCGTCCCTTGAGTTCAAACTCGATCCAGTTCCGCCCTGGCTTCACATGGTTGCGGTAGAGCATGAGGGGGCCTCCCTGGTTGGCCACGATGACATCCAGGGACCCGTTGTTCTCGAGGTCGGCCAGAGCGACGGCGCGGCCGTCATGGGTATCCGTGACTCCGACCGCCTGGGATACATCAAAGAAGCGGCCGTCGCCCCCGTTCAGCCAGAGGCGCTTCCTCTGGAAGCCGGCGAGGCTCCGTCCCCTCATCGCCGGCCAGTTCTTCGCATCCGAGATGATGCTGCTGTTGCCGCCCGTGATTTCCGAGAAGTCGTACCAGTAATTGCCGTCGGGCTTGCCCGAGACGTAGCCGTTCACCAGGAAGAGGTCGAGGAAACCGTCATTGTTGAGGTCGCCGAACTGCGCCCCGAAGCTCCATCCGCCGAGCTCGATGCCCATGGCCGAGGCCAGGTTCGAGTACCTCAGCGATCCCGGTGCCTGGGGGACCCAGAGGTTGTTGCCTTGGACGAGGACTCCGTCCTCGGAGATGTTGGAGACGTAGATGGACAGGGCCCCGGAATTGAGGACGTCGCCGACACTGGCGTTCATGCCGCTCTTCGGGCTGTGTCCGACCCTGGACTCCTCCCCGATCTCCCTGAAGCGTCGGCCGTTGGGGCCGGCCTCGTTGATGTACAGCTGCGATACCCCATAGTCGTTCGCGAGGAAGAGGTCGGGCATCCCGTCGTTGTTGAAGTCGGCTGCGATCACGGCGAGTGTCCACCGCGTGCTGTCCAGGCCGACCTCGCGGGTGACGTCCTTGAACGTGCCGTCTCCCATGTTGCGAAAAAGCCACTTGCGCCCGCCGTTGTTCCCGTACTCGAAGCTATTGGGCATGATCTTCGTCGTCGGCGTCGACTCGAGCCGGACGTAGTCGGGCCAATAGCCGGCGATGAACAGGTCCAGCTTCCCGTCGCCGTCGTAGTCGAGCCATGTGGCGGCGCCCGCGTTGATCCAGTCGGGAAGCCCCGACCGGTCGGTGACCCGGGTGAAGGCCTTTCCGTGGTCGTTGTGGAATAGCTCGGGCTTCCCCCACTTGTAGACAAAGAGGTCCTCATAGCCGTCGTTGTCGTAGTCGGCCCACACCGCCCCCACGCAGACGCCGGTGCCGGGCTTGTTCAGGTCCGCGATGCCGAGTTGCTCGGCAACGTCGACAAACCGTCCGTTCCCGAGGTTGCGGTAGAGGTGGTTCTTGCTGCCCGGGCTGCTGTTGGTGACATAGATGTCGTCCCAGCCGTCGTTGTCGTAGTCAACGATCGACACCGATGCGCCCATGGAGGCGATCATCGGCGCGATGTTATCCAATTTCGGGTCCAGGACCGGGATCGAGTGGACAAAGTGGATCCCGGACGCCTCGGCCACCTCCTCGAGCGACATGCCGTAGCGGTCCACGGCCGCCTGCTGCCTTGCAACATCCGCTTCGGCCCTGCGCTTGCCACGGGAGTAAAGGAGCGGTCCGAACAGGCCCGCAACGAGCAATAGCGCGAGCACCGCCTGCTTGGGGGCCTTGCTCATATCCAGCTTGCTGGGGTTGCTTCTCGCGACAGGGTCGGGGTGAACAGCAACGCGGGGGTTGCGCCGGAAAGGGCGGTGGGCATCAATGGGGTTCCTCGTTAATTAATGTCTAGGTATGCGGATGGGGTGCGCATGAAGCCAAGGGCCGCAAATCCCTAACGCCCGTGACACAGACTTCCCATTCAAAAACACCGGAAGGCGACTTTTTCGAATGCTCGAGAATCCAATCGCCCATCACGGTGAATTCCAGGCTCCCCACGTACCTTCCCGGTGCGGCTTCGGCAAAATATTTGTGGCGAAATGCAGGCCCAAAGGGGGGAACACTCGGGCATTCCCAGAATTGATGGAATGCACCCGGCTGAAATCGGGACCTACCGCAAACCGCATCGGGCCAGCATTGCGCCGATCTCCGCGTCGGTCGCGTCCAATTTCCCGCCATTCCTGTACAGGTCCGCCGGATTCGCCGGATACCACGGGTCGCGGCTCGCATCGGTGAAGCCTGCCACGTCGTAAGCCTCGACCGCATCGCGCACCCTTGCTGCCAGGTTGGCGCGGCCGGGTTCCTCGAGGGACAGCGCCCTCAGGCGGGGGCCGAAGACGGGATGCCGGCAGAGCAGAAAATCGGGGACCAGGGAGCTCTTTCCGAGCCGGCGCGCGGCCTCCGAGAAGCTCGCCGCGGTGAAATAGAGGAGGCTCAGCTGCTTGAAATCGTCGAATCGGCCCATCCTCGCGTAGAGCGCCTTCACGAGCCGGGCGGTGGCCTCGAATTCGCGCGTCGTCGTATCCGCATAATCCACGAGCCCAGGCTCAAACCCGGGCCGGCCAAAGCTGCGCATGAGCCGCGCAAGCCGCTGAACGCCGAGAAGCGTCAGGGGAAAGCCGGTCGAAAGCAGGGGGTCGATGACGCCGGCCGCCGACGGCAGCAGGGCCCAGCGCTTCCCGGCCACCCTTCCGCTTTGGAAAGCAGTCCTGGGAAGCCAGACGAACGGCATCGTCGCACGCGCCGATTCAAACTGTTCCCCTACCGAGGGAAGTTCGCGCATCACATTCGACCATCCCTGCTGCCCGCTCCGGAACTTCAGCCGCTCGGCCACGGCGTCAACAGCCACGACACCGGCGCTTGTGATCCCGTTGTTGAACCTCAGGACCCACACCCATCCTCCATCGAAGACGTGGTGAACGGCCGCCTGCTCGGGAGGGAAAGGCGGGGTACCCGGCGAGAACGCGGCGGACAACGCCGGAAGACCCTCGAAATGGGCGTAGAGCGCCTGCGTGGGGGGGAATCCCTCGACGGGCTTCTCCTGAAGACGCATCAACCGGTGGAGAAACCCACGGGGACCACTGGCGTCGACAACGAAGCCCGCACTCAGCTCGATGCCCTGCCCTGCGCGGACGCCCGAGAGCAGGACCTGTCCAGGTTCCTCGGTGGCCAGGTGCAGCACTGTCTCGTCGCGATAGTCGACCCCCAGTGCCGCCGCCCGCTCGGCAAGGTAGCGATCAAACTCGGGGCGGAACCAATGGGTGTCGGCGACGCGTTCATTCGGGCTGGCGCCGACCATGAGCTGGCGCGCAAGCGCGGCCCCGGGATCCCCGGGAAAGCGCTGTCCAAGCTCGTGCTTGTAGAAGGTGAAGCCTCGCTTGAGTCCGCAGGCGATGCCAGGGTGCGCATCCTGCCAGGTGCCCCATTTTGAGAGGGAGCGGATCTCCGGCATCTGGAACTCGTCGCAGATCTCCTCCAGGAGGAGATTGGCGAGGGGTGTCGTCGACTCGCCGATGGCAAACCGCGGATGCCTTCCCCGCTCGATCATGACAACCGATAGGCCGAGGCGCCGGGCAGCCATCGAGACGAGCGATCCGGCGAATCCCGAACCGACTACAGCGAGGTCGAAGTGCTCCCTTTTCATGGGCCGCCGCAGCATCGGGGAGGAGAACATGCGCCAGCTCGAATCATCTCCGTCCCCGGGGGGACGGACCGAAGGCATTTCACGGGGTCTGCCGGTTCGACGACGGCCTTCGCGCAAGAACGGTCGAACCCACCCAGCGCGTGTTGTAGTCGTCCATCCAGGCCTCGTCGAGGCCCGCGGGCCGGTCCTGCCTCCCATACGCCTGGTCATCCATCGAGCGGAATGGCAGCGGCTCGACGTCCCAGCCCCGAACGACGTGGAAATCCGCATCCTTGTCCCATCCGTAGGCGTACAGGAAAAAATCGCGATCCGTGCCCGGAGCCTTAGGGGCGAAGCGGCTGGCCCCGAACGAGAGCGCAATTTCATCGCCCCCGTTGAGGATCGCCAGCCGGTCGTCGCCCCCGTTGATCAGCTCCCGCACATCGCCATACCTTGTGCACCAGCCCGCGGGGGTACGGTCCCACGGCGGCGAGCCCACCACCTCGTCGTATTGGGGCGTGAGCGGGTGAGCGGGCGCCTGGGGCGCATAGCGGCTAAATCCCCGCCAGTGCAGGTCCGCCGCGTCCGCGTGGATGGACTGCTCCCTCGTGGCGTCGGAATTGATTCTTTCGCAAAGAACCGCCGCGTCCCAATGGATTTCGAACGATGTCGTGAGCCGCAGGTTGTGCGCCCCACCCGGCAGCTTGCCCTCAAGGTCCACGAGTATCGTCTTTGTCTTTCCGCAAGGGGCGCCCATTTCGGCCTCCACCTTCCGCCACGAGCCATCGGTAAACTGCACCTCAAGCGTTGGGAATGGGGGCCCAACAGAGGGGTCGATAGATCCCGCGATGTTGGCCATCCCGCCCCCGAATTGGAGCCAGCCCGTGAGCGCGAGCACAAGCGGCTTGCTCGTATCCATGGTGCCAAAATCCATGGTTACCGAATACGGCTCGGCAAAGCCGCGCAGCTGCGGACGGCGCAACGCCGTCGGGGAAACCATCCTGCCGTCGGCCCGGGCGAGCTCCGAAGTCACCTCGAGCCCGTCGCTCCGGACGGCGCGCACCGGCGCGCCAAGCGGCCTGAGGGTCCAGATTTCGGGCCTTGGGAAGGGCCCGGAGGCCAGCAGCTTGCTCGTGGCGCAGACGATCGTCCCTGACGGATGATCGACGGCCATGAGGCGCGCCTCGTCGAGGTAAAGGACCTCGCGCAGCTCATCGGTCACGCGAACCTCGTAGGCGCCGTTATGGGGAGGGAAAGATTCGGCGTCGCCCAGCGCCAGTATCTCCTCCGGATTCGAGGGCACGAGCCTGGACTTGGTGAGCGGAAGCCCCAAGGGCGCGGCCCCGAGAATATCCGTCACAAAGCGGAATCCATGGCCGTCCCAGGCGTAAAGGTACGGGCAGGAGCCGCTTGGCAGCTTGGGCTCCACGACGGCGAGCGGCGCCGCGGAGACCGGCACATCCAGGGAGGTCGTGGCCAGGTCGGACCAGTGGACCGTCAACGCATCCAGCTTCGAATGCGACCCGACGCCGATCTCTATCGGAAGCGAATGCACGAAGCGGCTGGTTCTCCAATTGCCGGCGCTCAAGTCGACCCGCATGCCCAGAGCGCTTGCATTCGAGCGCGTTCCGGTGAGGCGGATCTTCAGCTGGCGATTTGCGTTGCCTCCGTCGTTGCGCCAGAATTGAAGCCCCTTGGGCGTCGCGAGAATCAGGTCGCCGGCGCCGCCGCCGTCAAAATCGGCCGCGAGCGCACCGGCGACCGGGCCCACCGAGTCGAGGCCCAGGGCGGCCGTGACGTCGCGGAACCCGGCGTGCGCCTCGTTCCGCCAGACCCGAATTCCGTCGGGCCCGTATGCAAGGATGTCAAGCCAGCCATCGTTGTCGAAGTCAAGGAGGACTATGCCTTCCGGACGAAACCCCGTGACCGGGAGGCTTATCGCTTCCTTGTGGCCGCTGAGTATCACCTTGATGCCGTCTTGCGTCGCAAGAACGACATCGAGCTCCAGGTCGTTGTTTAGGTCTCCGGCAGCAAGGATCGATGCGGCCGGCCATTTGTCCGAAACCGCGCTGGGGGCGAATGTCGAAGCCCTCCTCTTGGTGAAGTAACGCGGCGGCTGGCCTTTCACCGCGACGAATATTCCGGGAAGGCCGTCGTTTCCCCAATCCGCCATTTCAACCGCCGTTGCGCCCGGGAGAGTGCCGGGAAGGCCGGAGTCGTCCACGTCGGTGTCAAACGACGAGCTTCCTATGTTTCGCGACACCTGGAGGCCGGCGTTGCCCGGCTTTACGGTCACGAGGTCCAGGTTTCCGGTGACGTCGAGGTCGCCGAGCAGGCCGGAAACCGCGCGGACCTGCCCCAGCCCGGTGGAATCAGAGTAGTCATACTCCTTGCCCTCGGACGTGATCTTGTAGACCCGGGAGCCGTCCTCACCGAGGACAACCACGCAGCTGGAACCGTCGTTTCCAAGGTCCCCTACCAACGCGGAACCATATTTTGCACCGCGCTCGGCGGGCATTGGGCGCCCGAACGGCGAAAAATGGCCCGCCCGGTTGTCGAGCAGGCGAAACTCCCCGCTCGCCTCGCGGGCCACGATGCTGTTCCTGCCGTCATGCCCATAGTCAACGACGGCGATCGGCCCCCGGTAGTCGGCCGCCTTGCCCTCAAATGCGGCATCCGTTGCATTGACGAAACGAACGGGAATGCCGGGGCTCAGCGGCTGCTCCAGGATGAACGGCTCGAGCGGCTTCGTATATTCGCACTGTTCGAGGGCGACGGGGTCCGAAGGCCCGGGACGCCCTTTCGCTTGGAGCTTCTGGTGCTCGCGAAGCTCGTTGGCGGCCTCGTCGGGTTTGCCCAGACGAGCGTAGAGCCGGCTCAAGAGGTAGTGTGCCGTCGGATGCGACGAATCGTAAAGCGTCACCGTTTGGAAGTCGTTCAGCGCCTCCTTCCTTTCGCCCAAGGCCTCATGGGCCAGGCCCAGCTGGAAGTTTAGAGCGGTGACGCGCGGTTCAATGGCCTGTGACTGCTGAAATGCCTGCACGGCCGCCTTCCATTGTGAAAGGTGCATGTAGGCGCAGCCCATCAGGTAGTAAGCAGCGGGATTGTTTCGATCCAGGGCGAGCGTCTGCTTCGCCAATTCCAGGGCATCGGGATCCCGGTTCAACCTGAGGCAGGCATTTGCAAGGTTGAGTCTGGCGTCCGTGGACTCGGGCGATGCATCGAGCGCCTTGTTGTAAGCCCCGACAGCCGCTTCCAGATCGCCCTTCCGCATCAGGTTGTTCCCGCGATTCATCAGTCGCACAAAGTCCGCCGCCCCCGCATGGTGCCACAGCAGCCACGAACCGGCGGCCACCACGGCAAGAATGAGAGCAGGCCAGACTAGGCGCATTCGCATATCGAACCTCAATGGCTTCAGCATAGCGCGGGGAATGTCGATTCAGAATTCGCGCGCGAAACCCGCCGACGCCCAATTGGAGGCGCCCGCAGGTCCCGCGACAAAGCCGAGGCTACTGTAGGCGGCGCCGTCCCGCAAGGGCTCAAGGATACGGTGATCGCGATGAAAGCCGCTGTCCGCACAGATCACATCTTCGTCCTCGGCCATGAGCGCTTCGCAGGGTCGATGCTGCTCTTTCTCAGGAACGCGTCCGGCAGCGGTTCGCCCCAGATGCGTTGCGATCGCGGTACAGCGCATGAAGAGTTTCGATGTCGGCATGAAACTGTGTTGCGACTTGACCGCGCCTAAGCGGGAAACAAGATGCGGCCCGCCAAGAAACCAGGAGCACAATACCATGGAAAAACTAGACGCTATTCTCTCAAACCAGTCTGAAATCCTTGTCAACCAGCGTGAGATAAAGGCCAACCAGTCCTCCATCCTCAAGAACCAGAAGAAGTTTGAAAGTGTGCTGGGCAACCAGGGTGCCATTAAGGCCAACCAGTCCAAGATCCTCGCCAATCAGAAGAAGTTCGAGAAGGTGCTGGGCAACCAGTCCAGGGTCCTCGCGAACCAGGCGAAGATCGAGGTCAACCAGTCCAAGATCCTCGTCAATCAGAAGAAGATCCTCGCCAACCAGAAATCGATTCTCGCCAAGTGAGGCGCGACTCCGGGTGGGGATGGGGGCTGTAAATTGATCTGTGAAAACGGTCTAGCCAGACCCCGGCCATCCCCCTTGGCGACAATCCTGGTGGGCGAACCGAGGGAAGGCGTGACAGAGCGGGATGCAGGATATTTGGTGCGTTGGCGGTGCTGTGCCCGTAAAGCTTCACCCAAGCATTGATTCCGAAGATCAGTACCGGCTAATGACTGCCGTTTACCCCGAAATTATCCCTGTTCACCCCATATTATTTGTCTGATTTGCCGCAAGGCTCTCTCTAATGGGCCCGCTTACCCAAACCCACACGATGGCACTTCATTGGTGTCCCGAAGA
>Ga0265314_10001003_pt1 | contig 33063 bp, 36 predicted proteins | sample 4126metaG_FD_203106 | JGI IMG/M metagenome (GOLD analysis project Ga0265314, IMG submission 203106) | Rhizosphere microbial communities from Carex aquatilis grown in University of Washington, Seatle, WA, United States - 4-1-26 metaG | ecosystem: Host-associated > Plants > Roots > Rhizosphere >...
CCGGAAGTTTCATTTCCCTGGTGGCGAAGATCAACGGGCATGCGCGTCTCGAGGTTGGGCTGGTCGGCTACGAGGGCATGCTGGGTGTCACGTTCATACTCGGAGTGGAAGTTTCGCCACTACATGCAGTAGTGCAGGGTGCGGGCACGGCGTTGCGTATGGAGGTGTCCCTATTCGAGCAGGAGTTGAAGAAGAGTCTTGCGTTGCAACGTCTGCTGAAGCGTTATCTGTATGTGGAGTTGGTACAAATGGCGCAAACAGCGGCGTGTACGCACTTTCATGTGGTGGAAGAGCGTCTGGCGCGCTGGTTATTGATGACGCAGGACAGGGCTCACTCGAATGAATTTCATGTCACGCATGAATTTCTGGCTTTCATGCTGGGTGTGCGCCGCGTTGGTGTCACCACGGCCGCGACTTCTCTGCACAACCGCAAGCTGATCAATTACAGCCGTGGCGATGTCACCATCCTCGACCGCAAAGGATTGGAAGCTGCATCCTGCGGATGTTACGCCGCAGACAATGCGACCTATGTGCAAATGCTGGGTTAGCGAGTCGATGTCCCGGGCGACACAATCAGCATCACCACCGCAAGAGCCTTTTCCCCAGCCACAGGCCTGACAGGCCGACCGCGATCATTGGCAGATAATGCCATTCGATGACATGCAGGATCGAATCGTTCGACTCATACAGCCGTAGCCACAGAGCGCCTATGCCGAATGCGAACAGGACGGCCGTTGTACCGGAAAGCCCCGGATGCGTGCTGGCGAAACGCCGCATGACGTAGAAGATGGCAGCGGTCGGCAACAGGGAAATGCCGAGGATGCTCAGGGTGCACTCGAAACTGTGCAGCGGCAGGGGTGCAGGCGGCGAGTCACCCTGCCAGGCACACACGATCACCAGCACGAACAACGCGAATATCCCGGCCGGCGCGAAAGCAAGCGCGCGCTGCTGGTGCAGGTCGGGGAAGGACAGCAGCGCCGCACTCGATGCGGTGGTGATGAGGATGGCGGCCAGCATTGCGATCTCGGCGACGAACCACGGGTGGTTAAGTTGCAGGCCCAAGTCGGGCCGCACTCCGGAGATCACCAGCGCGATGACGAGATAACCGAATGCGGCAGCGAGCCATCTCAGGCTCAGCAATATGGGGTGCGGCACAGGCTTAACCGCCTGCACATCCTGGCTCAGGTTGTTCACCAATCGTTCGATATCGTCCATCAGCGCTCCAGTCTTTCTCTCAATACCTTGTAGGCGCGGTGTGCGGCCACCTTGACCGCAGACTCGTTCATGCCGATCTTCGCGGCGACCTCTTTGGCGGTATAGCCTTCCTGATGCATCAGCCGCAGGATGGTCGCCTGCTTCTCGGGGAGTTTCTCCACTTCCCCGCTGATAGATTCGTAGCTCATCACCGATTCGGTTACAGGTTCGTGCAAACATTCTTCCAGTTCATCGAAATCGACGGCATGGCGCAGCTGGTCGGAGTAGTACGCACGCAGATGGTCCTGCAGACGGAATTTGGCGATGGCATAGGCCCAGGGTTTGTAAGGGCGGTCGCCATCGTAGGTGTGGCGCGCCTTGTGGATGGAGATCAGGATCTCCTGCATCAGGTCATCCACCTCATTGGCGAAGCTCAGGCGTTTTGACAGGAACGGGCGCAACAAACGGGTGGTGGCCTGCAGCAATGCGGCATAAGCGCGCTGGTCTCCGGCCAGAGACTGCTTCATCAATACTTCCAGACTGTCGTCCTGATCAGCCATCCGAATTCCGCGAAGAGTTTGTAACCTTTTTCCGGCGCGGATCGAACTTATCCGCGCAGACGTCTCGTGAGGACCATTCCCTCAGTATCGATGCGCCTGCGATGATGCCATCAATCCACATATAAGGAGATTCAAATGAACAAACTATGTTCCGCATTGCTTGCACTCTGTCTGGGTACTTCCGCTGGTTTCGTGTTCGCCCAGGACTCCATGTCCATGGACAAGGGTACGGTGAGCAAGGATGCCATGAAAATGGACGCCATGAAGAAGGATGATATGAAGAAGGACGATACGGGCAAAGTCGGCATGGGCGGCATGGGCAAGGACAAGCCTGCGCACAAGAAGACAGCCCATCAGGACGCCATGAAAAAAGAGACGATGGATAAAAAAGACATGTTGAGCAAGGAAAAGGGGATGTGACGCGGTAAAGTGTCGCACAGTGGGGCGGGCATCCCCGGGCAGGTTCGACAGGGGAGCCGCCTGTCATTGTAAAAGCAACAGATATAAGGGGAGAGGCCATGGGATCCAGTCACGAGCATGAAACGTTCAGTCTTCAGCGCAGGCACTTGCTGCAAGGGCTCGCCACGGGAATGTTGGCGATGTTCCTGCCGGTAGTGAAAGCCGTCGCCGCCACCTTCATGTCACCCCCCAAGCTGCCCGCGACACAATCGGTCTACCGAGTGACCGGCAAGGCTTGGGTGAATGGAAATCGGGTGGATGCCAGCACGCGCATCGGGCCCAACGATACGGTGAAGACCGCACCGGGCAGTGAACTCGTATTCGTGGTCGGCGACCACGCGATGCTGTTGCGCGGCGGCAGCCATCTGGTGATCCAACCCAAAGACCACAATGACGCCGGTTCGTTATTGATCGGTGGGCTGCGCCTGTTCGCGGGCAAGCTGCTGTCGGTGTCGCGCAACAAGGGCATGCGCATCGAAACGCCGACCGCCACCATCGGCATCCGCGGTACCGGGGTCTATCTGGAGGCCGGACCGGAGAAGACCTATTTCTGTACCTGCTATGGCGATGTGGATGTCGAGGCCAGGAACGACGGGACAAGCAGGGATTCAGTGCATTCAGTCCATCATGACAAGCCGCTCTATATTTACGGTCAGGGTCAGAGTGGACAGTGCATCCATGATGTCGGTCGTCTGGCCCGGCTCAACCATACCGATGAAGAGTTGATGATGGCCGAGGCGCTGGTCGGACGTGCGCCGCCATTCGTGTCATAAGCGCAGTTGTATTCAGTCCCTCGGGCACGATCGATGTAACTTTATTTCGGGGAAGTGCGAACTAAGGTGCGGGCAGTGAAGCCAAAGCAATCAAGTTCGATCTAAACCGCAGGAGACGACATCATGCAACGCAGAGAATTCTTATTGGCAATATCCGGAATCGCTTTGACCTATTCGGCGCGTTCATTTGCTGAGCAGCGATCCACTAGCGAGCAAGTGACCATCATGCGCTTCTCTGATGATGGCAAGCCACAGGGGCACATCACGCTGCCCAGGGTGAACAAGGACGCTGAATGGAAGAAGCGCCTCTCGCCCCTTGCATACGAGGTGACGCGTCAGCAAGGTACGGAACGCGCTTTCTCGCAGCCGGGATATGACCGGCACGAGCCGGGTCTGTATCGCTGTGTGTGTTGCGACAATGCCTTGTTCGATGCAGGCACGAAATTCGATTCCGGCACCGGCTGGCCCAGCTTCTGGCAGCCGATCGCAGCGGAGAACGTGCGCAATATCTCAGACCATATGTTCGGCATGATGCGCACTGAAGTGCGCTGCACCTTGTGTGAAGCGCATCTGGGCCACGTGTTCGACGACGGACCGAAGCCGACCGGCTTGCGCTACTGCATGAACACGGTGGCGCTGCGTTTCGTGCCGAAAACGAAATAATAAATTTTAGAAAATGCAGGTCGGGATAATTCCCGACCTGCAAATACCAATATATGGAGCTTAATCATGCTGATCTTCCTGCTCGCCTATCTGGGCGGCGTACTCACCATCTTCAGCCCGTGCGTGTTGCCGGTGTTGCCTTTTGTATTCGCGCGTTCGGAGCAATCGTTCCGGCGTTCCGGGTTGCCTATCCTGCTGGGCATGGCGGTGACGTTTACGGTGCTCGCCAGCCTTGCCGCCGTGGGCGGGGCGTGGCTGGTCGAGGTCAACCAGTACGGGCGCTATGCGGCGATGCTGCTGTTGATGCTGCTGGGCCTGGCGCTGATATTTCCCGCGTGGTCGGAACGCATGATGCGCCCCTTTGTCATGTTGGGCGGGCATCTGCAACAGCGCGCCGACCGGCAGGGCAGCGTCAAGGGTTCGTTGTTGCTGGGTGTGGCCGTGGGTTTTCTGTGGGCACCCTGTGCCGGGCCGATACTCGGCTTGGTGCTGGCCGGTGCGGCGCTGAACGGCGCGAATCTCTATAGCGCATCGCTGTTGCTGGTGTTCGCGGCCGGGGCGGCCTCATCGCTCGGTGTTGCGCTGTTGGCCAGCAACCGGGTCATCGGAAGGATGAAACGCAGTTTCGGTGTCGAGGAATGGTTGCGGCGCGTGCTGGGTATCGCTGTGGTGGCGGGCATCGTCGTCATCGCGCTCGGTTGGGATACTCGCTTTCTGGCGCAGTTCGCCGCGCCGAACACTGCGGCGACCGAGCAGCGTCTGATCGAGAACTTGGCGCAGCACACGGGACCGGGTAAAACAGCCGATACACGCAAGGCGCCGCCATTGAGCGGTGCGACGCAGTGGCTCAATTCGCCGCCATTGGGCGATGAGTTGCTGCGCGGCAAAGTGGTGCTGGTGGATTTCTGGACCTACTCCTGCATCAACTGCCTGCGCACTCTGCCGTATCTCAAGGCTTGGGATGAAAAATATCGTGCGCAAGGCCTGATCATCATTGGTGTACACGCACCGGAATTCGCTTTCGAGAAAGACCTGCACAATGTCGAGCAGGCCGTACGCGAGCTGGGTGTGAGCTATCCGGTGGCGGTCGATAATCAATACGCGATCTGGAACGCGTTCCAGAACGAGTACTGGCCAGCGCACTATCTGATCGATGCGCAGGGGAACATCCGCCACCAGCATTTTGGCGAAGGTGCATATCAGGAGACGGAGCAGATGATCCAGAGTCTGCTGAAGGAGGCACATCAGGGCCTGGTGCTGAACAAGGATTTCGTGCAGGTACAGGGTGCAGGTGCGACAGCGGCGGCGGCAGATCGGGAACGTTCTCCCGAGACTTATCTCGGGTACAAGCGTCAAAAGAACTTCGCGTCGCGCGAGGTGATACAGGAAGACAACACGGCACACTACAGCACACCGCTTCGACTCAAGACGGACCAATGGGCATTGAGTGGCGTCTGGCAGGTCGGCAAGGAATCAGCCGTGCTGCATACACGCGGCGGTGCCATCAGTTATCGCTTTCAGGGGCGCGACCTGCATCTGGTACTGGGCTCGCTTGACGGTAAGTCGGTACGTTACAAAGTCACACTGGATGGCGCTGCGCCGGGTTTGGATCACGGCGCGGATACCGACGCCGCAGGCAACGGCGTGATTCGCGTGCAACGCTTGTATCAACTCATCCGCCAAAGCGGCAAGATCGGGGTGCGCACATTTCGCATCGAGTTTCCGGACGCGGGTGCCGAAGCGTTCGCATTCACCTTTGGCTGACTGACAGGAGGATCATCATGACGAACATCAAACGTATCATTTGCAACGCGTTCATCGTATTAGGAATCGGTGCGGCCTCGATCGCCAGTGCGGCATCGACCGAGCAGACAGCCGTGTTCGCGGGCGGTTGCTTCTGGGGTGTGGATGCGGTGTTCAAACACGTCAAGGGCGTATCGAACGTCGAGTCCGGCTATGCGGGCGGCAGCGCAGAAACTGCGCAATACGAGAGAGTGAGCGAGGGGGATACCGGACATGCGGAGTCGGTGCGGGTACGCTTCGATCCGGGGCAGGTGTCTTACCGGCAACTGCTGCAGGTGTTCTTCAGTGTGGCGCACGATCCCACACAGCTCAACCGCCAAGGGCCGGATAGCGGCAGTCAGTACCGCTCGGCGATCTTCTATACCAGTGCCGAACAACAGAAGCTGGCGCAAGAGTACATCCGGCAACTCACCTCGGAGCGTGTCTACCCGGCTCCCATCGTCACGCAAGTCGTGCCATTGCAGCAGTTCTTTCCGGCAGAGGGCTATCACCAGAACTATCTGGCGCTACATCCCAACCAGCCCTATATCGTTTTCAACGACATCCCCAAAGTGGAGCGCTTGCGCAAACATTTTCCGGGCTTGTATCGGTAAACGATAGGGTGGACACGCAGCCGGTGCTCACGCAGTCTGCTTTGAAGGATAGACTGTTTCGTGGTTCAGGACAGGCTTAAACCCGCCCTGGAAGGACTTTCGACGGTTGCTAGAGATCGTCCGTCGTCAGCATCGGCAGGCCGTGTATCCACACCAGCGTGTCGATCAGTGCGGAACACTCGCTTTTGGCGCGCATCTCGCTGAGACAACCGCAAAACGAGCCGCGCATCCAGAGTTTGACCAGATGGCCGTGGTCGCTTGGCCGTATGTCGATATCCTTTGCCAGCAACAGCGGGGCGAAACTTCCCTTGTTCTCCAGAATGTGGCGGCGCAGGCGCAGCTTTGCCTGATCGAGCGCTTCGTCCAACAACAACTGTTCATCGAATTTCACGCGGCTATCGGGGAAAGTGCTGTGGTCGAGCTTGTTACGTTGAGCGATAAGCAGCCCCTTGCCTTCCGGGATGATGAGGAACCATTCCGAGCGGGGAAGGCCCTTGGCGCTGGTGTAGGCGGTGGTGACGAAGCAGGGCGTATCGACGGAGCCGAGCGGTTCGGCGAGGTGTACACGAAAGGTGGGTTGGAGATTCATCATTCGACCTGTCAGGTCATCTTCAAATCCTTGGCGCCGCTCAGCAAGTCGGTATCTTTTGATTTCTTGCTGTGGAGCTTGATGTTCAGTCGCAGATCATTGAGCGAATCCGCGTTCTTCAATGCTTCCTCGTAACTGATCTTCTCGGATTCATACAGGTCGAACAGAGCCTGGTCGAAGGTCTGCATCCCGAGTTCGCGTGAGCTGGTCATCACCGTTTTGATCTCGTTGACCTCGCCCTTGAAGATGAGGTCGGCGATCAGGGGGGAGTTGAGCATGATCTCGATGGCGGCAACGCGACCTTTGCCGTCGCGGTTGGGGATCAAGCGCTGCGAGATAAGCGCTTTGATGTTCAGTGACAAGTCCATCAGCAACTGTGCGCGACGCTCTTCCGGGAAAAAGTTGATGATGCGATCCAGCGCCTGATTGGCGCTGTTTGCGTGCAGCGTGGCCAGGCATAAGTGACCTGTTTCAGCAAAGGCGACAGCGTGCTCCATCGTTTCGCGGTCGCGGATCTCGCCGATGAGGATAACGTCGGGTGCCTGGCGCAAGGTGTTCTTCAGCGCGGCGTGCCAGCTATCGGTGTCGACGCCCACCTCGCGATGGGTGATGATGCAATTGATGTGGTCGTGCACATATTCCACCGGGTCTTCAATGGTGATGATGTGACCATAGCTGTTCCTGTTGCGATGCCCCAGCATGGCGGCGAGCGTGGTGGATTTGCCGGAACCGGTTCCGCCGACCAGGATCACCAGGCCGCGTTTGGTCATGACGACATCCTTCAATACCTGCGGAAAACCCATTTCATCCAGATCGGGGATCTTGGTGGTGATGGTACGCAACACCACCCCCACGCGCTGCTGCTGCATGAAGACGTTGACGCGGAAACGCCCGATGCCCGGCGGGCTGATGGCGAAGTTGCATTCGTGCGTGGACTCGAATTCTGCAGCCTGTCTGTCGTTCATGATGCTGCGCGCCAGTTCCTGCGTGTGCTGCGACGTCAGCGGCTGCTTCGAGACCGGCGTCATCTTGCCGTCGATCTTGAATGAAGGGGGGAAGCCGGCGGTGATGAACAAGTCGGACGCTTTTTGCGAAAGCATGGCGCGCAACAAGTTGTGGACAAATTCGGTGGCCTGGTCGCGTTCCATATCTAACTCCTATCCCGATCAGCCGGGGAACAAATCTTTGTTGGCCGCTTTGCTGCGCGCTTCGGCAGAGGTCACGACGTTGCGCTTGACCAGGTCTTGCAGGCATTGATCCAGCGTCTGCATGCCAATGTTGCCGCCGGTCTGGATGGCGGAATACATCTGCGGCACTTTTGCCTCGCGGATCAGGTTGCGGATCGCCGGGGTACAGATCATGATCTCATGCGCAGCCGCACGCCCTGCGCCGTCCTTGGTTTTGAGCAGGGTCTGCGAGATCACCGCGCGCAGCGATTCGGACAACATGGCGCGCACCATTTCTTTTTCATCGGCGGGGAACACGTCGATGATACGGTCGATGGTCTTGGCCGCAGAGCTGGTGTGCAACGTGCCGAACACCAGATGGCCGGTTTCGGCAGCGGACATTGCCAGGCGGATGGTCTCCAGATCGCGCATTTCGCCGACCAGGATGATGTCCGGGTCTTCACGCAGTGCCGAACGCAAGGCATTGTTGAATGACAGCGTATCGCGGCCGACCTCGCGCTGGTTGATCAGGCATTTCTTTGATTCGTGCACGAATTCGATCGGGTCTTCCACTGTCAGAATATGCCCCAGCTCGTTCTCGTTGCGGTGGTTGACCATCGCGGCCAGCGTGGTGGATTTGCCGGAACCGGTAGGGCCGGTGACCAGCACCATGCCGCGCGGAAAATCGGAGATGCTCTCGAATATCTTCGGTGCCTTAAGTTCTTCCAACGACAGTATCTTGGACGGGATGGTACGCATGACGGCACCCGCGCCGCGATTCTGGATGAACGCGTTGACACGGAAACGCGCCAGACCCGGAACCTCGAACGAGAAGTCGACCTCCTTGTTCTCTTCATAGAACTTGCGCTGGCCGTCGTTCATGATGTCGTACACCAGCGCGTGTACTTCCTTGTGATCCATCGGCGGCAGGTTGATGCGGCGCATGTCGCCGTGCACACGGATCATCGGGGGCAAACCGGCGGAAAGGTGCAAGTCGGAGGCTTTGTTCTTCACGCCGAAGGCGAGCAGTTCGGTGATATCCATATATAATCCCTGAGCGTTGTTAACTGCATTGAAAGGCGACTCTCCGGGCGATTATGACTGCAATCCTCTCCAACTTGCAAGCGACCCGCGAAGCCATAGCGCAAGCCGCAAGAGCGGCCCACAGAAACGTTACAGACGTGCGCTTGCTGGCCGTGAGCAAGACCTTTCCGGCGGCGGCGGTGCGCGAGGCCTATCGGGCGGGGCAGAGCGCATTCGGCGAGAACTACCTGCAGGAAGCACTGCAAAAGATCGGAGAGCTGCGTGACCTGCCATTGGAGTGGCATTTTATCGGCCCCATCCAGAGCAACAAGACGCGCGCCATCGCCGAGCATTTCGATTGGGTGCATGGTGTGAATCGGCTCAAGATCGCCGAGCGCCTGTCGGCACAGCGGCCCGTGCATCTGCCGCCGTTGAATATCTGCCTGCAGGTGAATGTGAGCGGCGAAGCCAGCAAGAGCGGTATCGAACAGAGGGATGTACCGCAATTGGCGCAAGCTGTCGCGCGCTTGCCCAATCTAAGATTGCGCGGCCTGATGGCGATCCCCGCGGCCGAATCTGACGTAACCTTGCAGCGGGAGTCATTCGCGCAGATGCATGTGTTGTTCGAGCAGTTGAACTCAAAGGGGATGATGTTGGATACTCTATCGATGGGGATGTCGCACGACTATCTGTCGGCGATCCGGGAGGGTGCCACCATCGTGCGCATCGGCACGGCGATATTTGGCCAAAGGGATTACGGGGAGAAAAAGTAAAATGAAGATAACCTTCATCGGCGGCGGCAACATGGCCAAAGCATTGATCAGCGGCTTGATCAAGCGCGGCTACTCACCTTCCAAGATGCACGTGGTTGAAGTGAGCAAGGAAAGGTGCGCGGAGTTGCATCATGAATTCGCCATCCGTGCGACCACGGAGCTGGAGCAGGCTGTAGCGCACTGCGAAGCGGTGATCCTCGCCGTCAAGCCGCAGCAGTTGCAGGAAGTCGCCGCACAACTGGCACCGATCCTGAACGGGCAGCTCGTCATCTCCATCGCTGCCGGCATACGCACTCAAGACATGGCGCGCTGGCTGGGAACACAAAACATCGTGCGTTGTATGCCCAACACACCTGCGCTGATCCGCAACGGCGTCACCGCCCTGTATGCCATGCCCGCGGTCAAGCCGGAACTGTGCCATCGGGCAGAATCGGTGCTTGCCGCGGTGGGCAGTACATTGTGGATCGACGATGAGGTGATGCTGGATGCAGTGACAGCGATCTCCGGCAGTGGTCCGGCCTATGTGTTTTACTTCATCGAAGCCATGCAGCAGGCAGCCTACGAACTGGGACTGGATGAGGCACAGGCGCGGCAGATGGTGCTGGACACCTTTATTGGCGCCTGCAAACTAGCCGAGAGCAGCAAGGAAGACATTGCCACGTTGCGCGCGCGCGTGACCTCGAAGAACGGCACCACCGAACGCGCCCTGCTCAGCATGGATGCGAACCAAGTGAAGATGGATATCGTCGCCGCGATACATGCAGCCGCCGCACGCTCCAAAGAGATGGGCGATGAATTGGGCAAGGACGCGTGATGCTGAGTCAGACCCTGCTGTTTCTGATCGACGCACTGGTGCAGCCGTTCGCTGCCGTGCTGCTGTTTCGCTTCCATGCCGTGTGGCTGCAAGCGCCGATGCGCAATCCCCTTGGCGAATTCATCATGGCACTCACCGATTTCATCGTGCTGCGTGCACGTCGCTTCATTCCCAAATTATGGGGGCTGGATAGCGCCACCCTGCTCCTGGCGTTCGCAGTCGAGTTCATCTACCTCAGTGCCTTTCTATGGCTGCAAGGCGGTTTGAATGAGGCGTTCCCGCTGGTCGGCTTGCTGGCATGGACGGCGGTCAAGCTGCTCAAGATCAGTCTCTACCTGCTCATCGCCACATTGATCGCCGAAGCCATCCTGTCCTGGGTCAATCCACACACGTCATTCGCGCCTTTGCTGGCGGCGGTCAACCGTCCCTTCGTGCAGCCGTTGCGCCGCCGCATCCCGCCGGTCGGCAATGTCGATCTGTCGGTGCTGGTGCTGCTGATCATCTGCCAACTCATCCTCATCGTGCCCATAGGCGGACTGGAACAGGCTGTGATGAGGTTGTTGTGAGCGCGTGGTATCGCCAAAGCGGAGAAGTCCTCACCCTGACCCTGCATGTCCAACCCGGCGCCAAACGTACCGAAGTGGCAGGGCTGCATGGTGATGCACTCAAGATACGCCTAGCCGCACCGCCCATCGAAGGCCGCGCCAACGAAGCATTGCTCAGATTCATTGCAGATACGTTCGATGTCCCAATGCGTCAGGTCGAACTTAAACAGGGTGGGCAGTCTCGTCACAAGGTCGTGGCGATCACGGGGAGCAAGGTAGAGCCGGAGAGATTGCTGGGGGTTGGGTGAGGGGCTGGTTCTCGGCCAAAGCGGTCATTGGCATGCTTCGGAAACTAAGGCCGTTTCCAGGCCCAAAGCGGTCGTTGGTGTCAGTACAAATTTATTGCGAGCTGACCCTGATAATTTTAAAAAAGCAGACCGTCAACGTAAAGGTAAGGGGCGCGGAGCCGCGCTTTTCGGCGGAGCGTCCCTCTTGACCGCCGGGTTAGGGAGATGTTTATTATTTTCGAGCTGGACAACCATTGCAGTCCCAACTTGGTTCTAGATACCTTTCTATGTCACGGATGCGTTTTTCGGTTACGTCAATGAGACATGCACTATATTGCCTACCAGTTCCACTCCCCGTCGCCGACATGCCGGAAGTTCTGTAAGCACAATCGAGGTCGCGAAACTTAATCCATGCTTTTTGGGCTTTCTTTAATTCTGAACTATCAGCCAGCAGCGCTGTTAAACGCCCATATACCTCATTAAGCCGTTTATCAACTTGTTCATATTGCTCTGCAATGCAAGCAGACTCTGCCACATTGCTCGTGCCCAGATCGCAACGCTCTAAGTATGGCTTAGCGAAGTTCCAATCATCAGCAAATGCAATTTTTGCACTGCACAATATGGCGAGAAAAATGATAGTTAATCGCATTGATTTATTCCCTAACAGTTATTAGACAGACCCACCGGTCTGTACTATTGGAAATAGTGTGGAATGCATATTCTCGGTAAGCAATTGATTCATTGAAGCCCCCCGCTTTTATTGTTCCTTATATGCATAATAGTACGGGCAGGGACGAATGTCTCCTGCTGGCACGAAGCGGAAGCAAGTGAAAGTTCAGGCGACAGTCCGCTCCGGCCGAAAAGCGTAAGCACAAATGACAAAGCCGACTCGCGTCGGCTTTGTTCATTCAGTGCCTGCCATCAATGATGTTCTGGCTCGCTCGCGGCAGCCTTGCCCGCAGGGGCGCCCTTCTTGCTCGCTGGCGCGGCAGCTTTTGGTTTTTGTTTGGCGATCAGTGCGCCCACATCTTCCAGCTTGGCGGGGTCGGTCTCACCGTTCACATTGATGATGTGCAGTTTGCCTGCTCCTTTGTGCATATCGTCGGCGAAGTCCATCACTGCGCCAATCACTGTGAGGTGTCCGGCATCGACTTCTTCCGCGAACTTGAATAGGGAGGCGGTGACCTGGTTATTGACGTTGGTCTTCACGCCATCAAGGTTCTCGATCTCTTTGGGGATGACGATGGTGTCCAGCTCTTTCTTGATGGCGGCGGATTCTTTGGAGTAGTTGCTGCTCGCTGCCGCGATGGCGCCGCAGCGGGAATGCCCGATGAACATCAGGATGGGGGTGTGCAGGTGATGCACGCCGTATTCCACCGAGCCTTCGGCGGTACTCAGCTGATTGCCGATGTCGCGCACGGTGAACAGATCGCCCTCCGGAGCATGATCGAACATGTTGGCCTGCACGCGTGAATCGGAGCAGGTGACGATGGTGGCTTTGGGTGTCTGGCCTTTGGACAGGCCGGCGAAGAACTCGATCTTGTGCGTCTCTACATAGGCGCTGTTATCGCCCTTGAGGTCCTTGAGGAAACCGGCGACGAGTGCGCCCTGGTCGGCGGCCTCGGCATGCGCGTTGATGGCGAGTGGCAGCGATAAAATCAGTATCAGCGAAAGCAGTCGTTTCATGTCGCACCTGTCCTAATGATGAAATCAGGAAGCTAGCCTAACAGGCGGGGTTTCGGTTGAGCAAACGAAAAGAGCGGCAAAAGCCGCTCTTTTCGGTGAGGAAGCGACACTTAGTGGTGCGCGTGCTCTTCGTGTCCGGCACTGGCGACCTTGGCAGTCAGTGCTGCGGTGACTTTGGCAGCATCTGTTTCGCCGTTGACGTTGATGATATTGAGCTTGCCCGCACCCTGTTTCATGTCGTCGGAAAAGTCATACACCGCGCCGACTATCAGTAGCTGGCCAGTTTTCACCTTGTCGGCGAATTCCTTGAGTGCGGCGGCGACCTGGTTGTTGACATTGGTCTTCACGCCGTCGATGTTGGCACCACCTTTGGTGATGCTGATGGTGTCCAGTTCTTTCTTGATGTCCGGTTCCAGCGCGGAATAGTCTCCGCTGGCCGCCTTGATCGCGCCGCAGGAAGAGTGGCCGATGAAGATCAGCAACGAAGAAGCCAGATGGTTCACGCCATATTCCACGGAACCTTTGGCGGTGGATAGCTGATTGCCGATGTTGCGCACCATGAACAGGTCGCCTTCGGGTGTCTTATCCAGCATGTTGGTATGCACGCGCGAATCGGAGCAAGTGACCACGGTGGCGCGTGGGTGCTGCCCTTCGGACAGTTTCTTGAAGAAGGCGGCGTTGTGTGCGGCGATGTAGGCGCTGTCGTCAGCCTGGATCTCTTTGATGATGGCTTGGGCAACAGCAGCGTCGCCGTGCACATGTTCATCAGCAAAAACGGGCGCAGCAACGAAGAGTGCGGACAGAATGGCCGCGAGATATTTCTTGAGCATGTTTTCTCCCTGAGTCTATGTGGTTATATTTTGCGTTGCGTTTGTTAACGCAGGCAAAGTCTACATAGCGGAGCGGCAGAAGCGCAACCCTTACATCAGGATGACATCATATTGCTCTTGCGAGTAGAGCGTTTCCACTTGTAGGGAGACCGGTTTGCCGATGAAATCCGAAAGCTGGGCCAGGCTTTGTGATTCCTCATCCAGGAACAGGTCGATGACCTGTTGTGAGCCGAGGATGCGGTATTCGCGCGCATTGAACTGGCGTGCCTCGCGCACGATCTCGCGCAGGATCTCGTAACACACGGTCTGCGCGGTCTTCACTTCGCCGCGCCCCTGACAAGTGGGGCAGGGCTCGCACAGTACATGCGCCAGACTTTCTCGCGTGCGTTTGCGCGTCATTTCGACCAACCCCAGCGCGGAGAAATCGCTCACGCTGATCCGGGTACGGTCGTGTGCCAGCATCTTTTTGAATTCTTCCAACACGGCATCGCGATGCTCGGCGGTATCCATGTCAATGAAGTCGCAGATGATGATGCCGCCGAGATTGCGCAGACGCAGTTGGCGTGCGATGACTTGCGCCGCTTCCAGATTGGTCTTGAAGATGGTGTCGTCGAAGTTGCGTCCGCCGACGAAACCGCCGGTATTGACGTCGACGGTGGTGAGCGCCTCGGTCTGGTCGATGATGAGGTAGCCGCCGGATTTGAGGTCGACCCGGCGCGACAAGGCGCGCTCGATCTCTTCTTCAACCCCGTACAGGTCGAACAGCGGACGGGCGCCCGCATAACGTTCCAGCTTGGGTACGGCTGCTGCTATGTAATCCGTGGCGAAGCTCAACATGCGTTCATGTGTCTCACGCGAATCAACGAGGATGCGAGAGGTCTCTTCGTTCACGAAATCGCGCAATACGCGCAGGCTGATATCCAATTCCTTGTACAGCAGTGCGGGCGGGGCCAGACGCTGGGATTGCTGTTGCAGATTGCTCCACAGCTTGTCCAGATACGCGACATCGGCGCGCAATTCGTTGTCGGACGCGGCTTCTGCCATGGTGCGGATGATGTAGCCGCCCTTGTGTTCGGCGGGCAGCACTTGCTGCAATTTGGCGCGCAGCATCTCGCGTTCATCCTCGTTCTCGATGCGCTGCGAAACACCGATGTGCGCCTCCTGTGGCAGGAAGACCAGCAGGCGACCGGCAAAGCTCAGTTGTGTGGAGAGGCGAGCGCCCTTGCTGCCGATCGGATCCTTGATGACCTGCACCAGCAAGCTCTGGCCCTCGAACAACACTTTTTCGATGGGCTTGGCGGCATCGCCGTTGTGCTGGTTCTCCCAGATGTCGGCGACGTGCAGAAAGGCCGAGCGCTCGAGCCCGATGTCGATGAATGCCGATTGCATGCCGGGCAGCACGCGTTTGACCTTGCCGACGTAGACATTGCTCACCAGGCCGCGCTGGCTGCCGCGCTCAACGTGCAGTTCCTGCACGACGCCCTGTTGCATCACCGCGACGCGGGTTTCCTGCGGGGTGACGTTGATAAGGATATCTTCAGTCATAGCGCGGGGTATCCGAATAGTTTGAGCAATTCTACCGTCTCATACAGCGGCAGTCCCATCACGCCGGTGTAACTGCCATCGATGTGCTTCACGAAGGCGCCGGCATAGCCCTGGATGCCATAGGCTCCGGCTTTGTCATGCGCTTCTCCGGTGAGCATATAACGGCGGATGCGGTCTTCACTGAGCGTGTCGAAGGTGATGGTCGTCGTGGACAGGCGCATCTCCAAGCGTTTTTCAAAAGCGACAGCGACTGCGGTGAGCACTTGATGCCGGGTTCCGGAGAGCATGCGCAATATTTCTGCAGCGTGCCGGTTGTCATCCGGTTTGCCGATGATCTGACCATTCAGCGTGACGGTGGTATCCGCTGCCAGCACGGGGAAGGGTGGCAGGTTGCGCAGCAGCAGCGTATCCCAGCCGGCTTGTGCCTTGGCGCGGCATACGCGTTGCACATAGTCCTCCGGGTCTTCGCCGTCATGCGGCGTCTCGTCCACGCACACCTTGCGCTTCGAAGCACTGCGCAATAGCAGAGGCTCGTAATGCACGCCGATCTGCTTGAGCAGTTCGCGCCGTCGCGGGCTTTGCGAGGCTAGGTAGATGTGAGGGTGTTTGATGCTCATGGTTCACTCGCGATGATACGGGTGATTGTGCATCAAGCTGTGTGCCCGATACAACTGCTCTGCCAGCAATACCCGCACCATGCCGTGCGGCAGGGTCATGGCGGAGAGCGCCAGCAGATGCTGTGCCTGGTGTTTGATCGATTCGTGCAACCCATCCGCGCCGCCGATGATGAAGGCGACATCGCGGCCCTGCTGCATCCAGCCCTGCATCTGCTGCGTGAGTTGCCTGGTGGTGGGGGTCGCGCCGTGTTCGTCGAGTGCGATACTGAGTGCCCCGGCAGGCAAGGCGCCTCGGATGCGCTGCGCTTCGGACTCCATGATCTGGGCGGCGGTCTTGCCGCTGTTGCGCGCTTCCGGCTTGATCTCGACCAGTTCGATCTTCGCTTCGCGCGGCATGCGCTTGGCGTATTCGTTGAATCCCTCGGTGATCCACGATGGCATCTTGTTGCCCACCGCCAGGATCAGCAGCTTCATTTGCCTGCGTTGGCCCGCTGCTTGGGTGTGACGCCCCACAGTTCTTCAAGGTTGTAATAGGCGCGCACCGCAGGTTGCATGATGTGCACCAGCACCTCGCCGAAATCTACCAGTATCCATTCGCCGCTTTGCTGGCCTTCGATGCTGAGCGGTTCTTCGTGCAGTTCCTTGAGCTTTTTCTCGACGTTGTCGGCCAGTGCTTTGGTCTGGCGCGTGGATTGTGCGCTGGCGACGATCATGCGATCGAACAGCGGGCTAAGCTTACTAGTGTCGATGACGCTGATGTCGAGTGCTTTGACATCTTCCAATGCGGAGATAACGGCTTGGGTTTTTTCTTCTGTGTTTAGCATGTACGGTACAGTGAGTTGGTGTTGATGTAATTGGTGATGACGTCGGGAACCAGGTAGCGGACACTCTTTCCTTCTGTGCAACGGCGGCGGATGTCGGTGGAAGATATCTCCAGCGCAGGCATGTCGGCGACAAAAATCGCGCCGTTGGGGGATTCATGCAGCGCGCCTGCGCCGGGGGCGAGGCGAGCCTGATATGCGGCTTGCAGTGAGACATCGGCCTTGGCCATCGCATTGCCCAGCGGCTGGCCACCTGCGCGCTGCAGCACCACGATATGTGCCAATTCGAGTAGACGCTTCCATTCATGCCAGGTATGCAATTGCAGGAAGGCGTCGCCACCGAGGATGAGACACAAAGGTTGTTGTGCGCCGAGTTCGGCACGCAGGGCGGTAAGGGTATCCACGGTGTAGCAGGGATCGGTGCGAAACACTTCCCGCACGTCAACAAGGAAATCGGAATGTCCATTCAGCGCCAGACGCACCATCTCCCAGCGCGACTTGGCAGAGGCTTGGGGTATACCGCGATGCGGCGGTGTGCCGCAGGGGACGAAGCGCACTTGCGCCAGATCGCACTGTTCCAGCGCTTCCTGGGCGATACGCAGATGCCCGTTATGGATGGGGTCGAAAGTGCCGCCGAGGATGCCGATGGGGGCTGAGCTCATTGTTTGAGGAATAAAATGTTAGCCACAGATGAAACACGGATAAATGCGGTAGTGAGTTTACCTGATAATTCTTCCGGACGCCGAGGCCGGCAGCTGAGTGCCCTGGGGGAGCTGTGAACATCCGTGTCCATCTGAGGCAGGAATCTTCTCAGGGAGTCACAGTGCCAAGCGCTTCATGTCAGATAGTACATGCGCGAGGTAAGTGGCGAATCGTGCACCTGCTGCACCGTCGATCACACGGTGATCGTAGGATAGCGACAGCGGCAGCATCAGACGCGGCACGAACTCGCCGTCTTTCCATACCGGCTTCATGCTGGAACGTGATACACCGAGGATGGCGACTTCCGGCGCGTTGATGATGGGTGTGAAGGCGGTACCGCCGATGCCGCCCAGGCTGGAGATGGTGAAACAGCCGCCCTGCATGTCGGCAGCGGAGATCTTTTTCTCGCGCGCCTTGGCACTGACTTCGCCCAGCTCTTTCGCCAGCTCCACGATGCCTTTCTGGTCCACATCGCGTATCACCGGAACCATCAGGCCGTCCGGCGTATCCACGGCCACGCCGATATGGATGTATTTTTTCACGATCAGGTTCTCGCCGCTGGCATCCAATGAGGCGTTGAAATCGGGGAAGTGTTTGAGCGTGATCGCACAGGCCTTGAGCATGAACGCGAGTGGAGTGATCTTGATGTCCTGCTTGGCATATTCCGCGCCCAACTCTTTACGGAATACTTCCATCTCGCTGATGTCGGCTTCCTCGAATTGTGTCACATGCGGGATCATCACCCAGTTGCGGTGCAGGTTGGCACCTGAGATCTTCTTGATGCGCGACAGCGGCTTGGCTTCGATGGCGCCGAATTTGGCGAAGTCCACATCGGGCCACGGCAGCAGACCGGGTAGCGCTCCACCCGTGGCTGTGCCGCCACCTGTCAGTGCTTTCTTGACGAAGTTCTGCACGTCGTCCTTGGTGACGCGGCCCTTTTCGCCGCTGCCGCCGACTTGCGTCAGATTCACGCCCAGCTCACGCGCGAAGCGGCGGATAGAGGGGCTGGCGTGTGCACTTGCACCTGAGGGAGCAGGGGCGGCGGGGGCTGAGACTACAGGTGTTGCGATTGCCGCAGGCTTGGCGCTGGGTGCGGGAGTCGTTGTGACACTGGCTGGCGCTTGCGTCGGCGCAGGTGCTGCGGTCACAGCGGTTTCGCCGCTGGACTCGATCGTCACGATCAAAACGCCTTCCGAAACCTTGTCGCCAACCTTGACCTTTACTTCCTTGACGATGCCCGCGAACGGCGCGGGGACATCGATGGTCGCCTTGTCGGTTTCCAGCGAGATGAGCGCCTGCTCGGCGGACACGGTGTCACCGGGTTTCACAGACACTTCGATGATGCTCACTTCCTTGAAGTTGCCGATATCCGGCACCAACACATTTTTGATTTCTGCCACGCTGGTCTCCTCGGCTTAAACCGTCACTGGGTTCGGTTTGTCGGGATTGATCTTGTACAGCTTGATCGCCTTGCTCACCTCGCTTGCCGGGAGAGTGCCTTCATCAGCCAAAGCCTTCAACGCGGCAACGGCGACGTAGAAGCGGTCCACCTCGAAGAAGTGGCGCAGTTTTTTGCGTGTGTCGGACCGACCGAAACCGTCCGTGCCCAGCGTCTTGTAACGCGCTTTGACGAAAGGACGGATCTGGTCGGAATAGGAACGCATGTAGTCGGTTGCGGCGATCACCGGGGTCTTGGCATCCAGGCAGGCATCCACATAGCTCGTGCGCGGCTGTGACTCAGGGTGCAGCGTGTTCCAGCGTTCGCAATCGATACCGTCACGACGCAACTCGTTGAAGCTGGTCACGCTCCACACATCGGCGGATACGCTGAAATCCTTCTCCAGCAACTCGGCGGCGGCGATCACTTCACGCAGGATGGTGCCGCTACCGAGCAGTTGCACCTTGGCTTTCGCCTTGGCTTTGCTGGCGCTGAACTTGTACATGCCCTTGATGATGCCTTCTTCCACGCCCTTCGGCATGGCCGGGTGCGTGTAATTCTCGTTCATCACCGTGAGGTAATAGAACACGTCTTCCTGGTTCTGGTACATGCGGCGCATGCCATCCTGCACGATCACCGCCAGTTCATACGCGAAGGTCGGATCGTAGCTCACGCAGTTGGGGATGGTCGCGGCCATCAGGTGGCTGTGGCCATCCTGGTGTTGCAGGCCTTCGCCGTTCAGCGTGGTGCGTCCGGCGGTGCCTCCGACCAGGAAGCCGCGCGCGCGCAGGTCGCCGGCTGCATAGGCCAAGTCGCCGATGCGCTGGAAGCCGAACATCGAGTAGTAGATATAGAACGGGATCATCGCCTTGCCATGGTTGGCATACGACGTTGCGGCGGCGATCCAGTCGGCCATGCCGCCGGCTTCGTTGATGCCTTCCTGCAGGATCTGTCCGGTCGCGGATTCCTTGTAGTACATCAGCTCTTCGGCATCCTGCGGCGTGTACAACTGACCCACCTGCGAGAAGATGCCGAGTTGGCGGAACATGCCTTCCATGCCGAAGGTGCGCGACTCATCCGGCACGATGGGTACGATCTGCTTGCCGATGCTCTTGTCTTTCAGCAACACGCCGAGCATGCGTACGAAGGCCATGGTGGTGGAGAACTCGCGGTCTTCGCTGCTTTTCAGCAAAGCGTCGAAGGCCGACAGTTCGGGGATCTGCAAGGCTTCGTTGCCCGGCATGCGTGCCGGCAGGGTGCCCATCGCCGCGCCGCGTTCGCGCAGATATTTCATTTCCTGGCTGTCTTCGGCGGGGCGCACGAAGGGCAGATCGGGCAATTGTTCGTCGGTGACCGGGATATTGAAACGGTCGCGGAATTTGCGCAGTGCGTCCTCGCCCATCTTCTTCTGCTGGTGCGTCGGGTTCTGCGCTTCGCCCGCTTCGCCCATGCCGTACCCCTTCACCGTCTTGGCGAGGATCACGGTCGGCTGGCCTTTGTGCTTGTTGGCAGCCGAGTAGGCTGCGAACATCTTGAACGGATCGTGTCCACCGCGATTCAGACGCCAGATCTCGTCATCCGACATATCGGCGACCAGTTCCAGCAGTTCGGGATACTTGCCGAAGAATTCGCGGCGCACATAAGCGCCGTCTTTGGCTTTGTAGTTCTGGTATTCGCCGTCGACCACTTCTTCCATGCGCTTCAACAGCAAGCCACTCTTGTCTTTGGCAAGCAAACGATCCCAGCGGCGACCCCAGATGACTTTGATGACGTTCCAGCCTGCGCCACGGAACACACCTTCCAGCTCCTGGATGATCTTGCCGTTGCCGCGTACCGGCCCGTCCAGACGTTGCAGGTTGCAGTTGATGACGAAGATCAGGTTATCGAGTTTTTCGCGTCCGGCCATGGAGATCGCACCCAGCGACTCCGGTTCGTCGGTCTCACCGTCACCGAGGAATGCCCATACCTTGCGGCCATCGGTCTGCGCCAGTTCACGGTGCTGCAGATAGCGCATGAAACGCGCTTGGTAGATCGCCATCAGCGGGCCGAGGCCCATGGAGACGGTGGGGAACTGCCAGAAATCCGGCATCAGCCAGGGGTGCGGATAGGAAGACAGCCCGTCTCCATCCACTTCCTGGCGGTATTTTTTAAGTTGTTCTTCGCTCAAGCGCCCTTCGATGAAGGCGCGGGCATAGATGCCGGGCGAGGAGTGGCCCTGGAAATACACCAGGTCGCCGCCGTGATCGTCGGTCTTGCCGTGGAAAAAATGGTTGAAAGCGACGTCATACAGCGTTGCTGCCGAGGCGAAGCTGGCGATGTGGCCGCCCAGTTCCGAGGAAGTCTTGTTGGCTTTCATCACGATGGCCATCGCGTTCCAGCGCATCAGGGCGCGGATGCGGTGCTCCAACTCCATATTGCCTGCGGAGCGTTCTTCCTTGTCTACCGGGATGGTGTTGAGGTAAGGCGTGGTGGCGCTAATCGGCATGTCGTCGCCGGCCATGCGCGCGTGATGGATCAATTGATCCATCAGGAAGTGAGCGCGTGCTGCGCCTTCTTTTTCCAGCACGGACTGGAGCGCGTCCAGCCACTCTTGCGTTTCCAGCGGATCGTTATCTGGTAGTTGTATCGCCATTGCCTGCGCTCTCCCTTAGTTGCAACGTATTGTTTCGCTTTCTGTTACCAACCATTCAACCATGCGGTCGGTACTTTCCTGCGGAATCTTCTGAACTACCTGTAGCTCGAATGCTCCGGCGACCAGACTTGGCCGGTGCAGCATATGCGCCAGGAGTTTGTCGTAAAAACCGCCGCCGTAACCCAAACGCGCTCCCTCGCGGGTGAATGCGACACCGGGTAGCAGGATGAAGTCCACAATCCCCAGCGCTTCCTGTTTGATACAGCGCTCTACGACTGGTTCACGAATGCCCCATAAACCGGGCGCCACGTCTTGTTGTAAATCCTGCACCTGATACAAGTCCAGATGCATACTGGCGCGGTTCACACGCGGCAGCAAGACCCGTTTGCCGTCGGCTAAAGCCTGCCGTACCCACAATTCAGCAGCCAGTTCCGCACCGAAATTCAGGTAGCCCAGCACTGTTTGCGCCTGCCGGTAAGCAGGCAGATCGCATACTGAGCCGATAACAGCATGGCTCAGATGCAGGCGTTCGGCCGCGGGCAACTTTTCGCGGGCGGCAATTATACTTTGTCTGAGTGCCTGTTTTCTAGCGCGGATATCCATTTTTCAGTCGCACCTCACTTAAAATTCACAAACAAGCACGCTAATTCATGCAACTCACAATAAAGCAATCTAACGTCAATTAATAATTATTATTGCATAAAGCAATGAAGTGCATTTAATGGGCATAAAATCCACTGAAACCACCCTTGCATTCTTGAAAATGTTGCAGAGCGAGGTGCGGTATGCCGTAAAGACGATCTTCTGAATCGGAATGAGCCGAGCCAGTCTGGGGGCGTTAAGCTGTGAAATCACGGAATGGATCCGTGAACATAACTGATCAGCCCAGAAAAAGCCGGTAGGCAGGGTTGTCACTCTCGTCCCAGTATGGATAACCAAGGGTGTCAAGGAATGTCCGGAGTGCTTTCTTGTCGGTGCGCGGCACCTGCATGCCGACCAGCACACGGCCATAGTCCGCGCCGTGGTTACGGTAGTGGAACAGCGAGATGTTCCAGCTATGGTCCATGCTATTGAGGAAATTCATCAGAGCGCCGGGGCGCTCCGGGAATTCGAAACGGAACAGGATCTCATCCTTCACTTCCGGCGCATGCCCTCCGACCAGATGGCGCAAATGCAGCTTGGCCATTTCGTTGTCGCTCAAGTCCAGCGTTGGCAGTTTGCCGCGTTGCAGCTTGTCCACGAGATCGGCGGTTTCGGACTGATCCTTGACCTGGATGCCGACGAACACCTGCGCCGCTTTCGGATCGGCGTAGCGGTAGTTGAATTCGGTGATGTTGCGCTTGCCGAGCAGCGAGCAGAACTTGCGGAAGCTGCCGGGCGTTTCCGGGATGGTGACCGCAAGGATGGATTCGCGCTTCTCGCCGATCTCGGAACGTTCCGCCACGAAACGAAGACGGTCGAAATTCATGTTGGCGCCGCTGCATACGGTAACCAGCGTCTCGCCCTTTATCTGTTCGCGCTTGGCATACAGTTTGGCACCGGCCACAGCCAGGGCCCCTGCCGGTTCGAGGATGGAGCGGGTGTCCTGGAATACGTCCTTGATCGCGGCGCACACTGCATCGGTATCAACCAGTACCACTTCATCCACGAACTGTTTGCAGACACGGAAGGTCTCTTCGCCCGCCAGCTTGACCGCCGTGCCGTCAGAGAACAGGCCGACGTCATTGAGCGTGACGCGCTTTTTTGCCTTGAGCGAACGCGCCATCGCGTCGGAATCGGTGGTCTGCACGCCGATGACTTTGATGTCGGGCCGTACTTGCTTGACGTAAGCAGCAACGCCCGCGATCAGCCCGCCGCCACCGATTGCGCAGAAGATGGCATGGATGGGTGCCTGGTGCTGACGCAGGATCTCCATCGCGATGGTGCCCTGTCCGGCGATCACATCTGGATCGTCGAAAGGATGTACGAAGGTGAGTTTCTTTTCTTTCTCCAGCGCATAGGCATGGGTGCAGGCATCGCTGTAGCTGTCACCGTGCAGTACGATCTCCACCGAACGCTGGCCGAAATGTTTGACCGCCTCGATCTTCACTTGAGGTGTGGTGGTCGGCATCACGATAATGGCTTTGCAGCCAAGACGATGTGCGCTCATCGCCACGCCCTGTGCGTGATTGCCCGCCGAGGCCGCGATCACGCCGCGTTTGAGCTGCTCGGGAGTGAGCTGCGCCATCTTGTTGTAGGCGCCGCGCAACTTGAACGAGAACACGGGTTGCATGTCTTCGCGCTTGAACAGCACGTTGTTGCCGATGCGCGCCGACAGGTTGGGCGCGAGTTCCAGCGGGGTTTCGATGGCCACGTCATAGACGCGGGCGGTGAGGATTCGCTTTAAATAGCTCTGCATGATGTTTCGCGGTTCAATTGGATTGAGCTGCAAGATTAGCAGGAAACTGGCTTGCTTGCTCAGGCGCGAAGCCCAATCAGGCCGTAGAAGCCGGGCAGATCGGCCAAATCGTCGAGAACTGTTTCCGCTCCGCTGAAGTCCTGCTTGCAGGTGTACGGGTTGGTCGTGATGTAAGTCTTGATCCCGGCCGACAGTGCCGAGCGCAGGCCGTTGTTGGAATCTTCCAGCGCGATGCAATCCTGCGGTGCAAGTTTGAGTTCATTTAGCACCCAGTTGTAGATATCCGGCGCGGGTTTTTTGTGCGGCACAATATCGCCGCAGCCGATGGCATCAAAGTGTTTCTCCCAATCCTTGCCGAGACCGATTTCCAGCAGCGCAGCGACGTTCTCTGGCGAGGTGGTGGTGGCGATGGCGAGGCGAATGCCCGCATTGTGTGCATCGGTGATGATCTGCTTGATGCCGGGACGCAGCGGGATCAGTCCATCGCGCAAGGCGGAGGTGTAATGCGCGGTCTTCTGCACATGCAGCCTCTTTACGAAATCATCGTAATCTGAAGGCGTTTGGAAATCGGGTAAAAAACTTTCGACGAAATATTTGATGCGCTCCTTGCCGCCCGTCACCTTGAGCAGCTTGTCGTACAGCGCCACGTCCCAGTTCCAGGGGAGGCCGTTCTCGGCGAAGGTCTTGTTAAATGCGATGCGGTGCGCGTCTTCCGTATCGGCCAACGTTCCGTCAACGTCGAATATGATTGCTTTGATGCACATGGTGTTTTCTTGCTAGAGGGTGAATTAGCGCATTCCCGGAAACTTTCCAGCCATCCCTTTCATCATCTTGCCCATCATGCCCTTGCCGCCAAGCATCTTCATCATCTTCTGCGATTGCTCGAACTGGTTCAGCAACTGGTTGACGTGCATCACCTGCACTCCGGCACCCGCCGCGATGCGGCGTTTGCGCGAGGCCTTGATCTGTTCGGGGTGGCTGCGCTCGTAAGGCGTCATGGAGTTGATGATGCCTTCGGTACGGTTGATCTGGCGCTCATCGATGTTGGCGCCGGCAGCTGCCTTTGAAAGTTGTGCGGGCAGTTTGTCCATCAACGCGGTCATGCCACCCATCTTCTTCATCTGCACGATCTGCATCTTGAAATCGTTAAGGTCGAAGCCTTTGCCGCTCTGCATCTTCTTTGCCAGCTTTTGGGCTTCGCCAACATCCACATTGCGCTGTGCCTCTTCCAGCAACGACAACACGTCACCCATGCCGAGGATGCGCTGTGCCATGCGCTCGGGGTAGAAGGCTTCGAGGCCGCTGGGCTTTTCGCTGACGCCGACGAACTTGATCGGCTTTCCAGTGATCTGCCGCACGGACAAGGCTGCGCCGCCACGTGCGTCACCGTCCAGCTTGGTGAGGATGATGCCGGAGAGTGGCAATGCGTCACCGAAGGCCTTGGCGGTGTTGACCGCATCCTGCCCGGTCATGGCATCGACCACGAACAGCGTCTCGATGGGCTTCAGCGCGGCATGCAATTGTTTGATCTCCACCATCATCGCTTCGTCTATGGCGAGGCGGCCGGCGGTATCCACGATCAGTACTTCATGGTGATGCTTGCGCGCCCAATCGAGAGCGGCGAGGGCGATGTCCAGTGGCTTCTGGCTGTTGTCCGAGGCGAAGAAGTCGATTTCGAGTTGTTGGGCCAAAGTGCGCAACTGCTCGATAGCTGCCGGGCGGTACACGTCGCAGCTGACCAGCAATACCTTTTTCTTGTTCTGGTCGCGCAGCAGTTTGGCCAGTTTGCCGCTGCTGGTGGTTTTACCCGCGCCCTGCAGGCCAGCCATCAGGATCACGGCGGGCGGCACGGCGGCGAGGTTGAGCGCATCGTTGTGCTCGCCCATCAATTTGGTCAGCTCGCGGTTGACCACGCCGATCAGCGCCTGTCCAGGTTGCAGGTTGCCGATCACTTCCTGCCCCAGTGCGGCTTCCTTTACTCTGGCGATGAAATCCTTGACCACGGGCAGCGCAACGTCGGCTTCCAGCAGGGCGAGACGCACTTCGCGCAGTGCATCCTGAATGTTGCTCTCGGTCAGTCGTGCCTGTCCGCGCAGGTTCTTGACGATGCCGCTAAAACGTTGTGTCAGGTTATCCAGCATGATTTATATCTACCTAAATTTGGTTTCGGCCAAACGATATTTCGTTCGGCCTGAGCTTGTCGAAGGCTTTGAGGACGTTCACGTTTCGACAAGCTCAACACGAACGGCTTTAGGGTTTGCAACAGAACAAAGCGCTTGTCACATTACGTGGCGCTTCCTGTAGAATCCGCACAGTCTAAAACATCTGCACTCCTCATGTCGAACCAAGCCCTGCATTTGCTCACGTTTGTCCTTTATGCCGTTCTGGCTATTCTGTTCTGGCGCGCACAGGCTGCGGGCAATGCCGAGCAGCGGAACCGCGGAGCACTGGGTTTTGCGGTCGTCGTGCCTTTGGCGCTGCACGGTTGGTTGCTCTACGACACACTGTTCATATGGGGCGCACTGAATCTGGGGTTGGTGTATGCGCTGTCGCTGATCTTGTGGTTGACGGTGCTGGTGTACTGGCTGGGGCGCTATTTCTATCCTTTGTCCAGTCTGCAGACGCTGGTGTTGCCGCTGGCAGCTATCAGCACAGTGTTGCCGGCGATCTTCCCCCAAGCGCACATCTTGTCTCAGCCCGCATCCGGCCTGTTCGATACACACGTACTGATGGCCATGCTGGCCTATAGCCTGTTCACAATCGCCGCCTTGCATGCTGCACTCATGTCGCTGGTGGAAAAGCGCCTGCACCATGCCAAGTTGCCCAAGGTGCTGCGCAACCTGCCGCCGCTGCTGACCATGGAAACCTTGCTGTTTCGCGTCATCGGGGCCGGATTCGTGCTGCTGACCATCACTGTTGCTTCCGGCATGCTGTTTTCGGACAAAATCTTCGGCCATCCCCTGCAATTTAGCCATAAAGTGGTTTTCGGGCTGCTGTCCTGGGGGGTGTTTGCCGGTCTGTTGCTTGGGCACCACTTCTACGGCTGGCGCGGAAAGAAGGCTGTACACTGGACGCTGAGCGGCTTCGGATTCCTGATCTTGGCCTATCTGGGCACTCAATTCGTGCTGGAAGTCGTCCTGCACCGCTGATCCCTCTGGATTTTCCTGTCAAAACAGTCCTTGCCAGAGATTGGCAAGGTATCGTAGAATTCGCGCCCTTTTGGCATTGGCCGAAACTTAATTCATTGGGTAATCATTATGGTAGTCATTCGTCTTTCTCGTGGCGGCGCGAAGAATCGCCCGTTCTATAACGTGGTGGTAGCGGATTCCCGCAACCGTCGTGACGGTCGCTTTATCGAGCGTATCGGCTTCTACAATCCGCTGGCAACCGAAGGCGCCGAAGGTCTGCGTATCCAGTTGGATCGCGTGACACATTGGCAAGACAAGGGTGCGCAGCTGAGCGAGACCGTAGGTCGTCTGGTCAAAAAAGCCGGTGCAGCAGCCAAGGTCTGATGAAACAAGCCCCATGGTTGTCATGGGGAAGGTGGTTGGGGCACAGGGCATTCAGGGTTGGGTGAAGGTACAGACCTTTACCGAATATATAGACAGCCTGCTCGATTACGCCACTTGGTACGTCGGCAACGAACAAGACTGGCGTCCGCTGGAGGTTCTGGAAGCGAACGTGCACGGCGGCAAGGTGTTGATCGCCAAATTGCAGGGTATCGCCGACCGTACCACAGCCGAGAAATACAAAGGTTTGTTGATCGCGGTTCCGCGTGCAGAGTTGCCGGAACAGGTAGAAGGCGAATACTACTGGTCCGACCTGATCGGGTTGACGGTGGTGAATCTGGAAGGTGTGAATTTCGGCACCGTGGATTCGTTGCTGGAGACTGGCGCCAACGACGTGTTGGTGGTCAAAGGCGAAAGCGGGGAGAAGCTGATTCCGTTCATCGACAGCGTCATCAAGCAGGTCAGCCTGAAAGACAAATCGATCCGGGTCGATTGGCAGGCGGATTACCTCAAATGAGGTTCGACGTCATCACGCTGTTCCCGGAGATGTTCGACGCGCTCACCAAATACGGTGTGACACGGCGGGCGGCAGAGCAGGGCAAGTTTCAGTTGCAGACGTGGAATCCGCGCGATTTCACGACCGACAACTACCGCACCATCGACGACCGTCCCTATGGCGGCGGCCCCGGGATGGTGATGTTGGCGGAACCGCTGGAAAAAGCGATCAGCGCAGCGAAAGCAGCGCAGGCGCAAAGCGGAGCGAAGAAGAGTTGTGTGATTCACCTCTCGCCGCAGGGCAGGCAGCTCACCCATGAAGTGGTGATGGAACTGCTGGCGCGGGATGAAGGATTGATATTGCTGGCGAGTCGGTACGAGGGCGTGGATGAGCGCCTGTTGCGCCAGCAAGTGGATGAAGAGCTTTCCATCGGCGATTATGTTTTATCCGGTGGCGAGTTGGCAGCGATGGTGGTGATGGATAGCGTGGTGCGACAGATCCCCGGCGTATTGGGCGACGACGCATCGGCGCAGCAGGATTCCTTTGTACAAGGCCTGCTTGATTGTCCGCACTACACGCGGCCCGAGGTTTATAACGGCGAGGCGATACCGGAAGTATTGATGTCCGGGCATCACGCCGAGATAGAGAAGTGGCGATTGAAGCAGGCATTAGGCAGGACTGCGGAACGTCGCCCGGATTTGCTGGCAGCACGCCAGTTGACTAAACAGGAAGCTCGGCTACTGGCAGAGTACCAGCAGGAACAAGCTTCCGCACAAGAAGAGGAAACAAAATGAATCTGATCGGCATTCTTGAAAAAGAAGAAATCGCGCGTCTGAACAAGACGGTCCCCAATTTCGCACCCGGCGACACAGTCATTGTTGGCGTGAACGTGGTCGAAGGCGACAAGAAACGTACCCAGGCTTTTGAAGGCGTGGTGATCGCCAAGCGTAACAAGGGGCTGAACTCCAGCTTCATCGTGCGCAAGGTGTCCTCCGGCGAAGGCGTTGAACGTACCTTCCAGACCTATTCCCCGAGCATCGCCAGCATTGAAGTGAAGCGCAAGGGCGATGTTCGCCGCGCCAAGCTGTACTACCTGCGCGATCGTTCCGGCAAGTCGGCTCGTATCAAGGAAAAGCTGCCTGCACGCAAGGCCGCAGCGGAATAAGCAGTGGAGTCATGCAGCACAGAGAACGGGAGCGCAAGCTCCCGTTTTTATTTGGGCTATCATGTCGCATGGACTATCAAGCAATCATCTCTGTGTCATTCGGCAAACTCGGCATCCACTGTTCAGACACGGATCTGCTGGGTATCGAATTCCTGCCGGGCAAAACTAAAGTGCAGCCGCCGCTGGGCGAAATGGCAAAAGTGATCTGTGCGGAGCTGGAAGCTTATCTGGCCGATGCTCGGCATGAGATCGACCTGCCTTTCGAACTCGATGGCACGCATCATCAGTGCAATGTGTGGCAGGCGATGCTGGCAATTCCCTGCGGGCAGACGCTGACCTATGGCGAGCTTGCGAAACAAATTGGCTCAAGCGCGCAAGCGGTAGGCCAGGCCTGCGGCAGCAATCCCATTCCCATCGTTATTCCCTGTCATCGAGTGGTGGGTAAGTCGGGCTTGGGCGGATTCATGCAGCACGCTGAAGGTGAATCGCTCGACATCAAGCGCTGGTTGCTGAAACATGAAGGCGTGCTTTGAAGTTTGGGCGTGCAACTACTTTCAACTCCGTTCGTCCTGAGCTTGTCGAAGGATCGAACGGCGCTCCGAGCTGATGTACATGAACGACACCGACCTCCTAGACGAATTCAGCGACGCCCTCTGGCTCGAAGACGGTCTCTCCCGCAACACCCTGGAAAGCTACCGCCGCGACCTGAACAAATTCACTGAATGGCTGCACAAGCAGCGCGGCTCAGGTCTGCTGACTGCGAGTCATGCCGATATACAGGGCTTTTTGGCGCATCTGGTTAGCGGCGAAAAAGCCAAAGCCACCTCCACTTCGCGCGCCATCTCCAGCCTCAAGCGCCTGTTCCGCTACCTGCTGCGCCAGAACAAGATCGCCGCCGACCCGACCCTGCAGATCGCCACGCCCAAACTGCCGCGCAGCCTGCCCAAGAGCCTCACCGAAGAAGATGTCGAGTTGCTGCTGAATGCACCCGATGTGGATACCCCGCTTGGCATGCGCGACCGCACCATGCTGGAAGTGCTGTATGCCAGCGGATTGCGTGTGTCCGAACTGGTCGGCCTGAGCGTAGCGCAGGTGAGTCTGGACATGGGCGTGACACGTGTGATGGGCAAGGGCAGCAAGGAGCGCCTCGTGCCGCTGGGCGAAGAAGCGCTGGACTGGGTCAGGAAATACCTCGCAGAAGCCCGTCCTGACTTGCTTCAGGGCAAGGTCACCGATGCGCTGTTCGTCACCCAGCGCGGTGAAGGCATGACGCGACAGATGTTCTGGTATCTCATCAAAAAGCACGCGAAAGAAGGTGGCCTGCACAAACCTCTATCGCCGCACACCCTGCGCCATGCCTTCGCCACGCACCTGCTCAACCACGGTGCCGACTTGCGCGTGGTGCAGATGCTGCTGGGGCATTCCGATATTTCGACGACGCAGATTTATACGCATGTGGCGCGGGAGCGGCTGAAGGCGCTGCATGCGATGCATCATCCGAGGGGATGACAGAAGAAAGAAATGGTGGAGGTGATCAGGATCGAACTGACGACCTTCTGATTGCGAACCAGACGCTCTCCCAACTGAGCTACACCCCCACGGCAGGCGAATCCTAAAGGCAAACCTCCAGTTTGAAAAGAGTTTGCCGGAAAGAGTTGGGAAGGTTCCTAAATTCGTCAATTCCTGCAATAATCCCCGTGCAAAACAATAATACTATTTACTGGACTGGGGAAAAGATGGCTTTGTCACAGGATGATTTGAAACGCGCGGTCGCGCAGGCGGCGATCGCTTATGTGCCGAATGATTGTATTGTGGGGGTGGGCACGGGCTCTACGGCCAATTTCTTTATCGACGAACTGGCCAAGATCAAGCACAAGATTCGCGGAGCGGTCGCCAGTTCTGAGGCGTCAACCAAGCGTTTGCAGGGGCACGGTATCGAGGTGCTGTCGCTGAATGATGCGGGAGACTTGCCGGTGTATATCGATGGTGCGGACGAGATCACCAGACACATGCACATGGTCAAGGGCGGCGGCGGCGCGCTGACGCGCGAGAAGATCGTGGCGGCGGCCAGCAGGAAATTCATCTGTGTGTGCGATGCGAGCAAGCTGGTGGATGTGCTGGGCAAGTTTCCATTGCCGATCGAGGTGATCCCGATGGCGCGCAGCTACATCGCGCGCGAGGTGGTGAAACTGGGCGGACAGCCAAAGCTGCGCGAGGGTTTCACCACTGACAACGGTAATGTCATCCTTGATGTGCATAACTTGCAGATCATGAATCCAGTGGAACTGGAAACCGCGTTGAACCAATTGCCGGGCGTGGTGACCAACGGTTTGTTTGCGCGCCGTGCAGCGGATGTGTTGTTGCTGGGCACGCCGGAAGGTGTCAAGACGCTGACCGCCTGAGATGCGGTAACAAAAGCTTAATAGATCATCAGTAACATCCAGCATTTGCGACATATCTTAAGGAACGACCATGGCAGGTAGCGAACATACTTCTAAACAATTCGATGCGGAACTGGAAGCAGTCCGCGCCCGCGTGCTGCAAATGGGCGGTCTGGTCGAGAGCCAGATCCGTTTGGCGGTAGAGTCGCTGACATCGGGTGATGTAGCGCTGATGAATCGCGTGATCGAAGACGACCACCGTGTGAACGCGCTGGAAGTGGAGATCGATGAGAGCTGCAACCGCATCCTCGTACGCCGCCAACCGGCAGCGGGTGATTTGCGCATGGTGATGACCGTCATCAAGACTATCACCGACCTGGAGCGCATCGGCGATGAGGCTGAAAAGATCGCGCGCATGGCCAAATTGCTGTCGCAAAAAGAGCGCCTCTACCTGCCGCGTTACAACGAGATCAAGCATGCCTCGGACATCGCGCTGGATATGCTGCGTAAATCGCTGGATGCCTTTGCACGACTCGATCTTGCGACGGCCGCGCAGGTGGTGCGCCAAGATGAGCAGGTGGACGAGGAATTCCGCGCCATCATGCGTTACCTCATCACCTTCATGATGGAAGATCCGCGCACCATTTCCACTTCACTGGAGATCCTGTTCGTCGCCAAGGCGATCGAGCGCATCGGTGACCATGCCAAGAACATGTCCGAATATGTGGTGTACATGGTCAAGGGACGCGACGTGCGTCATGTGACTGTCGAGGAAATCGAACGCGAAGTCCTGGAATAACCCACTTCCAATTCAACGACGATACTGCGTTGGCCGCCTTGCTTACTCCTAGCCGTGCAACGGCGACACGTTACTGGCGAAGCCAGCCGTTTGCGGGAGCCGTTGCTGAGCCGCCTTTCCCGCACCGGAAGCTTCGCTCACCGCGTCAAGGCGGCAGTTGTACTGTCTTCGTCGTTCGCTCGTTGCCGCCTTGTCTCGTCTTCGACTTGAAACTGGGATAACATTTCTGTGCAACAACAACCCATCCTCGCTGCAGTCGATCTCGGTTCCAACAGTTTTCGTCTACAGATCGCGCGTGTCGAGAACGATCAGCTTTACATGCTGGATGGTTTGCGTGAAGCGGTGCGTCTGGCAACCGGCATAACGGAAGACAAGCGCCTCGACAAGCCTGCGCAACAGCGCGCACTCTCCTGTCTGCAGCGTTTCGGTGAACGCCTGCGCGGGTTGCCGCGCGAAGCGGTGCGCGCGGTCGGCACCAACTCCCTGCGCGTCGCCAAGAACGCCCCCGAATTCCTGCTGCAAGCCGAAGCTGCGCTCGGTTTCCCCATCGATGTCATTGCCGGTCGCGAAGAGGCGCGTCTCATCTACCTGGGTGTTGCACAAGGCCTGCCGCAATCTGAAGGCAAGCGGATGGTGATGGACATCGGCGGCGGCTCCACCGAATTCATCATCGGTAATGGACTTCAGCCGCTCAAGCTGGAGAGCCTGTACATGGGTTGTGTCAGCTACAGTGTGCGTTTTTTTCCGGACGGCAAGATCAACAAGTACAACCTCAAGCAAGCCGAACTTGCCGCGCGCAGCG
>Ga0265314_10001005_pt1 | contig 33039 bp, 31 predicted proteins | sample 4126metaG_FD_203106 | JGI IMG/M metagenome (GOLD analysis project Ga0265314, IMG submission 203106) | Rhizosphere microbial communities from Carex aquatilis grown in University of Washington, Seatle, WA, United States - 4-1-26 metaG | ecosystem: Host-associated > Plants > Roots > Rhizosphere >...
CGCCGCTCCCCCCGCCGCCACCAACTCGATCAGCTCGGACCGCTGCTTCGCTGTGTATTGTCTCCGCATGCCCGCATCGTGCTGGCCTCCGCAGCCCCGCGCCATGTGCCGTCCGTGCAGCGGTTACGACACATCGCGTGTGGCGTTGGCATTGGCTAGAGCTCGAATCATGGGGGCACGCTATCCCTACTACCTGCTTGCGGATTCGCGCGAAGGTCAGGTGAAGGAAGCCGAGATTTCCCGTACCGCGCCGTCCCAACGGCCGGTACGCGGCAGCATTGGCCACGGTTTTGTTTACGAGCGCGTGCCCCACGTCACCCTCAAAGCCATCGCCAACAATTCCGAAATCGACGTCATCTGGGACAGATGGCAACAGACGCTCGATCCCTTGCGCGCGTCGCTAAACAGGACGCTGAAGACGGAGTGGCATGAATGGGAGTTTCCTCGCGACGCGGAGGCAGGCTGGGCCGCAGCGACGAAGAAGCTACATACCGACTGGTGGCAGGCACGCATCTCGCGACAGAAGGAGATCGACGCCTCGATCGCCGCCAAGGCCGATTCCGAATTCCTCTACGACAAACCCTACGACGACAAGAAGAAGGTCCGTGTGGCCGGCCCGTTCACCGTCGAAAGCTTGTCGCCCCACCGCGTCCTCGGAGTCGACGAGAACGACGAATTGATCGACCGCCTCTCCGAACCCGGCGCCGCCTACGAAGAGAAGCAGACCTTCCCCCAGATGATCTTAGAGAACCTCAAGACCGCTGGCGTCCAGCAGGCGCACAAGGAGGACAAGATCACCTTCACCGCGCTCACCCCCTGGCCCGGGCACTTCGTCTGCGCCGAAGGGCGCTACCGCGAAGGCAACGCCGAGACCGGCACCGAGAAGCGCGCCGCCATCTTCATCGGGCCGGAGTTCGGCACCGTCACCCGCCCCGACCTGGTGGTCGCTGCCCGCGAAACCGCCGACGCCGACTTCGACGTCCTGATCGCTTGCGCCTTCAACTACGAAGCCCACGCCACGGAAATCAGCAAGCTCGGCCGCATCCCCGTGCTCAAGGCGCGCATGAACGCCGACCTGCACATGTCCGAGGAGCTCAAGAACACGGGCAAGGGCAACCTCTTCGTCATCTTCGGCGAGCCGGACATCACCCTCCTCCCCGAGAAGGACGGCAGCATCCGGGTGAAGGTCAACGGCGTGGATGTCTTCCACCCCAATACCGGCGAGGTCCGCAGCGACGGTCCCGACGGCATCGCCTGCTGGTTCATCGACACCGACTACAACGAGGAGAGCTTCTTCGTCCGCCACGCCTACTTCCTGGGCGCCAACGATCCCTACAACGCCCTCAAGACCACCCTCAAGGCCGAGATCAACCAGGAAGCCTGGGCCACCCTGAACAGCGACACCTCACGCCCCTTCCCCAAGCCAAAATCCGGCCGCATCGCCGTCAAGGTGATCAACCACCTGGGCGACGAGGTGATGAAGGTGTTCAAGGTATGACCTCTGCCTGAGCCCTGGGTCTTCGGCTTCTAGCCGGAGCAGCAAGGAGCTGCCCCGTCTCGACGAAACAAGGTCGTTCAATCGCCGATGGTTGGCGATGAACGACCTCGATGACGCCCGGGCCGCCAGCCCCGTCTCCCCCGCGGAGTACGCCGATTGGCTGGCCAGCCTCAAAGGTCGGATCGCCCGGGCCCGCCAGCAGGCAGCGCTGTCGGTCAACCAGGAACTGGTTCGGCTCTACCACCAGATCGGCGCCGAGATCTTGGAGCGCCAATCCCGACGGGGTTGGGGCGCCAAAGTCATCGACCGTCTGGCGAGCGACCTACGAAACGCCTTCCCCGAGATGAAGGGACTCTCCAGCTCCAACCTCAAATACATGAGGTTTTTCGCCCAGATATGTCCCACACTCCAAATTGGTCAGCAGGCTGCTGACCAATTGCCCTGGTTCCACATCGTCACCCTTCTGACCAAGGTCCCGGACGAGTCAGCACGGTCCTGGTACGCGGCCCAGGTCGTCCAGCAGGGCTGGTCGCGCCCCACGTTGGAGGTGCACATCAGGAACCAGCTTCACCTGCGCCAGGGAACGGCGACGAACAACTTTGACCGCCACCTCCCCGACCCCGGCGCCGGACTCGCCGCTCAGGCCCTGAAGGATCCCTATCTTTTCGATTTCTTGGGCCTTGGCGAGGAGGCTCACGAGCGCGACATCGAAGACGCACTGATTCGGCACATCACGCGCTTCCTGCTGGAGCTGGGCGCTGGCTTCGCGTTCGTTGGTCGGCAGTTCCGCCTGGAGATCGGGGGCGATGAGTTCTTCATCGACCTTCTTTTCTATCACACGCGTTTGAAGTGCTTCGTGGTCGTCGAGCTGAAAGCCACTCCCTTCAAACCCGAACACGCCGGTCAGCTGAACTTCTACCTTGGCGCCGTGGACGCCAAGGTGAAGGCACCTGACGACAAACCGTCGATCGGTCTCCTGCTCTGCAAGACGCAGAACCGATTGGTCGCCGAATATGCCCTCTCTGGAATCGACAAACCGATCGGCATCGCCGAATATCATCTGGTCCGCACGCTGCCCGAACCGCTCGATACGAATCTGCCCAGCATCGAACAGATCGAGGAAGAGCTAGACGGCAAGCTCAAGAGTGGCCTGAACCTCGGTGGCGGCGTGATGTCTGAATGAACTACCATTGGCCGAGAGCCTGATGGAATTCCGCATCGCCGACACCTTCACCGACAGTCTCTCGCGGCTGACCGGCGACGAGCAGAAGTCCGTCAAGACGACCGCGTTCGACCTGCAGGTGAACCCGGCCGCCCCCGGGATGAGCTTTCACAAGCTCGACAAGGCCAGGGACAGGAACTTCTGGTCGGTCCGTGTCAGCAGCGACATTCGCCTGATCGTCCACAAGAGCGAGGCGAGCCTCCTGCTCTGTTACGTCGATCACCACGACAAGGCGTACCACTGGGCCGAGCGGCGCAAGCTCGAGACCCATCCGAAGACGGGTGCGGCCCAGCTGGTCGAAATTCGGGAGACCGTCCAGGAGATCGTCGTTCCCGTCTACGTGCAGGCGGAGCTGCCGGCGCCACCCAAGCCGCGCCTGTTTGCAGCGGTGGCAGACGAGGTTCTGCTGAACTACGGCGTTCCCACCGAGTGGCTGGCGGATGTTCGCCAGGCCAACGAGGACACATTGCTCCTGGTGGCGGACCACCTCCCGAGCGAGGCAGCCGAAGCGCTGCTGGAGCTCGCGACCGGCGGACGGCCGGTGGTCGCCAAGGCTGCCGCCCTTGGCGCCGATCCCTTTGCCCACCCCGATGCGCAGCGTCGCTTTCGGGTCATGAACAACCTCGAGGAGCTGGAACGCGCCCTCGAGTATCCATGGGAGAAATGGACCGTCTTTCTGCATCCCGCCCAGCGCCAGTGGGTCGAGCGAGACTACAGCGGCCCGGCGCGGGTCTCCGGGTCGGCTGGCACGGGAAAGACCATCGTCGCCCTGCATCGGGCCGTCTTTCTGGCCCGTGCCAACGCCGATTCCCGTGTCCTGCTGACCACCTTCTCCGAGAACCTGGCAAATGCCCTGCGGACCAAGCTCAGGCGACTGATCAGCAACGAGCCGCGCCTGGCCGAGCGACTCGAAGTGCATTCCATCGACGCTCTGGGCTACCGCCTCTTCAAACCCCATCTCGGTGGAAGCCGAATCGTGACGTCAGACCAGGTGAGGCGATTCCTGGCCGACGTCGCCGCCGAGGTCGGCGGCCACAAGTTCAGCGGGTCTTTCTTGCTGACCGAGTGGGAGCAGGTGGTCGACGCCTGGCAGCTGGATACGTGGGACGCCTACCGTGACGTGCGGCGCCTGGGCAGAAAGACTCGGCTCCCGGAGAAACAACGCGCCGTCCTGTGGTCGATCTTCGAAGGCGTCCGGCGTCGCTTGGCCGCTGGAAACTGGATCACGTCGTCCGGCCTGTTCAGCCGCCTCGCCGTGGTCGTGGCCGGAAGCACGAAACCGCCCTTCGAGTTTGCCGTCGCTGACGAGGCCCAGGACATCAGCGTGGCTCATCTGCGCTTCCTAGCGGCACTCGGATCCGATGGTCCGAACAGCCTGTTCTTTGCGGGTGATCTCGGGCAACGCATCTTCCAGCAACCGTTTTCGTGGCGGGCTCTGGGCGTCGACATCCGCGGCCGGGCGCGGACCCTGCACGTCAACTACCGGACCTCCCACCAGATCCGAACGCAGGCGGACCGCCTTTTGGGCCCGGAGGTCTCGGACGCCGACGGGAACACCGAGGAACGCGGGGGCACCATCTCCGTATTCAACGGGCCCGCCCCGACGATCACGGTCTGCGATAGCGTCGAGGATGAAGCGGCGACCGTGGGCGGGTGGCTCGCTGACCTGCTGAGTAATGGCGTCGCCCCCCACGAAGCCGGACTGTTCGTTCGATCGCCCGCAGAGCTCGAGCGGGCCCGTTCTGCCGCGAAGGTAGCGGGGGTCCCCTTCAAGGTCCTCGACGACAACGTCGACGTGACCAGCGGCCACCTCTCGATCAGCACGATGCATCTGGCGAAGGGACTGGAGTTCCGGGTCGTCGCCGTGATGGCCTGCGACGACGAGATCATCCCCTTGCAGGAGCGGATCGAAACCGTCGGAGACGACTCCGACCTGGAAGAGGTCTACAACACCGAACGCCACCTGCTGTACGTGGCTTGTACCCGGGCCCGGGACCATCTCCTGGTCACCAGCGTCGCGCCCGCGTCCGAATTTCTTGATGATCTGCGGAACTGATCGCAGCGATGACCAACACCTTCATCGTCCACCACAACCCCAACAATGGACGGTATCAATACACAGTGGATCCCACCGACGCGATCGCGTCGGCGAGGGCCCTGCTCGCCACGGGCGTGGGCACTTGGGTCGCGGGAAATTGTCGGCGGATGCTGAGACCTGGCAGCCTGCTGCTCTTCAAGTTCGGCGGTGCGCGTCTCCAACAACCGCCCGGGATCTACGCTGCCGCTCACGTGACGACAGCTCCTTCGAAGAGCGCGGCCGGTCTCTGGACGTTCGAATACAAGCCAGACACCCGACTGACTCGCCACCTTCTTCGTTTTCCGGTCGTAGGAAAGGACCTCGCGCGGATCGCGGAGCGGTCCTTTGGCGCATCCATTCAGGTTGTACCCGAGCGCGGACGCACGCTCCTTGCCACGCATTTCGGCGATCGAACAACAGGGGACGCTACGCAGGTAGATGGGGGAATCACCCGTGGCCTCCCGATCAGAAAGGAACATCTCGATCGCATCTTGGCGGGCACCAAGACGTGGGAGATCCGAGGCAAGGCGACAGCCAAACGCGGCTCCGTTGCCTTGATCGAGAGCGGGTCCGGCGAGATCGTCGGCGTCTGCGAGATCGTTGACGTCGTTGGCCCCCTGTCCCTGGCCGAGCTGCAGCGAAACGCGAGACGCGCTGGCTTCCGGGCCAACGAGCTCGGCTACGACACAACCTACGCCTGGGTCCTCCGCAATGCGCGGCGCCTCCCGAATCCGATCCCCTACCGACACCCGCCAGGAGCGGTGATCTGGGTCAAACTGGAACCCGGCGTGACCCACCGCCTGAACAGGGACCGGTCCCATAGCTGATACCGTGTCCTCACGGATGCGAGCAGCTTGGTCGTGTCGGCCGAGAACTCGACCCGCCGGAGACCGGAGTGGCCACCACTCCCGAAATACGCACGCGGCGGGAGATCCCCCGGAGGATCCGCGCCTCGTGGGCGCCGCAGGGCAAAGCACCGGCGCGCTGGCCCCGCACGATCCAACCCGTCACTGTCCAACCAGGCGCTGAGCAGGCCGGCGGCGGCGGCAAGCCGCCAACGTCACGCCCACCAGCGCGAGCAGGAAAACCGCGGGTTGGTCGAGCCCGACGTCGGCCATGTCGCACGCGCATCCGCCTTCACCGCCTCCCGCGGCATTCGCGCCGGCTCCCGCGAGGCCGGAGCCGCCCTGTCCCCTCCCGCCGGCACCGGCGGGCGGCCCGCCCCCGCTACTCACACCACCACCCGGGCCACCAGTTGTGCCACCGGTCGCAAGCGCGCCCCCTGTTCCCAGGCCGCCGCCGCCGCCAGCGGCGCTCCGACCTCCGCTCCCGCTGACCGAGACACCGCCGACGCCACCCATCTGCGCGGTCGTGCAGTCGGCGTTGCAAGCCGCCCCTGGAGCGCCGTTCTGGCCACCGAGGTCGCATTCCTCACCTGAGTCCACCGTCCCGTTGCCGCAGACGGTATGCCAGCCCATGTCCCGGAACACGGCCAGCTCCATCCGCCGGTCGTGTGTCGCCTTGCTGCCGATCTCCGGTTCCATCAACAGGTCCGGCCGCGCCAGCGGATCCCAGTGGGACAGCGTCGATGTCTCCTGAACGGGACTCGACGCGAAGAGCAGCGTCCTGCCCATTCCGTCCGTGCCCACCTGCTGCGTCGCCGTCGCGGAGAGCACCAGTGTCGGGTCAATGACGTTGGACTTGTCGAACGCGGCAATGAAGATGCTCGCGTCGTGGGACGAGACGAACACGACCGGAATCGTGACGGCGCCGTACGCCTGGAGCGAAGGCACAACACTGGCGGTGGACGGCGGATCCACCCCGAACGGATCCATGATCAGGACGGCCAGCGCACCCGCATCTTGAGCATTGAGGGCCATCTGCACCGTGGGACAAATATCGGACTGCGTGAGCAACACGATTCCATTCGTGACGAAGTTGGTCACATTGCACGTGACCTTCGCGAGGGTGCCGACCATCAGAGGGCCGGAGACCAACCCCGACGACACGAGGGGCCCGAAATCGGCCTCCGAGATGTTTCCCACCAACCCAGGCAACACCGGGTCCGTGGTCAGGGTCGGTGAACCGAAGGCCAAGATCTGGGCCGCCTGCCGCGCTACGTTTTCCCCGTCCCAGACGAGATGACGGGCGTTTTGGGCCGAAGTGGCGCGCTCGGCGTCCGTCATGTCGGTCCACGCCACGCTCGTGCCATTGTCGTAAACGTGCTGGGCGAAGGCGTCCAGCGCTCCGTTTGGGGCGACACCGTTCGCGGGATTGATCACGCTCGCGAAACCGAGGCCGTGGCCGAGCTCGTGAAGCACGACCGCGAGCAGGTCGACCCCATTACCGGCCTGTCCGTCGAAGCCATAGTACCAGTCCTGAAGTCCCATCGCGCACGACGACAGGGCGCCGTTGAACGTGGCCTGAATCTCGGCTTCGGCGCCGTTCAGGTCGGTCCCGGCGAGCGCATTGGCCAATGCGATCGGCACCCACGTGTCGGGAGGAGAGCCGGGCGAGTTTCGGCGCGTGCTGGTGGCGGTCGCGTGTCCGAGCATGATTTGGTTCGTGCCACACGGGAGCGGCGCGAAGCTGGCGTCGACCACGATGGCGGGCGCGCTCTCGAGCGCGTCCCCCCAGAGCTGGCCGGCCCTCATGAATACGTTCATTCGCTGATCGCCCACTGTCGTTCCGGGATTTCCCCCGACCGGGACGACGGCCGTCGGATCGCCGAAGCCCCAGCCTGGCGGGTCGGTGTTTCGAATCGTGACGGTCGCCGCGCCGGCGAAGCGGCCGCCCAGGGCGAGGCCGGCGAACCCGAGCGCGGCAGCGACAACCAACCGGGTCGGCGTGCCCGGCGGCAATCTCACCTCGCTCCCGGACGACGAGCGCGCATCACGCCCTCCAACATCGCGCGCGTCTCGACGTCCGGCGCTCCGCACAGACGCTTGAAGGTACCGTCCGGGAGGCGCTGCAATACGGCTACGTCACTGACCCGTGCCGCCAAGACCTCCGACCCGTCCGACGCGATCGTGATTTCTGGCGCGGCTCGGGACGGAGCGATCACCGCCCCCGGTGACGACCGCGCTGGAGGCGCTACCCTCGCGGGCAGCGGCGCGACGACCGGCGCGGTGACCACGCGGTCATCCTTGCCGCATGCCAGGAGCGGCAGACAGACCGAGAGCAACGCCGCAAACCTTGGTGCATTCAGCATCTTGGGAGCCTTGTCTCCGCGCCGGAAAGGGACAACGGCGGAAAGCTCCGCCGAGCCGAGACGCGGAGGGCCTTTAGATTATGGGAAACCCCCTCCAGCGGCAACGGCGATCGTTTGCGGCTGCGCTGGGAAGGAGGGCGGGAACCCGCGAACGTCGCGGTACGAGCCCTTCGCCCGCGACCATCAGGGGGACAGCTTCTCCATTCGCGCGTTGGGGAGCGAGACCCGTCCGATGACCACGTCCTTGCGTTCGACGACGACAAAACCGAAGCGTTCGAAGAAGGGCTCGGCCGTCACGCTCACATCGGAGAAGAGCCGCGCCAGCCCTGACTCGGCTGCGCGCGCGTGAAGCGACTCCATCAGAAGACGCCCCACGCCGCGCCGTGCGTACTTCCCCGAGACGAAGAAGTGATCGATGTAGCCATTCGGTTGTAGGTCGGCGTAGCCGACGACGCGACCGTCCGCCTCGGCCACCAGCGGTCGAAGGCCCTGCATCCTACTCGTCCACGCTTCCCAGTCCGGCCGATGCGGGGCCCACGCGTCGAGTTGCTCGACCGAGTAGTCCTTGGCGGCGATGATGTGGACCGCCGAATAGAAGACAGCCTGCAGCGCGGGCTCGTCCCCGTCTTTGAAGGCGCGCACCAGCATGGAAGGGCTCTTACCACGCCGGGGTTCGTTGTCGGGGGGCTGGTAGCTGGCGGGGCGGTGTCAAAGTGGGCATTCTTCGTCGCGGCACGGTCCCGCATGCTGCGCTCCATACGGTTGCGCGGTATGGAAACACCGGTGCCCATCGTGCGGTTCTGTCTGTCATGGACGACGCTGGCCTTCGTACTCGCGAGCTTTGCGGTGCAGCCCGCGCGCGCGAATCCATACCTAGGAGACGACCAACCGCCGGACACGCTGATCCGGCACCTGACCTTCACGGGCGAGCCAGCGTGGCTGGTCATCGGCGAAGCTTTTCGCAGCGAACGCCTCGCGGCCGTCCGGTGCGGCGAGCGTGTAGCGGCCGGCCTCCCCGCCACCCCGATCCAGACCGACATGTTCGCGAATCTGAGGCCGGGACTCTTCGTCTTGATCTACGGCGCGTTCCCCACCAAGGCCCAGGCCGTGGCTGTCGCCACCGGGCTGCGCGGCAGTGGCCTCGCCATGACGGTCAAGCAATCAGGGGTGGTGAAGCCCGCGCGCGCCGATGCCAAGTCCCGCCTGGTGCGTTTGTGGGGCAAGCTGAGCCACGACATCAGGCCCCCGGCCCGGATCGATATCGCCGGCGACAACGTCAACGCGGTTGCATACGGCACCCAGGATGGTTGGTGGCAGGTGTGGTTCCGGGTCGACGTTGGCAAGCGCGTTCAACTGGAGCTCCTGGCCCAGCCCGAGATCTCGCGCGCCGCCCTGGCCTCATGCCAGCGGGGCGACCCGGGCGGCTGGTTCGACCGCTCAGCGAGCGTGACGCTGGAACCGGCGACCGGGGATCTCTTCGTGGGCTGGTCGCCGAGCCTGGACTGCCAAGGCGAGTGAAGGGCAAGCCGCAGGGTGCCGTGCAACGGGGGTGTTGCGGGCTCCTCGCGGCTGGGACCATTGGGCCGTGACGCAGCACTGTGCCGTCATCGACGCACCGCCCTCGGCCGTCTGGGACGCGCTGACGAGACCGGCGCTGATGGCGATGTGGATGGGCGACCGGGAAACTGGAGTCGAGGTCGAGACGAGCTGGGTGGTGGGCGCGCCCATCATCGTTCGCGGCTTCCACCACGCCCACTTCGTGAACACCGGCGCGGATGGACATGGTAGCCAGCATGCGGGTGGTTTTTCGTCAGGAAATATTCACGGCGCGCGGCGTTCCTGCTGCATGCGTGCTGGAAAAAATGTGCTGGCGGTGGCCGCGGGGATCGCGGCGCTGGGGGCGGCGGCGTGCCCGTCGCAGCGACTGCAGAACGGACACCTCAGCAGCTTCGCCCGCTTCGGGCGCAGCATCTCGATCTCCGGGCAGACGGCGGCGGTGGGGGCCTACCAGGAGGATGACGCCGCCAGCGAGCAGGGCGCCGTCTACGTCTACATCCAGACGGGCGACGTCTGGAACCTGCAGGCGCGCCTGGTCGTCTCCGGCGGCGCCTCCGATGACCAGTTCGGCGACGTCGTCGCGCTCTCCGACAGCGGCGACACGCTGGCGGTCAGCGCGACGCTGGCCGATGCCCCGGGCGCCAACCGCGCGGGTGCAGTCTACGTATTTCAGCGCTCGGGAACCTCCTGGACTCAGCAAGCGAAGCTCTCGCCGCCCTCGCCGGAAGCCTTTCAGGCCTTCGGTGTCTCCCTCGCGCTCGACGGCAACCGTCTGGTGGTGGGGTCCGTGGACCGCGATCAGGGGACGGCCGTCGACGCCGGGGCCGCCTACGTCTACAACCGCACGGGCTCGTCGTGGGGCGCGCCGGCCGTCCTCGCCGGACCGACACCTGCGTCGCAGGACAAGTTCGGCAGCAGCGTCGCCGTCGTCGGAGACGCGGTGTTCGTGGGTGCCCTGCGCAGGAACCTCGGCGGACTGGCCGCTGCCGGCGCGGTCTACGTCTACGGCCCGAGCGGGACGACCTGGACGCTCGGGCAAACGCTGACCGCCAGCGATGCCCAGGCTGGCGACGTGTTCGGCAGCGCGCTCGCGGTGTCGGCCAGCGCGACGATCCCGAACACGCGCTACCTCGTCGTCGGGGCGATCGACGCCGACCTCGGAGGCGGGCTCACCGACGCGGGGGCTGCCTACCTGTTCACCAGCACCAGCGGCGGCGCGTTCACCCAGACACAGAAGCTGGTGGCGGCAGACGCCGCCGCGGGTGATTTCTTCGCGAGCGCGGTCGCCCTCTCGAACGACCGGGTGCTGGTGGGGGCTGCAGGTGCGACCGCCACCGCGCTCCGTGCGGGCGCCGCCTACGTTTTTGATCTGGCGGGTGGCGCGTGGTCTCAGACAGCCAAGCTCGTGTCAGCCACGGGTGCCCCCGACGACCACCTGGGAGGCGCCGTGGCCATCTCCGGCAGCCTGGCGCTGGCCGGGGCCACCGAGGAACAAGTCGAGCCGGGACTCTCCAGCGCCGGCACGGTCCACGCTTTCCGCGAGGTCACGCCCGGGGCCTGGTCCGCGAGCCAGCGCCTGGCAGCCGCCGAGAGCCTGCCCCAGGATCTCTACGGCGGCGCCGTGGCGGTCTCGAGCGACACCCTGGTGGCCGCCGCGCGGGGCTCCGTCGACGTGTACCGGCGCGATCTCGACGGATGGTCGCTCACCCAGACGATCCCTGCCGCGGCCGGCGCGCGGGTGACCTCCGTGTCCACCGACGCCGGTCGGTTGGCCTTCTTCTCGAGGCACAATCCGCTGTCGACCGATCCGCTGGGGACGGTGGACGTCTACCTGCGCGGGGTCGATGGGAGCTGGGCGCTCGAGCAGGAGCTGGTCCCGGACCTGGTCTCGACCGCGGAGCCCCAGGAGTCGGCGGACGCCAGCGTGGTGGTCCTCTCGGGCGACCGGCTGGCGATCGGGTCGCGGCGCTTCAACGGCGGCGACGGACGTGTATTCGTCTACACCAGATCGGGATCGACCTGGACCCAGGTCCAGCTGCTCGAATCAGCGATCGCGGCCACGAACTTCGACATGAACTTCGGGAATTCGGTCGCGCTCGACGGCGACACGCTGGTCGTCTCGGAGCCGCCGTCGAGCGGGTTCCCCAATCCGGCGAGCCCACGCATCGGCCAGGTGCACGTCTACGGTTGGAACGGCTCGGCGTTCGCCGCCGCACAGACAATCACCGCGCCCAGCCCCGCCGACCTCGACCAGTTCGGTCGCGGCGTCGCTCTCTCCGGCGACTATCTGGCCATCCGCGGCGAGATCTCCGGGAGCGGTCGAACCGTGCGAGTCTACCGCCGCAACGCCGGCGTCTTCTCGGCGACCTGGACGCTGTCCGGGTCCGACGTTCCCCTCGACACCGGCTTGGCGTTCGACCAAGAGGGCCCTTCGCTCGGTCATCCGTTCGTCACCCTTCGGCTAGCCGTCGGATCTCCGACGTTCGCGGTGGGGAGCGCCGCGAGCGCGGGCGCGGTGCTCGTGTATCAGCGGCAACCCAACGACACGTTCGTGCAATCGACCATCTGGATCCCCTTCGACTTCGCCTCCGGCAAGCAGTTCGGCTCCGTCGTCGGATTCTCCGGGGGGCACCTGGTCGCGACCAACGCCCTCAGCGCCTCGACACCGGGCGACGTCTACGGGACCGATCCCTGACCTCCTGACCGAGACGGCTTCCGATGGCACCGCGGACGAGAGCGACTACTGTGTGAGGGGAACGACCCTCACCGAGTCGCCGCGCGCGGGCTCCACGATGATGGGCGAGTCGTTGTCGGGCACGATCACGCTGAGCAAGAACTGAGCGGCCGTCGCGTTTCCGTTCCCGGCGCGGTCGAATCGGGGACGACCGCTCAGCAAGGGTCGCGGGGCGAATCGTCGGCCGCCCTTCCACGGGGCTGAGCCTCGAGTCAGGTTCACCGGTCGTTTCAACGGGTCTTCCTGGCCTGAAAGCGCTCCGCCAGAGTTCCAACCAGCTGGTTCCAGCCCCCATCGTGTAGGCGGCCGAAGTCGTCGTCCGGGAGGTTGGCGTGACGCAGCTGCAGGAGCGTGTCGTCGCCTTTCTTCTGGAGCTCAACCGTCACGACCGACTCGATCCCTCGGGTGAAGGTCGACATCCAAGTGTATTGAATCTTTACGCCGCGTTCGAGGTTGGTGAAGCGGCCGAAGTGCGCCCAGTTCTCCCCCTCCTTGCTGACCTTGTTGAAATAGAACATTCCGTCGACCTTCGGCTTGGGATCGAAGATCAGTTTGCTGGAGTTGTGCCACGGCGTTCCCGGGTTGTCGGTGTCCAGCCAAGCGTCGTAGACCTCGGCGGGAGAGGCCTGGATTGTGCGGTCGAGAGTTATCTCCATGGTCTTCGTCTTCGCGGTCATGACTTTCTCCTTTTCTCTTTGAAGAACCCCTCGAGCTTGTCGAGGTGTTCGCTCCAGAAGCGCTCGTATTCGTGGACCCAGACCGAGACTCTCCGAAGCGGCGCGGCGCGGAATTCGATGATGTGATCGCGCCCGACCTTCTCGCGCCGAACTAGCCCAGCGTCTTCCAATACCTTGAGGTGTTTGGAGACGGCGTTGAGCGACACGTCGAAAGGCGCGGCGATCTCGGTCACGCGCGCCGGGCCACCCGACAGCCGGGAGACGATCGCCCGGCGCACGGGATGCGCAATTGCCCCCAGGATGGTGCTCAGGTCGTCCATCGATAACATTCAACCAAATGGTTGAATGTTTTGCAAGAACTTTCTGCGCCGCGACCTTGGTCTGCGCCGATCAGTTCGGCGTCGGACCTTCATCTTCAGCGACCGCAGCTCCGCGACCACATCGGTGGCGGAGCTGGCGCCGCGCGCCGAGATTGAGGGCGAGACAGGCGACGCGCACATGGGCTTGCAGGTGCGCCCGCGAAGCGGGGGGGCGGGGGGGCGGTGGGGCACGGGGCCGCCAGAGTGGACGCAAGATTTCGGCGCCCGATATTCAGGGCGTGAAGTACCCAATCTCACCGGCATCGGTCTCCGAGAACCAAAGGTGTCGCGGCTGCGGGCCAGCCGAGCGCGCGGACGGCGTGGTCCCGCCGGACCGCTTCCTCGATCACGACCTCAGCCGCCGCCGTAACAGGGCGCACCGTCGCAGGCTTGGCTGGATCCTCCGTCGTTCGCACCGCCGGAGCCGGCCTTCGCGCAGGTGATCTGCTGAACCTCCACGCCGGCGTCGTAGTGGCACCACCGCGGGATCGTGCCGAACTGGAACCCGTTGGTGCCGCACGGCAACGAGACCTGCGAATCGATGCCCGCCAGCAGACCGTTGGACATATCGTAGTAGCACGCCACGATCAGGTAGCCGTCGCTCGACGACAAGCTCCAGCGGTAAGACCCGTCGCAGGTCTCGGTCAACAACCTGGCGCCGGCCTGGGGACAGCTGCCGGGCGAATTGGCCCGCGACCACGACGCCGGACAGGCCGGGTGCTGATCGCAGGCGACGTCCGTCAACGTGCAGCTAGTCCCTGAGCCCGCCACCCACTTGCACCCGCCCGCACTGGGCGGCGGCGCGGCGTCTTGAATGGCCGGAAGGTCCACGATGCCCTTGTCGAGCCAGCACGCGCTCGACGCCATCGTGCCCATCAGGACCAGCGCAAACACCCACCTTTCTGCCCCCTGCTGGTGGTCGAACGGCCGCAAACCCAAGGATCGCCATCGGATCGGTTTCATGGATGCCTCCCGACCCATAGTGCTTCAGGTTCGCCGGATCCAGGTCATCTATCTTTGGCCGGCGGCGCCGGGCATCGACCCGCGGCCCGATGGCCTGTTTCGGCCACTTTGCGAGATCATGGCCGCTCGGACGCACCACGAGGTGCGCCTGAACGCGACAGACGCTGGACGGTCCGGCTAAAGGCCTCGATCTGCTTCTTGAGAGCCTCGATTTGTTGCTGCTGCGACTGCGTCGTCGCCAACAGCATGCTGGTGTAGCCGTAGAGGTCGACGAGATCCCCGTCGCGATCGACTGCGGGCACCGTCGGACTGTCCTCGATGATGAATCCCAAGTGGCGGCGGCCCGCATACGGGGGAGCCTTGTACTCATAGGTTGCCAGACGGAGGCGCAGCGCCTGCGTAGCCGTCGCCCTGATCTCGTCGGGCGACAGGTAGCGGATGTCCTTCTTTGCTCGTCGAAGCTATTCCCATCGGTGACCGACCGCAACCGACTGCCTTCGTCTTGCGGAGGCACAAGCGGATGGGCGAGCAGGACGCCCGGCTACCCGCTCACGCGGGCCCGCGCGCCTCACGGCCTGGGCACGATACCGCGCCGACGGAGAGGGGCGAGGACGTTGCTCTCGAGAGATCGATCTACGAGCGTCAGGTACTCCGCCGTCTCGAGCCATCCGAGGGCGTTGACCTCGCTGGCGATGACGGGCGGACGGCGGCGGATCTCGTCCCAGGTTCGACGAAGCTGGCGCAGGGCGTCCTCGGCGGCGGCTGTCAGCACCGCGATGCCCGCCTGGTCGATGTGGGGCAAAGCCCAATCGAGGAACATCCAACCGAACGCGCCATGGGCCGCTTCGTCTCGCACGATGCGGGCAAGGACGGCCTTTGACAGGGGATGTACCGCGGCCCGACACGTCTCGCGCAGCACGGGAATCGAAATGGCTTCGCTCACGCAGAAGTAACGGACCACGAGATCTCCGGCGCGCACCATGGGCGACAGCGATCGATCCGGGTCGAACCAGAGATCGTCGGGATCGTGAATCAGCTCCGTCGCGCCGCCGAGCTGCATGGCCATGCGCGCGCACAGCTCCACGTGGACCAGCTCGTCGAGCGGAAACCGCGCGGCGAGGGCAAGGAGATCGAGCGGCGCACGCACGGCCACCAGCGCGCGCAGCGTGGCGGCGCAGGCGGCCGCGGTTCGATGTTCCTGAAACGCGGCAGCAGTCCACGCCTGCCGCGCCGCGAGCACCGACGCCTCCGGGTAAAGCGAAGGGTCGAGGGTGGCCCACGGCATCTGCTCGACCTCCGGTCGCATCCGGCGATAGCGGCGCTCCATGCCGCCGCCCATGAGCTCGAGCTCGAAGACCTCCTCGGGCATCGCTATCTACCGCGCGACCGGGGCGACTAGCTTAGCCGCGGCGGCACCCGCTGCGCCGCCACCCGCGCCCGCCACGCCGCCAGCGCCCGCCGCGCCACCTGCACCCGCAACACCGCCAGCGCCACCCTGTGCGTGGCCGCCGGCTCCGGCATGCCCGCCCGCCCCTCCCACGGAATGGAAAGAACCGCCGTGGCCGCCGTTTCCACTCGGAGGCGCCATCAAGTTCGCGCAGGAGATCAAAGGACAGCCCGTCAGGTTCACCGTGCCCACACCAATGGCCGCAACCAACAAGCTTCTCCCCAGCAAGCGCCGCCGCCCCGCCCTTTGATCGCCGTTCGGGTCCATTTTTGCGGCCATCCTATCAATATCTGGCCGTGTGGAAACAAGTTCTCGCGGGCGCGGTGGTCGACAGCACTTCGTCGGACGCTGGTGCGATGGGATCCCCCTCGCGGTATGTTGCGGCCCGAGCCGTCCGTGACGCCTCGACTTCACACCAGCGCCGTCGCGTCCCACCTGTCCCATTGGTTGTTGGCGCGCGAGTCCGCCATCCGGCTCGCCGTCTTTCGCATCACCATCGGATCGATCCTGGTGTCCTCGGTCGACGTATGGTCGGCGCCCGCCTGGGCCGGGCTGCCGCCGGAGTTGCGGTTCGCGCCGGCGGGGCTGGGGTGGGCGAACGCGCTGCTTCCCTTCTCCGTGACAGCCGTGCGCGCAGGCGTGGGCCTCCTGGTGGTGGCCGCAGGCGCCGGCGCGATCGGTTTGTTCTCGCGCGCCTCGTTCGCGGTGGCGGCGGTTGCCGCAACTTACGTCCTCGGTGTCCCGCAGTTCGCTGGCGCCGTCATGCACAGCCACCATCTGATCTGGTTCGCGGCTCTGCTGGCCGCCAGCCCCTGTGGCGACGCGCTCTCGGTCGATGCGATGCTCGCCCGGCGTCGCGGTCGTCCGACGCCGATCGAACCGTCCGCTTGCTACGGCTTTCCCATCCGGGTTGCTTGGTTGCTGATCGCGTGCGTGTTCGTCTTTCCAGGACTCTGGAAGCTGCGCGCGTCGGGTCTGGCCTGGGCATGGAGCGACAACCTCCGCAATCAGATGTACCTGAAGTGGGCGCAGACGCCAACGTTCGTGCCGCTGTTCCGAATCGACCGCGACCCGACGTTGTGCCGGTTGTTGGCGTTGGCAGGCCTATGCCTGGAGGTGAGCTTTCCCCTGCTGATCGTCGCCCGCCGGCTGCGCCCCATCGCCGTCGTCGGCGCGCTGGCGTTCCATGCCTTCAACCAGGCGTTCCTCAACATCCGGTTCGGCGGCCTGTGGTTGTGCTACACGGTTTTCATCGACTGGGACCGGGTCAGCCGTTGGTTCATCCGGACGCCAGCCGTGAGGCGTCAGGTGCCGGGGGCCCCGAGGCGCAGCCTCGTGCCAACCGCCGTGATGGGCGGCGTCCTGCTGACCGGCAACATCGCTGCGGGGTTGTGTGGCGCGACCACCGCCTGGCCGTTTGCCTGCTATCCAACATTTCAAGCGATAGCCGGGGCCGAGATGGCGACGCTGGCCCTGGAAGGCTTGCACGCCGATGGGTCGACGGCCGCCCTCGCCCAACTGCCCCTGTCGCAACGCGATTGGGGGCTCCTATGGAGCGTGACTGGAGCCCGCTCGACGCCCGTGACGGTGAGCGCGCTGACGGCGTACTGGCACCGTCTTCGCTCGCGGGACGACTTCCATCGAACAATCGAGCGATCCATCAGTGGCGCCCGACGCGTTCGCTTTTACCGCGAGTGGATCTCCGTGGTCCCCGAAACGCGCGGGGCCGTCTTGCGGCGGGAGCTGCTCGCCGAGATCGCCGCGGACCCGTGAGCGGCGCCGCGTGGCGACCGCGTTCGAACGCGGATAGTCTCGCGATCGTTCGGGGGGCGACGGGTTCAGGGGCCTTTCCTGATGGTGACGTGCATCGCGTTCTCCCCGAAGCACTTCTCCGCGATGGTGTAGCCGAGCGCTGGAAGGTTCACGTCCGTGAAGAGGGATTCTCCGGCCCCGAGGATCACCGGGCTGATAGCGAGGTGCATCTCGTCGATCAGCCCGGCCTGCAGGTATTGGCGGATGACGGCCGCGCCGCCGCCGATGCGGACGTCCCCGCCGCCGGCGGCCGCGCGGGCGCGGGCCAGCGCCTCGTGGATGCCCCCGGTGACGAAGTGGAACACGGTGCGGCCCTCCATCTCCAAATCGGGCCGCGCGTGGTGGGTCAGCACGAACACCGGCGTGTGGTAGGGGGGATTCGGCCCCCACCATCCTTTCCATTCGAGGTCCGGCCAGGGGCCGCGCACCGGACCGAACATGTTGCGCCCCAGGATCCATGCGCCGATTCCTTGCATCGCCGCGGCGGCTATGTCGTCGTCGATTCCTGCGGAACCCCTTCCGCCGGTGCCGAGGTGCTCGTGAAATGTCTTGGTAGACGTGAACCATTTCGCGACGGCCATGCCGCCGACCCCGAAGGGATTCTCGAGACTCTGCCCCACAGCGGCGCCGAAGCCGTCGATGGACACGGAAAACGCGTTGACTCGAACTCTGGTCATGTCACCCTCGATAGCCCTTATCCGCAGTTGGGGCAGAGTACAACGGCCGACTTCACGGCCAAGTGGCTCAGGCACAGTTTACTCGGGACGGCGGCGGTCGGGGCCGCTGATTGCCATCGGTCAGAGGCGCCTCCCCGCCCCCTCGCTTCGCGGGAAAAACGAGTGACGGCATGATGCGACCTCCCCGCTTTCGCAACGGCATGACGAGCACGGACGGCCTTGGTGTACCTCGAGGCGGGTGCTATGAGCACAGCCGGGATGCCGGAAGCAGGCGCAATTGCGCTCCTCGCGTTCTTCTCGGCAGCGGTCCGGGTGGAAGGGGCCACGTCCTGCCCACCGCCGGATCTGGTAGCGGCCCGACTCCGTGGCCTCGTGGCCGCAACCGCCGCCGGTGACAAACCCGATCGCGCACGATTGTGGGAAGAGGACGGCGATCTGATCGTCCTGCTCGAGAGCGCGGACGGCGTCCTGATTGGCACGCGTCGCCTGCCGCGCACGTATGCGTGCGAGGACCTGGCCTTCGCGGCGGCGGTAGCGGTGGCGGACTGGGAGAGTGACATTCATCCCGAATTCGCGCCGGTTCTGACGACGCGCGCAAGGCCGGTCGCACCGATCGACCGGGCCGTCCCGGCGCAGATCCCATTGCCCCCGCCGCAACCCTGGATGGTGAGCGTTGGCGTGGCGCTGGCGCTGGGCGGATCCGTGGACAAGCCCGCCGAAGCGGGGGCTGCGCTGATCGGCGCCTGGCTCGCCCGGGCGGGCTGGCGATCATCGCTGCGCGCAGATGTGGTGGGTCAATCGGAACAGCAGGTCTCTCTGCAAACTGGCAGCGCTGCCTGGCGCCGGTGGACATTTGGTCTTGGGATCGAGCGACCCCTCTTCGGGACCGGCGAGGGCGGTGGATGGCTTCGCGGGTTTGCCCAGGCACGCCTGGCCTGGCTCGATATGCGGGGCGCGGGTTTCACACTGAACCGCACCGACGGCACGCTCGATCCGGGCACCGCGGTGGGTGTCCGCGCCGTCACGAGCCGCGGACGCTGGACCCCCTGGGCGGAGCTCGCCGCCTCGTGGTGGCCCGTGCGCCACACGGTACGGGCAAGTGGCATTGGCGACGTCGGCCAATTGCCCGCCGTGGAAGGGTTCGTCCGCATCGGTCTGGCGTTGACCTCGGCGCGTTGAGTCGCAGGCCGTGGACCCACGCGGCTCGACCGGCCGCGCCATATAGTCTGTCAGGATGAGGAGGCCGGGGACACGAACCGAGGCATTGTCGCGTTCCAGTCCACGATTTGCCCCCGGCTCGCGCCTTCCCGCGCGCAACGCTTGGAGCAGCAGCGTTCAGGACGGCCCGGCCGCCGGCCGACCCGTGGTCTTGGAGGTCGGCGACGATTCCTGCGACCCGGGCGACGACTCGGATCTCGAGAGCGTGTACCGGCGTCATGGCGGCCGCGTTTCACGCTGGGCGGCTCGCCTGGCCGGTCCCGGGTTCGACGTCGAAGACATCGTTCACGATGTGTTCCTCGTCGTGCAACGCCGGCTCGGCGAATTTCGTGGCGATGCCCTGGTTTCGACCTGGCTGTACGAAATCACGGTACGCGTGGTGCAAGCCCGCAGGCGATCCAGGCGCCGGCGTCGGTGGGCCTGGCCCTTTCACGTGGACGCGAGCCCTGGCGCAACATCCGAGGAGCGGGACATCGCCGACGATCGGGTGTCCCCGCTCGATGCGTTCGAGCGCCGACAATCGACCGACCTCCTTTATCGCTTTCTGGACGGTCTGGACGAGAAGCATCGTACCGCCGTCGTGTTGTTCGAGCTCGAAGGACTCTCGTGTCGGGAGATCGCCACCATCACCGGTACGTCCCTCGCCAATGTGTGGACGAGGGTATCGCGAGGACGGGAAAAGCTGATCCGGGCCTTTGCCGAATGGGAGGCGAAGCAACCGACGTGAGCACGCCACGAGAACCGAGAGGCCCCGTCATCGTCCGAGGGAGCGGGCAAAACACGGCCACCTCGGTGGAACCGTTCGCGCGCCTGGCTACCCTCGCGACCCATGAAGGCATCGGGGCCGCGGCACCCCCGACGTACGAGAGGCGCGCGGGGGCCCTGATCAAGCGGTGCTCGCCGCCGAAGGGACTTGACGCCGCGGCTCTTGATCGGATTTGGGCGCGACTCGGCCACCGGCCGATCACCCGCGGCCGGACTCGTGTCGCCGCGCCCCTCGCCTGGGCTCTGGTCGTGATCGTCCTGGTCGTGTCGGGCGCGGTCGTCGTCGCGAAGACCGGCATGCGGGCGTGGCCGCCGGTGACCGAGATGTTCGAGCGATTTTCGCGACGGCCAAGTCGACCTGGGCTGAAGCCGCGCGTGGTCGCGCGCGTGGCGCCTCCCCGCGAGCTCGCAGGGAGCCATGAACCCGGCGACGCGGGGCCGCCGTCGCAGTCGCCGTCGCCGGCGTCCAGTCCTTCGACTGTCCCGGTGGCGCGACCGGTGCCGGCGCTCGGGCGAACGAGGAACGCCGGCAACCGGCCACGTGCATTGGGTTCCGCCGACGCTCCGGTTCCGACGCAACCATCGGCCTCGATGCTCAAGGACTCCAGGCTGGCGGACGAGAGCGTGCTCCTCGGACGGGCGCTCGCGCACCTGCGGCAGCAACGCGATCCCAACGGCGCCTTGTCGGACTTGGACCTCTACGCCGCGCGGTTTCCGTCCGGGATGCTCGACCACGAGGCTCAGAGCGCGCGAGTTGACGCCTTGCTGATGCTGGGGCACCTGGCGGAGGCACGGACGGTGCTCGCCACGCTGACTCTGGGGACCGGTGCGCGGGATCGTGAGCTGCGCCTCATTCGCGGGGAGCTCAACTCCGAGAGCTCGTGCGCGCTTGCGGTCGAAGATTTCGAGACCCTCATGGCCGAGAGCCGTTCGGGGCCGCTCGGCGAGCGCGCCCTGTGGGGCCGCGCGGCGTGCCGCACCCGCCTCGGCGACGAGAGGGGCGCTCGCGCCGATCTCGCCGACTACGTCGGGCGGTTTCCCGGCGGCCCCCATGCGGCGGCCGCCCGGGCTCGCCTGCGAGACTGAGCTTCGTGCTGTCAGGAAGCGCGCCGAACGGACATAGACCGCTCATGCAGCTCAAGCGTTCTCGGCTTCGACTGACTCTTGTTTGCGGGATTGCCACCGGCGCCCTCGCCGTCATGGGTTGTTTCGATGAAAACCATCTCCTCGGAGATCAGTCCGACGCGGGCGCTGGGTCGAAAAAAGCGGGCAGCGGCGGAGTTGGCGGCGCGGCAACAGCGGGCGGCAGCGGCGCCAGTAGCGCGGCGGACGCCGGGACCGGGTTAGCCGTGGGCAGCGCGCCGGAGGCCGGAACCGGGGGCCAGGCGGGTGGCGGCCCGGTGACTTCGCTCGACGCCGGCGTGGGTGGAACGGCGCCCCCACCTGATGCCTCGGCCACGGTCACAAGCCTTGGCGATAAGGCCAGTCTCGGATGGCCGATCGCGATCCCGCCAGCGGAGGTGGCGCGCCGACTGTCGGAGTTCTTGCTGCAAAAGCAGCCTTCGGCCTCGCTGATCGCCGCGATCGTCGCATCGGCGCCCGTGACCAACCAGGACGTGGGCGAGCTGGCCGACGGCGTCCTGCTTCAGGACGGCAGCCTCGCGGGGCGACAGGCGTTTTATCGCTGGTGGCTGGGCCTGGACGCCTTCGCAGATTCGGCACAATTCCCGCGCGATCCTGTGCTGTTTCCCGCGTTAACCGCGGATGTTCGGCTTGCGTTGGTCAATCAGACGCTGAGCTTCATCGAAGACATCACCTGGCGTCCGCAGGGTGATTTTTCGACGCTCCTGACCGAACCGACCGCGTACGTCAGCGGCGACACCGCTACGTGGTTTCCTGGGGTCGTCGTGCCGGTGGGAACCTCTCCTCGTGTGGCTTTGGACCCCACGCGCTACGCGGGAATCTTCACCCAGCCGGCCACGGTAGCGACCACGGACCTTCCAAATCGAGCCTCTCCGACCAGACGGGGCCTGAACGTGAGCGCGCGCTACCTCTGCCAACCCATCCCGGCGTCCCCCCCCAACTTCCCACCGTTGGTGGTCGCGGCGGGAGTCACGATCCGACAGGCCGAGGAGGTCGCCGGCAACCAAGCCTGCGCCTCGGCCTGTCATTATTCGATCGATCAACTGGGCTTCGCCTTCGGCCACTTCGACGCTGTCGGCGCGTACCAGGATACGGAAAACGGACTGGCAATCGACACCACCGGGGTCCTCAGAAACTTTGACGGCAGTGGCCCGGATGCGCCGTTCGACGGGGCGGCGGACCTGGCGAGCGAGCTGGCCACCATGCCCGAGGTCAGGGCTTGCTTCGCCAGCCAGTGGTTGGCCTTCGCGACAGGAATGAATTCGTACTTCGGCGAGCTCCCGGTTCCGGCGCCCGACAACTACGGCGCCCTCGCCGCGGACGCCGACTACGTCGTCAAACGCGCGACGATCCAGGGCCGCCTGAACCTGCGAGGGACAATACGTGCGGTCACCGAGACGCACGCTTTCCTCGATCCCTGAGGACAACGTCCCAGAAGTTTGGGACCCACACCCAAGATCGTTGGGGGTTGTGTTCCTCGTCCTGCAGAACCGCCTCGTAGTCCTGCGGCCCAGTCTTGGCCATCGGGGGGACGTGGCTTGCCTCGGACCCGCGGGCCACCGAGGGGGCCACGGCGACGGTCGTGACAAGCGATCCCGCGGACGGCGCAGCAGGCGCCACACACGTCTGACCTTCAGGCGTCGAGCAGGCGCAAGCCGGCGGACTCGAAGGGGCGAAAGTCCTTGCGGTTGACCGTCGCCAACGTGGCTCCAGACCGAATGGCCACCGCAGCGATCATCGCGTCCGGCAGGGATCCTCTTCGTCGTCCCCCGCTGTTGAACAATTCGGCGGCAAGCAGCGCGTCCTCCGCTCCGAAGCGAACGGGCTGCCCGACGAGCGCGGTCACCTGGTGCCGATCTTCCTCGGTCACTGGAACCGAAGGGCTGCCACAGCAGAACTCAGACCACGCGATCGAACTCAGCCCCAGCGAGTCGCCGCCAGTCAACAGCCGTTCGAGAGCCTCCGCCTGGGCCGATCCCGTCCGCAAGGCGTGAATAAGGAAGTTGGTGTCGAGGTGAATCACGGCCGCCAGGCTCGCCGCTCTTCCGCGACCTCGCGAGCCCAATCGGCGGCCCGCTTTTTCGTCAGGCCCATCCGCGCCTGCAACGCGCGGAGCGCGGAGAGCCCATCACGATTCGGACCCGCCGACACCGTGGCCACGGCCCGCCGAATCGCCTCGGACCGAGACACCTTCCATCGCTTGGCGAGCGAATCGACCCGATCGATGGTCGACGCGTCCAGGCTGTACGTCGCGCGCTTCATACTAAAAAGTATGAATTCATACCTGGTTCGCGTCAAACGTCAGCCGATTCTTGGCCGCCTGTGCTGGAAGCTCGCCCGAGCAGGACGGTCGCCCGCCGCGCCACGTCGTGGGAGTGGCTTGGCCGTGCCACTGCAGTTCAGGTTGCCTCCAGCGTCCGTCGATGCGTGACCTCGAGCGTGGACGTAGTAGAGTTCTCGCATGAAATCGGCAAAGTCCACCACGAGTACTTCGCGCTCGGTAGTCTCCGGCCCCCGGCCTGCATTGCTGGCGGGCGCGGCGATCATCGCGATCGCCGCGGTGGGCGGCTGCTCGGGCGGGTCCAGCTCGAACGGCGCAACCGGTGGCGCGGACGCGGCGTCGGGCGGCGCGAGCTCCGGTGGAACCACTTCGAGCTCGGGCGGCACGACCGCGAGCTCCGGTGGCGTGAACGGCAGCTCGGGCGGCGTGAGCGCCAGCTCCGGTGGTTCGAGCGCCAGCTCGGGCGGCGCGAGCGCCAGCTCCGGTGGTTCGAGCGCCAGCTCGGGCGGCGTGAGTGCCAGCTCCGGTGGTTCGAGCGCCAGCTCGGGCGGCGTGAGCTCGGGGTTCGGCGGACGCGGCGGCATGGCCGGCGACTCGGGCGTCGCGGGCGGCGCCAGCGGCGCGGCGGGCGTCAAAGGCGGCGGACCCGCAGGGAGCGGGGTTTGCGACATCTTCGCGTCGGGCAGCACGCCGTGCGTCGCCGCGCACAGCACGGTGCGGGCTCTTTTTGGCGCCTACAAGGGGAACCTCTACCAAGTCACGCGCGCGTCGGACAACATGACCAAGGACATCGGGGTTCTGGCCATCGGGGGCTTCGCCGACGGCGCCGCGCAAGACGCTTTTTGCGCAGGCACGACCTGTACGATCTCGATCATTTACGACCAGTCGTCGCAGGGCAATCACCTCACGCCTGGCCCCGCCGGTCAGCACGGTAGCGGGCCGGACAAGCCGTCGAACGCGACCGATCTCAAAACTACCGCCAGCGGCCACGAAGTCTACGGCATCCGCATTCGCGTGGGCATGGGCTACCGGAACAACAAGGCCACCGGCACCGCAACCGGCGACGCCGCCGAGACCGAATACATGGTGTCGAGCCAAAAGGATTTGGTCAACTCCTGCTGCTACGACTACGGAAACGCCGAAACCAACAATCGTGACGACGGCAACGCCACGATGGAGGCTGTCTATTTCGGAGGAGGCAGCGGTCAGTCCACCGGCGTCGGCCCCGGCCCCTGGGTGGAGGTGGACATCGAGAACGGCCTTTGCGCCGGCGTGGGCGCAAACGGTGCCAAAGAAGCCAAGGGGGTAGCGACCAACATGTCCCTGCCGTACGACTACGTCACGGCCGTGGTCGTCGGCCGATCCGGGGCGGCCCCGGGGAGCTTTGCGCTCTATGGGAGCGACGCGACGGCCGGTACCCTGAAGACAATGTATGACGGGCCGCGCCCCAACGGCTTTGCCCCCATGAAGAAGCAGGGCGCCATCATCCTCGGAATCGGCGGCGACAACACCAACAGCGCCGCGGGAGACTTTTACGAAGGTGTCATGACGACCGGTGCCGCGACCTTGGCGACCCTCAACGCCGTCCAGGCCAACATCGTCGCTGCGGGGTACGGAAAGTAAGTACAGGGGCGAAGAGGAGGGCATCGCGCCCGCGGAGACCGAGGAGACGGGTTCGGAAGCAGTCAGCTAACGCTCGAGCGCCGCGCAGACCTTTCGGTTCGCGGCAGCGAAGGAATAAGGGCCCGGCCACCTACATCTCTACGTAACGGCATTTCAAGGCCGCCGAGCTACCGGAATGGCGATGATCTTGCCGTCGTGGTCGTCGTTCGTCGGGGCGTCCGGGATCCGTTGACCAATACCCTATGAGGCCGGGCCTTGTTGAAGTAGAGCACGTATTTGCCGAGCGACGTCTTCCAGTTTTTGCTCGCCGAGCAGGAGCACATGGTCGAGCGCCTCACGCCTCAGGCTACCGACACACCTTTCGCCGACGGGGTTCATATTCGGGGCACGCACGGCCGTCTTGATGGCGCGGCGGATGTTCGCCGTGGGCGTCAGCCTGGCCATGACCTCCGGGTTCCTGATTGCGCCACTTTCCTCGCATAGAGATTCATGGTGCCAATGGGGGTGAATGGCAGCGTGGTGTTTTTCCTGACGCCCACCTGGTAATTGCCGGCGGCCGGTCCGTTTTGAACGCTGAGACTCAGCCGTCGCACAACCGGTCCGCGCTCCGAGGGAGGCTGGGGGGCCGCGCCGCTCGTTTCGGAGGCGCACTCGCCGACGAGCCCGAAGGCACAGTCGGCGATTCGCGGGAGCCTCACCGCCTGAGCTCCTTGCCGTCGGCGCCGAGGAACGTCAGATCCTGGAGGCAGAAGTCGTAGGGGACCGCCTTGCCCGGCGAGGTCGGAACGTAGAACTGCAAACTCGTAATCAGGGTCTGGTCGAGGCTGGTGTTGGAATGGGTGCCGTCGGGCTGCGTGAAGTCGGTGAGTTTGGCCGTGACCGTCCCGGGATCGGTGACGGCGGCGGCAAGCGAAAACGACGTCAAGCAATCGGGGATCTGCGTGCAGCTAGCGCTCGTAATCTGCACGACCTGGGGAATGACGCCCTGGAGCGGGGGACCTTCCAAGGTGAACCGAACCTGTGTCACGCCGAGCGCGGGTGCGTCGAAGGGAGCGACCAGGGTGTCCGTCGCGTTTATGGCGAGGCTGGCGATGAGGATCGCACCCCAACCCGCGTCCTTGGGACCCGAATCGACCGTGCCCGACATGCAAAATTTCCCGGGCGCGTACGTGACGACCGCGCTCGACGTTCCGCCCACGTTGGCGTCGGTGGTCAGCCCCGCCCATCGCACGAAGGAGCCGTCTTCGACGGAGATCTTGCAGCCGGGCCCCGCCGGGTCAACGCATTCCTTCGGAGTCGTCACAGGGTCGCTGCTTGAACCGCAAGCTCCGACCAGGCCAAGGGTTCCCAATAACACCATACCGAGATTGCTCTTCGTCATCATTATCCGTGCCTCCCTGCCGAGTCTCCCCAGCAAGGTCGGGGCCATGGAGAATGACGACGAGACTGCCGCGGCCGACCCGCCAGTTTGCGTCAGCGGGCTCGCCCGCCGGCCACTCCAATGCTCGAGTCGCTGAGCGAGACCCGCGCATGTGAGCAGGATCTGCCCAGATCAAATCGGCCGCCAGGACGCGCATCCTCGTGGGCGCTTCGATCGTTGCGTCGCGGACGCGGCGAGGCGATTCTACGTTGGGTGCGCCGACTCATCGCCGAGCCCCTCATCCTGGCGGTCCTGCAAAGTGGCTTGCTGGGCGCCGTGGCAGCGGGCGGCGCCGGCTGCCGGTCCGCGACGAACACATCGCCGGGGGCAACCGGCAGCCGAAGCGCGACGCAGGCGCTCGTGCCCGACGAGAACGGTCGGGTCCACGATTCGACGACTGGGACGACCGGAATCCGGGGCCAGTGGTTCGCCGAGACCGACTCCGACGACTGCCAAAAGAAGGGAAAACACCCCGCGAAAGCGTGCTCGTTGTTCGCCACGCCTGATCCCCGCTCTCCGAGCTTTCGGCCGACGGCTGACCTCGGCATGTGCGCGGTCGGAGTCGCCGCCAGGGCGATCGCCGGCCCCGACGGAGCTCCCGACTGGACGAACATCTGGGGAGCCCGCATCGGTCTCACGCTCAACGACGGCGAGCCCTACGACGCCGCCGCTCACCGGGTGACTGGTCTCGCTTTCCACATCGATTCGGAGCCGCCACCGAACGCCGGGCTTCGGGTTCAGGTGCCCGCGCACCAGGGCGGCGATCCGCCATTCTGGGGTGGAGCCGCGGCGGAGACCTCACCGGTCCACGCCGGCCAGAACGAATTTCGATGGAAGGACGTGGCGGGGCCTCCGTATGTCGAAAATCCACCTGCGGTCGATCCCTCCCACGTGCACTCGATCGTGTTCGACGTGCCGACGAGCCCGGCCGGACCCACGAGCTTCAGCTTCTGCATCAGGGAGGTCGCCGCGCTCCTGGACTGAGATCCGCCTTGGTCGCGGGTCGTCGCGACCAAGGCGAACGACGGGGCTCGGCTCAGGGCGCGGGCGCCGCGTTCACGAGGGAAAGCGCTCCCGGGCGAACGACGACGTTGGCGGTGGTCACGAGCTGATTCGTGTCGGCGACCCGGACGACGACCCGTACGAGGCCGGCGTCGTTCACGGGCACGTTTATCGCGTGCGCCGACTTGGAATACACGAAGTAGGGCGTCGTGGCCGTCTGGCCGTCGCGATCCAGCCAAGTCACGACCACGTCCTTGGGGGCAGGCTGCCCGTTGCAGTCGATCGCGAGGACATCCACGGTTGCCCGCGTGGGATCGAACTTGGTGCCGAGCATCGCGGCAGCTGGAGCGGCGTTCACCTTGGGGTCGAGCAGCTTCGTGCGGCCTAGGTCCAGGTCGCCCCCGATCGGGGGCATGTTCACGAGCACCAATGTGTCCATGTAGCCGCCCTTCTTGTGCTCGACGAAGGCCGCCAGCGGGGGCGGATAGAGCGACGTGTCGACCTTCAAGATCGCCGCGCCGCCAGCGTCCGTGATGCTCTCCGCCAGCGGGAGGCCGCATTTTGGATCCGCGAGCGAGCAGAGCCGCACGGTCGCGCCGGGGAGCGGCGCTTGCCCTCCCCCTGCACCGCAGGCCAGGCAGATAGCCGTGGTCTTGATGGCGATGGTCTTCGGCCTGAGGCTTGGATATCGCCACTTGACTCGTCCGAGACACTCCCACGGCCCGGGCAGGCACTGCTTGGCGCAGTGGGTGGCCCGGCAGCTCTCGAGGCCCTGCTGAAGGTCGGCCACTGATCCGGCGGCGGCATAACACCGGGAACGGCACACCGCATCGCCGGATCCGCAGGCGCGGATGCAAGCCTCTAACGGCGGGCAACCTTGAATTCTAGAGCACTCCTGGGCCTCGTTGCAGCACGCCTCGGCCATGCACGGTTCACAGGCCTCCGTTGCCGCGACGCTTGGTAGCCCGCAGATGCCCGCCTGTTCGCGCTTTCCGGTCGTGGCGAGGCGGCCGGTGATCCCCGCGGCGATGAGCACCGTGGCGATGGCTGCCGCGGCCAACACGACCCGACGCGCCCGCAGGGCGCCGGGGCGCGCGTCCAGCCGCGACGACGTCTCGCGCGTCGGCCCGATTGCGGCGTCGTGGATCCCCAATGATTCGGCCAACGCCCCTATCTGCTCGGCGGCCGAAGCAAAACGCTTCCCGGGGTCGTGGTGACAGGCCTTGAGGAACCAGGCGTCGAACGCGGCGCCGAGACGCGAGCCACGCTCCGACGGCGGCTGCAGCTCGCCGTGCAGGAGCTCGCCGAGGATGACCATGACGCCGCCCTGGTAGTAGCTCTCGCCCATGAGCAGGCGGTAGGCGATGAGCCCGAGCGCGCAGCGATCGGTCGCCGCCGTGACGGACGCGTTCGCGGTGGCCTGCTCGGGGGCCATGTATTTGGGCGTGCCCAGGATCTGCCCGGTGGCGGTGGCCGCGGTCGCCTCCTCCACCATCTTGACGATGCCGAAGTCGAGGATCTTGACCAGCGGAGCGCCATCCTCTTTCGTGGTCAGAAACAGGTTCTCGGGTTTGAGGTCCCGGTGGACCATGCCGAGGTGATGGGCCCTGTCGAGGGCCCGCGCCACCTGGCGCAGCCATTCGACCACCGTCGCCGGCGTGGGCAGCGCGGCGGCCGCCGCCCGTTCGAGATCCGCGCCCTCGAGCAGCTCCATGACCAAGAACGGCGCGCCGCCCAACTCAGGCGCGAGGTCTGCGTCGATCACCCGGACGACGTTCTCGCTCTTGATGCGGGCGGAGGCGCGGACCTCGTGCCGGAAGCGCACGAGCGCCTCCGGCGAAGCGTTCGCGCCCGACGCGAGCACCTTGAGCGCCAGGCGTTCCCCCGTCGCGGCGTGCTCGACCTCGTAGACCGCGCCCATCCCACCGGTGGCGATCAACCGAATCGGTCGGTAGCGACCCGCGATGATCTCGGGAAGGTGCGCTGGAGCGGTCATCTCCGCCCGCCTGCCATCGTCCTTCGAGCTCCCCCTATCCGCCGGTCAACTCTCGTCATCCAGCGTCTGCCGACGGGTGAGGCCCATCTCGCTGAGCCTGGAGACCAGCGTTCGGCGCGGCATGCCGAGCAGCCGCGCCGCCTCGCTCTGATTTCCCCGGCAACTCTCGAGCGCGTCGATGATCTTGTGGCGTTCGAGCGACTTCATTTCGGCCTGAAGATTCGAAGGCTGGCCCGGCCGCGTGGAGGGGGACGAGCTCGAAGGCGACGAAGCGGCAGGTGCCGGCGCCGGCGTTCCCACGGCTCGAGTCGCCGCGAGCAGCGACGGCGGAAGGTGTTCGGGCAAGATCGCGCTCTCGGTGCACATCACGGCCGCCCGCTCGATGGCGTTCCGCAGCTCGCGGACGTTTCCGGGCCAGGCATGCCGGCGAAGCAGGTCGAGCGCGGCCGACGAGATGGTGAGAGGCGGCGTCCGCTCCAGATCCCGGCAGGCCGCCGAGAGGAACGACGCCGCGAGCCCGTCGATCTCCAGCGGCCGTTCACGCAGCGGCGGGATGAGGAGGGCGACACCGTTCAGCCGGAAGTAGAGATCGGGACGCAACCGGCCCTGTCGGGTGTCCGCTTCGACGTCTCGATTGGTGGCCGCCACGAAGCGCACGTCGATGGGACGCGGCCGGGTCGCGCCGAGGCGGGTCACTACCCGTTCCTCGAGCACGCGCAGGAGCTTGGCCTGCGTTCCGAGGGGGAGCTCGCCCACCTCGTCGAGGAACACCGTGCCGCCGTTCGCGGCCTCGAACAAGCCTGCCCGCGACAGCGCGCCCGTGAAGGCGCCCTTCTCGCTGCCGAACAGCTCGCTCTCGAGCAGCGACTCGGCGAGCGCGGCGCAGTTGATGCCCATGAATGGCCCCTTCGCGCGCGGCGAGGAAGCGTGAATAGCGCGTGCCAGGACCTCCTTGCCGACCCCCGTCTCCCCGAGCAACAGAACGTTGATGCTGGCCCGCGCGACGCGCGCCGCCTCCGTATGGAGCCTTCGCATCGCAGGATCGCGCACCACCGGCCCCGCGCCCCCCGGAGCCGCCGCCACGTCTCCCGCGAGCAGATCGGGGATCTCAATCCGGGGCGAGTGCCGCACCACCACGCTCGCGGTTCCGAAGAGGAGGCAGTCACCCACCGTCACGTTGGCCTTCCGCCGGACGAGCTGCTGGATGTTGACATGCGCCGTGTCGTTGCCCGGGCTCGGGTGCGCCGTCCGGCGAACGAACGTCCCGTTGGCGCCGCCCAGATCCTCGATCTCCAAGCTCGCACCGACGCGCAGGACCGCATGCCGCCGCGACACCGAGGGATGGTCGATGCGGATCAGGTTCGCCTCGTCGCGACCGATCACCACCTCGCCGGCGCGCGGCAGTGGGAACACCCGGGCTTCGTCCCGCGAGAACACGACCAGCTGAAAGGCGCCCTCCGATTGCATTCGCGGCGGATTATACGCCCGCACCAGCTCGGGAACTGCGCCCCTCTTGCTCGCTGCGCCGGGTTCGCTCAACGGCCCGGGGGACAGTGCAAACAAGGGCTGTTGCCTCGTTGCGTCATGTCATGTCGAGGCCCGAGTCGGCTGCATTCCGGCAAGCTCGCGGAAGGTACGCGCCGCGTCGGGTTACCTCGAAAAGAATGGGGGAAACCCGGCGGGCGGCATGCCCGCGCGGGAACAGACGAGGTGCTTCATGAGGTTCGGGAGGCTGACGCGCTCCAATCCTCGCAGGACAGGCCGACCACGCGGCCGAACTCGCGAACGTTGTTGGTCACGAGCGTTGAGCCGAGCGCCAGGGCGTGAGCGGCAATGATCGTGTCCAGTGCCCCGATGGGCTTTCCCCGTCGTTCCAGGTCGGCCCTCAGCCGACCGTAGATCGCGGGGACCGACTCGGTCAGATTCGCGATCGGAAGCGTTGCCAGAATAACTTCGACTGATTTCCGGTGCGGGGTTGCTGGATTGTTCGCCAGCCCGAAATGGAACTCCATTGCGGTGATGATGCTCATCGCAACTCGATCACGACCGGTCGCCATGAGGCGATCGACCACGCGAGGTGCCCGGCCACGAATGGCAAGACTGAGGACGTTTGTGTCGAGTAAATAGGTGGTCGCCATGATCAGCGACCGAGCGGCGCCTTCCGTTCTGGAGGCGCTCGCCGATTTCCGAGATCGAGGGGGCCGTCGCCGCCGGCCCCGAATACCTCTCTCCACCCGAGGGGCCACCCGTTCCGATCGACAGGGAGGGGTTCGAGGACCAGGTGGTTTCCCTCACGGCGGATCCTGACTTCGTCGGCTTGAATGCGAAACTCCTTGGGTAGACGTACCGCCTGACTGTTGCCAGTCCAGAAGACCTTGGCGCGACTGCTCAGGTTCGTTGGACTTGTTCGAGGGGCTGGGCCTGGAACGGACCTTCGATTTTTTGCGGGGGTGCTCATCGGTCATAAAGTATATACGTCTCGTATGCTCGTCGCTACCGCGCTGTTTGGCGCTACCTCGGTGGTCGGGGGCGTGGCGATCCACGCTGCCGTCAGCGAGGGACCGGTGGGGGCTGGACGCGAGACCAGAGATCGTTGAACGCGATGGCGTCGAAGAAGGCCGACGCCTCGACGACCTTGCCGTCCCTCATCACCAGGTACCAGGCGTAGCTGTTCTCGTAAGGCTTTCCGTCGCGCGCAATGCCGCGCCCATCCCAGAGCACTACGACGGCATCTCCGTCCGCGCAGATCGCGCGAATGCGGAGGGGTCGGAAGGGCTCGCTCGAGCCGGCGAAGCGAGCGGCGAACGGGGCAAGGACCTCGTCGACGAACTCCTGCTTGGTCCGGTACTCCTTCGAAGCGACCGAGCGCCCTTCGATCCGCCACACCATTTCGACCGCAAACATGTCGGCGATGTTCGCCGTGCCCTGTTGCCAACCCGCGAAGGCGCGGCGAATCGCCTCACGATTGAGCTCTGTACGATCGCTCATGGTTTCGTCCTTTGCCTTTTGTCCACCGGTCGACGGCCCACCGCACGCGGCCGTGCACGCTGCAAGGGCGAAAGCCAGCCCCGCCGGAGCGCCTCTTCGCATCATTGGATGGGCGAGGCCGTGTCTCCACCCGTGACCACCAGCTTTTGGATCACGAGGCGATCGCCGGCCGTTACCGTCCACGTCTGGCGTAGCTTGTGATGGTAGAGAAAGCTGTCACTCCTCGTCTGCCACCCCGCTAGCCCTGAAGGGACATTCTACGCGGCGTGATCGAGTGCGGACTCGGCTCGTGTGAAGGCGTTTTGGACGGCGGGGTTGGTGGCGAGGCGGAGGATGCGGGCACCGGCGGGGGCGATGAGGCGAGCGGCG
>Ga0265314_10001006_pt1 | contig 33038 bp, 28 predicted proteins | sample 4126metaG_FD_203106 | JGI IMG/M metagenome (GOLD analysis project Ga0265314, IMG submission 203106) | Rhizosphere microbial communities from Carex aquatilis grown in University of Washington, Seatle, WA, United States - 4-1-26 metaG | ecosystem: Host-associated > Plants > Roots > Rhizosphere >...
TCACATGAACCTCGGTCTGGTCTATCAGCTTCAGGATCGCTCCTCCGAAGCGATGACAGAATTCCGGCGCGCCCTCAAACTCAAACCGAGGCTTGCCGGAGCCAATTTTTTTCTTGGGGTCGACTATTGCAAAGCGGGCGAAGGAACCAAGGCTATTCCCTACTTGAAAGCAGCCCTCCAAACGGAACCCAATCGGACGGACATCTGGCTGTGGTTGGCGGACGCGCAAGAGATCTCCGGCCAGCTTCAACCCGAAGTCGCAACGGTGCTCCGGGCGCTGGAGTTGCACCCGAACGACGTCGACCTTCTCTACGTTTTGGGAAACGCTTACGAACGGCTGGGGAAACAGGAGGTCGCGCACCTGGCGAAAATTGCTCCGGGCTCGGCGCGCAGCGAACAGCTACTAGGGGAGAGTTATGCGTCGAGCAACGAGTGGCCCTATGCGGTGATTCGTTTTCGCAATGCCCTGGTTGCATCACCGAACCGCGCCGGATTGCACGCCGAGCTTGGTGAAGTTCTTCTGCGCGCCGGAAAGGTGAACGCGGCGATTCGGGAATTTGATGAGGAGTTGCGAATCGATCCTGGCAACCTGCGCGCCCTGGTGCGTCGCGGCGAAGCTCGGTTGATCCAGGAAAATGTGGAGGCCGCCCTTCAGGATTGGGAGAAAGCGATTGCCAGCGACGTTGACCAAACCGAGAGGCTCCTGGGCCTTCGCGAAACGGGATTCGGCGATGCCGCGCTCGAACAACTTCCCGACGCCACTCGCGAAAAAATCCAGAAACTCGCGGGAGACCTGCAAAATCGGAATTCCCCGGCAGCGCACTTGGCGTCTGCGTTTCTCGCCGAGCAAAACGGAAACCTCTCTCAAGCAGCGACCGAGGCTACGGTTGCTGCCTCCATCGCCGGGAAAGACGTTGTCAGAAAGAACTGCACCGAAGCAGACGTCAACCCCGCGATCCAGCGGGGCCAGTTCTCTGAGGTCGCGCCATGCCTGGGGCGAGTACTAACCTCGCGGACTCCCGCTGCATTTCGCATTCGAGTGGCGAGCGCATTGCTGGAAGCGGGAGCCTACGAAGCTTCGCTCAAGGCTCTCGAGGGATTGCCGGCAGCGGATCGGAACTTGGCTGAGGCATCCTACTGGCGCGCGCGCTGCTACGAAAAATTGGCAACCGCCGCATATCTCCGGCTCTACCAGGCGGACCCAGGTTCGTATCGCTTGCATCAACTGATGGGCGACCTGGAGGCCGCAAAAGGAGATGATGCAAAAGCCATCGAAGAATACCGCGCCACCATTGCCTTGAAGTCATCCTTGCCCAATTTGCATTACAGCCTGGGCCATCTGTTATGGAAAAATCTCAAGGTGTCCGAAGCCCGCGTCGAATTCGAAGCCGAACTCAAGTTGAATCCACATCATGCCGGTGCGCTGAAGGACTTGGGGAACACCTACCTGTTTGAGCATCAACCCGATAAGGCTTTGCCTTATCTGTTAAGGGCGCTAGCGGCGGATTCCGCACTTCCCGATCTGCACAGTGATTTGGGCATCGCATACTCCGGACTCGGCGACTACCGGAAAGCGGAAGAGCAGTTCAAGATCGCCGTCTCTGCCGATGTTGACGGTTCGGTCCACTATAAGCTGGCGAGAGTTTACCAGGCATTGGGCGAGAAGGAGAACGCGGCGCGTGAATTCGATCTCTCCACAGCGCTGAATAGTGAATCGCACCGAAAGCTCGAAAAACAAGCGGAGCGCCTGGCAGAAGTAGCAAGATCCGCCGAGGATCCGTAGCATGAAACCGTGGCTGATTCTTTTTTTCTGCATTTCTCTCCCCGCCCACTATGTGCTCGCCGATCTCTCCGGGCAAGAAGACGCATTTCAGGCGGGCCTTGCGGCACTGAAGGAGAATCGATACTCGGACGCCCTCGAAGAGTTGACAGCAGCGGAACGCGATCATCCTGACGATCCACGGCTTCGCAACTTTCGCGGGATCGCGCTGGCCCGCCTCGGCCAGAACGACGAGGCTGCCGCCGAGTATCGGGAATCGATTCGCCTGGACCCGCGTCTGGAAGATGCGTATCGAAACCTGGGATTTCTCGAATGGACCGAACACCAGATCGAGCCAGCTCGCGAAGCACTCGAACATGCCGTTGAACTCTCACCCAGCGACTCTTTTGCCCACTACTACCTCGGGCGGGTACAACTGGAGGCACACCGTTACTCACAGGCCATCCAGGAGTTGGAGATATCTCGCGTGCCGCTGCCGGCAGACGCGGATCTCTCGATCCAGGTCGCGACGGGGTACATTGCGCTAGGGCGTGGTGCAGATGCGGGTAAGTCGCTTGATCGTCTTGTAACGTCGACTTTAAACGACGCGCAATCCATCCAGGTAGCTTCCCTGCTCCTGGCCGTCCACCAGAACGACGCGGCGATCAACCTCATCCAGCGATTGAGCAAGCGTCCATCCGCTGCCGGCGCTGCATGGCTGCAGTTCGATCTGGCTCTGGTTTATCTGCTTGCGGGGAGCGATGAAAGAGCGGTCGAACAGGCTCGCGCCTACGCGGAGTCTCTGCCCCCGGGAGCCTCGAAGTCGCCCGAATCTGCGGAGGCCTGGTCTTTGATCGGCATCGCCTGTGCCCACCTGGGCCAGGGCGGGCGCTCAGTCAACGCTCTGCGCCAGGCTGCTACCCTTGGTCCCGGTGAGGAAGAACACTGGCTTAACTTGACACGCGAGTTGATGGAACTGAGCCGCTATTCCGAGGCAATCTCCGCGGTTCAAGATGGACTGAGTGCCAGCCCCAAGTCCTACGCTTTGCATTTGCGGCTCGGAGCAGCGCACCTCGCCGCTGGCCACTACGCTGAGGCCGAAGGCGTCTTTCGCGATCTTGTGGCCGCCGGCGATCCCCTTCCGACCAGCTACGTCGGATTGGCGCAGGTGTTGCTGAGGACGGGCCGCGCTGAGGAAGCGGTCTCCGAGCTTGTCGATGCGGGGCGAAAGTTAGGCCCCAACTTTCTCATCAGCTATTTTCGGGGGCTGGCGTTGGACCGTGCTGGCAAGACGTTGGAAGCCGTGATGGCTTATCAAGAGGCGGTACGGTTGAATTCGAATAACGCCGAAGCCCATCTTGGCTTAGGAGCAACGGAACTTGCGCTAGGCCGATTGAGCGATGCAATCGCCGAACTGCATGAAGCGCTTCGCCTTAGTCCGGGCAATCTCCAAGCAAGGCGACTCTTAAGCCAGGCCTATCGCCGGGCTGGCGACTCGAAAAGTGCGGCGAAGTTCGCGGAAGCATCCGCAGCCGCGCCCCTTGGCCCCGAAGGCGACCTCCTCGGTGACTTCTTCGTTCCGCATTGGCTGGGGCCTCCCGCAAATTAGTTTTCCCCAGCGACATTGAGAACCCAGCAGAACTCTTGTCCTGCATTAGTGCCGTGACCGCGTGATGAGTTCCACCCCGCCACCACTCCGCCTTCCTCACCATCGCCAGCATCCCGAGCTTTCCTCTGGACTCCCTATGCCCCCTTTAGCTTGCGGTTGCTTTCATCGATTCGGAAGAGCACACTCCAAAGGAGGATAGGAATACAAGATGAGTTCAACAACGACAGGGCGTTTGGAAATCGCTGAAGCTCAGGCTTTTCCGTTGCTGGGGTTGGTCAACTATCAGGAAGGCTCGGTTGTGAGCCGAGTCATTCTAAAGCGGGAAAAAGGAAACATCACGGTCTTCGCATTCGATGAAGGGCAAGTATTAAGCGAACACACGTCACCATTCGACGCTTTGGTGCAAGTCATAGAAGGCGAATCCGAAGTTACTGTCGCTGGAAAGCCCATTGCGTTGAGGTCAGGTGATATCGTCTTGTTGCCTGCCGGCAAGCCACATGCGGTCAAAGCGACTTCGCGTTTCAAGATGGTACTGACCATGATGCGCTAGCGTTTCCTGGCGAGTCGTGTGCTGCTTGCTAGCTTTGGCTGGTAGTCATTACACCAAGGAATGTGTCGGTGCGCTTCTCCCGGCGCCGTATCCCCAGACAAACCGCCGTGTCAGCATTCTATTCGACCTGCAATATATCGTATTACGATATACTTGAAGGGTGATCAGCAAAGAAAGAATGCCTGCCTCAGCAGACAGACTTCAAATACTCGCCGAATTTCGCCACCAGCTCCGCCTGTTTCTCCACTTCAGTGAGACAGCGGCGCAGAAGCGTGGCCTTCAACCGCAACAACATCAACTCCTCCTCCAAATCGCTGGTGCACCCGACAAACTGCCTGCGACGATTGGCTACGCGGCGGAGCGTCTTGGTCTGTGCCATAACACGGTTGTCGAGCTCAGCAATCGATGCGAGGCTGCGGGTCTGATCGCGCGCAAGCAGGCTGGGTCTGACCGCCGATGTGTCGTTCTTGAGCTCTCGTCCAGAGGACGGAAAAAGCTCGAAGCTCTCTCCATCGACCATGCACGGGAGCTTAACGATCTCGCTCCGAAGCTCATTCGAACGCTGACCGCACTCAAAGCTGTACACAGAAAACCGGGGAAACAAGCGGCTCGGAGGGACAGTGGAATCTGAATCTTCCGCGCTCCGCGACTTCACCGTGGATAGCAGAGTCTGGTTGCTTTCCGGCATCGCCCTGATTATTGGGATTGGCGCGACCTTCCTCGCGGTGCTGCTTCTTCGGTTGATCGCACTGGCAACCAATCTTTTTTACTATCACCGGTTCAGCTCGGTGTCCGTCTCTCCCGCTGGTAGTTCGCTCGGGTACTGGATGGTCATCATTCCGGTGATTGGCGGACTTGTTGTTGGATTCATGGCGCGCTTTGGCTCCGACAAAATCAGGGGACACGGTATACCCGAGGCGATTGAGGCGATTCTGTTACACCGTGCGCGGATCGATCCGAAAATTGCCATCCTGAAGCCGATCTCTGCGGCGATTGCCATTGGTTCAGGCGGTCCGTTCGGCGCTGAGGGCCCGATCATCATGACCGGGGGAGCCTTCGGCTCCCTGATAGCACAGTGGATTCACCTGACGGATGTGGAACGCACGACTCTTTTGGTTGCTGGAGCCGCCGCGGGGATGTCAGCCACCTTCGCGACTCCAGTCGCTGCCATCCTGCTCGCGGTCGAACTCCTGCTCTTCGAACTGAGGCCGCGTAGCCTGGTTCCAGTGGCGATCGCGAGTGTGACTGCGGCTATTCTGCGTGGATATCTCCTCGCCCCTGGCCCGCTCTTTCGGATGCCCGAGATTGGCAATGTGGATCGGATTTCATTTGCCATCGGTTCTTTGCTGCTAGGTGCGATTGTCGGTCTTATCGCAGCAGGCATGAGCCGCATGATGTATGCATTCGAGGACTTCTTTGAGTCCTTACCTGTCCACTGGATGTGGTGGCCCGCACTCGGGGGGATTGGCGTAGGCGTTGGTGGCCTTTTCTTCCCGCGCGGGCTGGGCGTGGGATACGACAACATCGCCGAACTGCTCCATGGAAACGCGCCGGTCGCACTCATCCTGGGCATTCTTCTTGCGAAATCCCTGATGTGGGCGTTCTCCCTCGGGTCAGGAACCTCCGGTGGCGTTTTGGCGCCACTCCTGATGATTGGCGGGGCGGTTGGCGCGTTGGCGGGCCGCCTCGGTCACGCTCCTCCTGAAATGCAGGCCTTCTGGGCCCTGATCGGAATGGGAGCGATGCTGGCAGGCTCACTCGGTGTTCCGCTGACCGCAATCCTGTTCAGTCTGGAGGTCACTCACTGCCTGCCCGCATTGGTGCCGCTTACGTTGGGCTGCATTGCCTCTTATCTCCTGACAGCGCTTCTCATGCCGCGCTCGATCCTCACCGAAAAGTTGAGCCGCCGCGGATACCACCTCACGCGAGAGTACGGCGTCGACCCGCTTGAAATCGTTATCGTCGGAGACCTGATGACGCCAATCTCCTCACATGTCGGCCCGAGTGTGAGTTCGGTGCCGCCTGAGTACTTCATCTACGCGGACTGCACCTGCCGCAGCGCAGCCGAGTTGATGGCCACGGAAGGTATCGCCAGTCTCCCCGTGGTGGATCGCACGGCCCAACGAATCAATGGAACGATCACCCTTCAGGACCTGATGAAAGGACGAAGCCGGGCGGTCGTACGAGAGAACGAACGATTGCGTCTCGTCAGCCATCTCAATCCCGCGCAGCGCGAGCACAATTAACTGCCGTTTGTGAGAAAGGGACAACGCACGGTCGGCATAATGCACACCAAGATAAGGCCGAGTAGCCCTACAGGAGGACTTGAAATCGCCGACAAACTCTCGATCGAAGAAACGACGGTCAAAAATCCATCGCGAACATCCTCTCCAAGCTAGGTGCCAACGATCGCGCACATGCCGTTACCCTTGCCCTACGGCGCGGGATCATCGAGCTAGACTTGCCCAAAAGATAGACTCGGAACCCCTACTTTTAACCCTTTCGATGTCTTCCGAAGACAACTAGCCTGAGCAAGGGAGACACGTTTGCAGCGATCGAGTGCAGGAGACTATAACATCATGTCGTAATTCAGTTGCCAGCCGTGTAACTATAATCGTTATACTGCCATGCCCCATTCACGTAGTAGTACCAGCGCACCCAGATGGTGTTGCCGTCGGTAGGCAGTGAATTGACGGTCACCGACAGCATTGTCCCCAGGCTGCCCGACTGGTAGTATTCGTGGCCACCTTGTTCCTTGCCGATATCGAGCCGGTACGCCGTCGCAGGAACAGGGGAAGTTGGAGCCGTCGAAGACATGGTGGCGGTGTTATACATGTACCACTGGAAGGTTTGCGAACTGCCTTTAAGCGTCGCGCCATTGCGTGGGTAGTTGATGCCCTGGCCGCACATGGGCTTTACCAAATTGATTTGAGAGACAGCGTCGTTCCAATAGAATTCTCCGCCATCGCTGAAAATGTAATAAACCGAATTGTTGGGCAGCAGCAAGACCGTATTCCCACCGTACCCGCTCATGAACGGAATCCAGAAGTTGCAGCTAAAGGACGGGAATTCCGTCGTAGTCCAATATTTGCTCCAGTAGTCGTTGTTGTAGTGGTACGTATTCGCCACGGGAGGGGTACCCGTGTAAAAGCCGGAATCGGGAATGACCAAGCCCAGGTTTGAAGTGCGGACCATGGAATCGTCTTCTCGCGCTGGATCCAGGACCTGTGCACCGTTTATCACGCCGTTATTGTTGCCAAAGAAATATCCGAGTTTGGCAATGTCATCCTGAATGAAGTACATGCCATAGCTGCCGATGGGGTTACCGGCAGATCCAGCCTGGGTGCTGGAGTTGCAGTTACTTGACGTGCTTTGATCGTTGCACGCCGTTCGCATCATGGTCATTGCACCCTGGCTCAAGCCGAGCGGCACATAAACATCGCTGACGACCTTGTTGAAAATGTCGGCGCTACTGCCCAGTTGCCCTTGCGCGTATATCTGCATGGCGGAAGTGAGCAGGAAGGCGTCGTGACTGTGATACACCCATAGAGTCCCCGGGGCAGTGGTGCGCGTCTTAAAGAGATTGAACGCATCATAGACTTTCGATGCGCTCGTCGGGCTACTGTAGTTGTAATAAGGAGCGGCATCGAGAAAGTTAGTCTCGCTGGTGCTGCCTTCATCGGTCTCGAAGCCACTGCTGTTGTAATTCCCGCTCGCCATGTCGGACATATTGTCGAAGGTGGTATTGGTCCACGTGCCACCGATGGTGTATTGCGAAATGTAATTCCTCAGGAGCAGGCCGTAGACTCCGCCGCCAAATTGCTCGCCGAGACGGCTCATGGCGGTCTCAACAAAGGCGGATTTTGCGACCGAGTACGATGGCCAGCGCATCTCCGCGCAGAAGGCGTACGTGCCGTAACGCGTTTGGCAGGTGCTGACATAATTGACCCCGTTGATGTAAAGCCCATAGCCAGTGATGTCCGCGAGATAGTGGAACGCCTGAGTAAAAGCTGCAATGTTGACGCCGGAATTGGGATAGTCTGTGGCCAAATTGGCGAAGGGTTCCGTCGGTATCCGGTTCTTGATTTCCGCCGCCTCATTGTTCTCGAGTTTTGTGTCGTTGCTAATCGTGGACGGTGTATAGGTGGCGGCCAGATTCCCGTAGAAGTTGGCGTGCCAGTACAAGCAGGTCTCCTGCGTGATCTGGTAGAAAACGTGCGAGATATTCGGTGCCTTTGACGGGCTGAACAGGAAAGTCATTTCGCCGTTGTGGGTGCAGTTCTGGTTGTACTCGGCCAGCGCAAACGGGAACGAAACGCGCGTGTACCCGTTGTCGGTGGTCTCATTCCAAACTCGTCCCGCGCCAACAATGATGTTCCACTGCAAAGAGCCGGTGTAATCCAGCCCTTGCACGACCGGGATGAGCCAACTGCCGTTTTGGACGAATTGAAGACTTAGCGTGGTGCCGCTGGTCGGCGGCAAATGTTTCCACAATGATGTGGCCCCATTGTAATTCAAGGGGTCGTGGACGCTGGTGAAGTTGCCTGTAGTCGTTACCAGCATCAGATTCACAGTTCCTTCAAAAATATTCGAGGGCGCGGCGGCCGTGGGGGGAATTCCGAAACCGCCGGCATCATCTACCGGGGCGGACGGCTGCACGCTACCCATTAGTGTGGAGTAGGTATTCAGAGTCCGGGTGACAACACCGCTGCCGGTAAGTGGATCGCCCGGCATAGGAGTAACTTGTGCGAACGCTGTGCATCCCAGAACTGCCCAGAGCGGGAACGCAGTGATAAGACTGGCAAGTTTCATTTCGCAGCCTCCTCCGGCGCTTTATCTCTTGGGCATGGTTAGAGGTCCCAATGCGGCCATCGGAGCAGATTCCTGGTACTTGCCTCGATAACAAGGAAAGTCAACAGGGGTATCGCGAAATGACTTCAGAATTTGGCCGAGCCGGAGGGTGCCAGACCGTCTTACCTCGCGAACCCGATTGAGATCTACTGTGAAAGGAACCTGTTCCCCTACCTCACCCGACTGGTGAATGATTTCACCTTCCGGGCCGACGACTATGGATCGTCCATTGCCCAGTTGGCCGGCATTGTTTACGTCGACGAAATAGCACTGGTTCACGATGGCATTTGCCTGAGCGATGATCAGCTCTTGCGCCCGATCAATGGTTCCAGTCATGGTCGGATGGATAATGGCTTCAGCGCCCATCCACACCAGGGCGCGAGTGGTTTCTGGAATCCACCCGTCATAGCAAATGGAAACCCCAAAACGACCAACTTCTGGAATATCGAATACGACGAACTCGGTTCCGGGTTGCACTCCTTTTTCATAAGGCAGGAACGGATACATCTTGCGGTATCGCGCGACGACCGCGCCCGTAGGATTGATGACCGGCGTGGTGTTGAAAACATTTTCTCCTACACGTTCATAAATCGATCCCGGCACAAGCCATATGCCATGTTTCTTCGCCAACGCTTGATACCGTGCTTCGCTTGGTCCTGGTACAGTTTCAGCGAAACTCACACCGGGCCCAAATGAGCAAAGCTCGGGGAATACCACCATTTGGACCCACGGAAATCTGGCCATAACACTCGCGGTTTCTTTTTCGAGACGATCGCGGTTATCTCCGTAAGGCAACTCGACCTGTAACGCTGCAATCGAAAATAATGACATATTTAACTCCAAAGGCGAGTAATAACCCGCTCCTCTATTCAAACAACAGGAATGCAATTGTGCCACATACTCGAGGCCCGGATGCCTGGCGTAATGCTGAAGAGCTCAGGAACTTTGCCCACCGGGTGGATTGTTGACGGCGCCGTGGTCCAGCACCCATGCCGGGATCGCCGACGTAAAAGTTGCAAAAGCAAGGAGCACGAGCGCCGTCGCAATCAAGGCTGAGTAGTTGCCCCCTCCTACGATGAACGAAGCCAGCATCGGACCCGACGCCAAGCCCATCTTGGAGGCAAAGCCACCCCACACTGCGGTCTGTCCGGTCAGATCGAACCTGGCGCACATGCCGAGGAGGTGAGAAATCACGAAGTTCCAGGTGATGCCGGTAGCAATATTGGCGGCAATCCAAATCCACTTCACGCTGCTGAAGTTGAAGACGTAGGTGCCAGCCAGCGTCAACAGCATGCCGACGAGGATCGGTTTGAATATCCCAAAGCGAGTGGAAAGCACGATCACCAATACCGCTCCCAGCGTTGCGATCCAGTTAGCGAGACCGAGCGTCTCGCTGACAAACGCCACCGCCAGTCCGTGGCTCTTCCCGAGCCCGATGATAAAAGCGAATAGCCCCATGTTGGCGGCCTGAAAGAAGAATACCGAAAACAGCGCGAGCAGCAGTGGGTTCCATTGCAATCGGTCGGGGGCGGCGCCGGGCGTACGAGGCGCTGGCGCCTTTACTGGATACCCTGGCAGGAATTGCAGCATCACCAATGTCGTCACGCTAAACAAGATTAACGTCGCAAACAAAATATTCGTGCCAAACCTCGGCACCAGCAACGGCAAACTCATTACGCCGAGACCACCAGCGAACACCTGCACCAGAAGCAACACGCCAAAGGTGCGATCCGGCGCCGTGGTACGGGCGAAAATCGAGAAGCTTATCCCGACCAGCATCCCACCGATGAAGCCGTGCAAGAATCGAGCACCCATGAGCCCATATGGGTTCTTGACCAGCATCGAGAGCAGGTCCACGCCAATCAACCCGAACAGAAGCAAGTGGGCGGCAGATCTCCAATCGATGCGCCGAACCAGAAACGCAATCAGGAATGCGCCGCCGGCTGCGCCGTAGACATTGCATGAGCCGACCAACCCTGCCTGCTTGTTGCTGAAACCGAGTCCCACCTTCAGCCCGTCTACCAGCGCGGGCATGATGTTGACATAGAAGAATCCGGCGGTGGCCAGGAATGCCAGCAAGATTCGCGCCGGCATGCTGCTTGGAGAAACCTTCGGGAAGTTGCTGAAAAGTTCCGTGGTCATTCTCCTTATTATGCGAAACCAGTTCGCCGCATCCTGCGCGGGCCCGCCGCAAACCGGCCCGGAATATGGCAGTACCTTTTGCGGATGCGAACTGGGTTGCCTGTGTTTTTTCTCGGGCCAAAGGTGGCCGCGTTCAATGCGATTCCCCAGTCATAAAGCATCAGAAAGTTGGTGGAGTGTTGACCCACAAGAGCAGGGTCTCCTTCTCACTGAGGCTCTGCCAGCGGTGTGCCTGTGTGCTTTCAAAATACAGACTGTCGCCCGCCTCCAGCGCGTAGTGTTCAATCTCATCGATCCAGACCTCGAGCTTACCCTGAAGAACATAAATGAACTCCTCCCCTTCATGGCTGTAGGAGCCACCACTGTCGGCGCCTGGGGCGATCCGGAAGAGGTGGGGTTCCATAGCCTTCCTGCCAAAGGCGAGCAGTTCCATTTGTACGCCGGGGTTGGGCACCAGGATCTTTCGCTCCCGCGCTCGTACCAGCCGACGCGAATGATCCTCATCGGAAAAGAAAGCCAGGACGTTCGTCTCATAAAGACGCGCTAGTTTTTGCAGCGTGGCGATGGAGGCATTGGAATACCCGCGTTCCAGCGAACTTAGGAAGCTGACACTCACCCCCGTCTTCTGACCGACCTCGGCAAGAGTCAGACCGTGCTCCCGCCGCAATTCCAATAGCTTTTGCGCGATCGCTTTCTGTTTATGCTTCGTCGCGGAAGGCGCCTGTTCAGTTTCCCGTGTGTCCTGCAGGATGGCCACGATTCCAGCCGGATTGACGTGCTGTACCGTCCTCAGATACTTGATCTTCCTCAGCTTTTTCAGTCCCTCTCGGGAGTAGAGGCGATAGCGACCCTGGCTGCGAGCCGCCGTGATCAGGCCCATCCGTTCCCAATTCCGCAGGGAACCAGCACTGATCCCAAGCATGTGAGCGGCTTCACCGATCCGAAAATAAACGGTGGTCTTTTTCCCAACCATGGATTGATACGGCGCCACTTTCGCCGGCACGTATCCTACAACATGTTCATAATCTACCGCAAACATTACAACCTTGCAGAACTCGCAGGTCGAGGGTGTGTTCATGTAAAGCCAATATGCCTATTAGGTTACGGGTAGCCCTGAAACGCTGATGGAAAGCGAACTTTTCTCTTGACAAACCTTGCAGGAATAATAGTAATGTACGCGAATATCCGAGAGGGCTCAGAGCCGAACGCGCTAGGACGCTGCTTCCTCTCCGTTGGAACGATCCTGATACGCGGGCCCAGCTTCACATACCGACTGCGAGGGATGTAACCATGAACTCTGACAGATGGGTAAGATGGCTAGTGATATTCGCGTTGCTTGCTTTCGCCGCGGATCTGCAGGCGCAATTCACGGACGGCGATATTGCGGGAACGATAACGGATCCGAGCGGCGCGGCGATTGCCGGGGCGACGGTCACGATCACCAGTCTGCAGACCAGGCACCTGGACCGAACGCAAACCGACAAGATCGGCTACTACCGTGTGCACCACCTTCCTCCTGGCACCTACCAGGTCCGAATCGAGGCCGCTGCCTTCAAGGTGATGGTGCTGGATGATGTAGCCGTCAACGCCAGTGCGACTACTCCGGCGGATGCGGTTTTGCAGGTCGGCACCGCGCGTGAGATCGTCGAGGTCGCTGCCGGCGCCGCTTTAGTTCAAACGGAAGAAGGCCGCCTCGCCAATACCGTGAGTGCCCGCGAGGTCGAGAGCCTTCCCCTCAACGGCAGGCAGGTCTATCAATTGGTCACGGAAGAACCCGGGGTAACGGCGACCAACGCTCCGGTGGTTTCCGGCGTGCCCTCGCCGACTTCCTCCGTGACCTTCAATTTCGGATTCATCGCCAACGGTTCCACGCCCCGAGGCAACAACTTCGTGCTGGATGGCACGTCGAATAATGCCGAGTGGCTGGGCGGAACACCGCTGATTTACCCCTCGCTCGACGCCATTCAGGAGGTGCAGGTTCAAACCCTGAATTTCTCGGCCGAGTACGGGCGTAACAACGGGGCGATTGTCAATATTATTACGAAGTCCGGCGGCAACGACTTTCACGGCTCCCTGTTTTACAGCGGCCGGAACACCGCCCTTGACGCGCGGAATTATTTCGACAGCGTCGAAAAGGGTCCCCTGCGGCAGAACCAGTTCGGCTTTTCTTTCGGCGGACCGATCAAAAAGGACAAAACCTTTTTCTTTATGGACTACGGCGGCTCACGGTTGACGGATAGCGCTCCCATCGAAGTGATTAGCGAGACCCCTTACACCCGTACTCTGGCGGCGCCGGGCAGTCTGGCGGCGATGTTCTTTCAGGATTTTCCCGGACCCGCATGTCTCACAACGCCTGGCCCCACCGACTTCACCTGCAAGGCGGAGTCGCCGCAGACGGAACCCAATCGATCGGACCAATACCTTGTCCGAGTGGACCACCACATTAATTCCAAGAACGAAATTTTTGCCCGCTGGGACTCCGACCTGGCATCCGGCGACGTGGCGCGCGGCGAGTTGTTCACCGCGGGAATTCGTGGCTTCACGTCCCCCTTTAACGGTACGTACAGCGATCTCGCTACCGGGTACACGCATCAATTTTCTAACAATACGCTCAACGACTTCCGCTTTTCCTTCAGCCGGAGCGTTAGTCACATCACGTTTGGCATGCCCAGCGACAGCCAAACTGCCGGCATGCTGAAGAGCGCGGGCTTGCCAGCAAGCGATTTTGGTTGGCTTTATATGGACGATGGCACGTTGGCGTTCGGCGGCGAAGGTTTTGTTCCAAGAGATTTCATCTTCAATGCGTTTAAGGTGAACGACACCCTGCTGCACACGGCCGGGCGGCACTCGTTCAAGTTTGGGTTTGAGTTCAACCGCATTCAGGAAAACAGCAACTACAGATACTATAGCGATCCGTTCTTTGAGTTCGGCAGCATCCTCGCCTTCGCGGCGGACTCACCCTACCTCGAAGAGGCCACCGTGAACGCCGACTACGGCAGCCCGAATTACGGTAAGTTCACAGACACGCCACGCCATTTCCGGTGGAACCGGTGGGCCGCCTTTGCGCAGGACGATTGGAAAATCACAGCCCACTTCGCCGTGAATTTTGGCCTGCGTTGGGATGTATTTGCAGGTCCAAGTGAGACCAACGGCCTCCTCAGTAACATGATTCTCGGTTCGGGGAGCAACATATTTCAGCAAGTCGCCGGCGCTACCACTGGCCGCGTGAAACAGCTTTGGAACACCGACTACCACAACTTTGCGCCGCGAATTGGCCTTTCCTGGGATCCGACTGGAAAGGGGACCTCCGTCGTCCGTAGCGGCTTCAGCATCGCATACAACGAGCCTTACTCGAATCTGTACACCAACTCCTCGCGCTTGAATCCGCCCGACGCGAACACGGCCTTTCTCGAGCCCGTTTATGGAATCGGCAGCACGCCCATTCCGTACGCGTTTCCATTCGTACTCAATCAAGATCCAGACTATACGGGTGCCCCCCTGGCCAACGGAGGGATCGGACCGCTGAGCAGCAATATTGAAATCTATCCCAACGGCGTCGACACCCATTTACGATCGGCTTATGCCATGCAATGGTTCCTGGGCGTTCAGCACGCCTTTGGCCGCGACTATGGTTTCGCTCTCAATTATGTTGGAACACGAGGTGTGGGAGGTTACACCCGGGAAGACTACAACCGTTTTGACGGGGATATCTGCAACCAGACCTCGTGCAACTACTATTTCAGTGGATACAACCCCGGCTGGGGACCGATCACTTATATCTCCAATGAGAGCCAATCCAACTACGAAGGGCTGAACGCACAGCTGCGCAAGAATTACTCTCACAACCTGATGTTCACAGCCAACTACACCTTCGGGAAGGTGCTCGACAACCTCACCGAAGGCGGCTTAGGAGATTACCAAAACACAAACGGTTACGGCCTCCTTTACAGCGGTGTCTCCGATGTTCAAAAGCCCCACCTGGACTATGGCCCGTCCGAATTTGACGCTCGGCATCGGCTCACTATAACCGGGGTTTGGAATATCCCCGGTCCAAAGGGTGGGGGAGCGTTGAAGAATAAGGTCCTCGGCGGATGGGGGCTCAACACGATCGTCTCGCTGCAGTCCGGCCGTCCGTTTGATGTCTACTGCGGCCAGGCGTGGTACAACGGATGCGATTTCAACATGGATGGTCTGGCGTATGATCGTCCGAACCGCCCGGCCGGGCTCAAGACTTCGGGCTTCAGCAACACGCAATTTGTCAATGGCCTCTTCGGCAATCCAGTTTTGGACCCCGACTACTCGGCGCTCTACCCCGATAGCCGGACATCGCAGGCCCTTCAGACGTTCTGTCCGAATGGGTTGAACTCGATATTGGACTTCGGACCCGTTAATTCCGGGGCAGGTTCGCAGTGTGTCCCGGTGGGCACGAACGGTAATCTCGGCCGGAACGTGTTTCGTGGGCCGGCGAACAAGACCGTCGATCTGACTTTGCTCAAGAAGACGGCGGTGTCCGAGCGCATCAAGGTCGAGTTCCGTGCGGCGGCATTTAACATTTTCAATCGAGTGAATCTTTATAACCCGGTCAGTGACCTGAGCAGCCCGGAATTTGGGCAATCGACGGCCGCCTTCAACCCACGACAGCTGCAATTGGATTTGAAAATAATGTTCTGAGCCGGCGCTTGCGGCGAGCGCAGCCGTTCTGCGCTCGCCTGCATTCCTGGAGGGAGAAAGACGTGAACACGATCAAACTGCACACGGAAATACCCGGACCGCAGTCAGTTCGCTGGGGGGAGCGGCGGCAGGGTGCCGTGCCGCGGGGAGCGCACCCGACCACGCCAATTTTCATCGCGCGGGCGGAAGGCGCCGTCTTGCACGATGTGGATGGAAATTCGTTTCTCGATTTTGCGGGCGGCATCGGCTGCATGAATGTCGGCCACTGTGCACCCGCAGTCCGCGAGGCCGCGCAGCAACAGTTGGGACGCTTTACCCATCTCTGTTTTGCGGTGACCCCGTACGATGCCTACGTTCGGCTCGCGGAGGAGCTGAACCGGCGCACGCCGGGAAGTTTTCCGAAGAAGACTCTGCTGGTGAACACCGGCGTCGAAGGCGTGGAGAACGCCGTCAAAATTGCCCGCGCCTATACGGGCCGCCCTGCGGTCATCGCCTTCGAAGATGCGTTTCACGGGCGGACGCTCATGGGCATGAGCCTTACGAGCAAGGTGCATCCTTATAAGGAGGGCTTCGGCCCGTTTGCTCCCGAGATTTATCGGGTTCCGTACGGCTATTGCTATCGCTGCTCGTACTCACTTACCTATCCGAAGTGCGAAATCCACTGTGCGCACGCGCTGGAAGATGTGTTCCGGCGCATTGTTGACGCCAGTTCCGTGGCTGCCGTGGTGGCCGAACCGGTTCTTGGCGAAGGCGGCTTTGTGGTTCCTCCGCGGGAGTTCTTCCATGTGCTGCGTGAAGTTTGCGCCCGGCACGGCATCTTGCTGGTCGCCGATGAGGTGCAGTCCGGCTTCGGCCGCACGGGCACGCTGTTCGCTTGCGAGCAATTGGGCATTGAGCCCGACCTGCTCGTCTCCGCGAAGTCCATCGCCGCCGGTCTTCCGCTTGCGGCCGTGACGGGCCGCGCAGAAATCATGGATGCTGCCACCCCCGGCGGACTGGGCGGAACCTACGCCGGCAATCCCGTGGCCTGCGAAGCGGCCTTGGCGGTGCTGAAGATGTTCGACGATCAGCAACTCGTCACACGCGCGGTTCGTATTGGCGAGTGGATAGGTCACCGCACCCGAGAGTGGGCGGCGGAGTTCCCTCTTGTCGGCGACATTCGCGGCATGGGCGCCATGCGCGCATTCGAATTGGTACGCGACCGTGCCACGCGAGAACCAGCCCAGAAAGAAACAGAAGCCATTATCGAGTATTGCTGGCAACACGGCCTCATCGTCTTGTCAGCCGGAACTTACGGCAATGTGATTCGCTTGCTCCTCCCTCTGGTAATCACCGACGACCAGTTGGAAGAGGGTTTCTCGGTCCTGGAGGCTGCGCTGGCGTCGGTCTGCGCACCGGCGGGAGTCGCCTTTCGGAATTAGAGGAGAGCAAGATGAAAGTAAATGCAACAACGGCGATTTCTAGTCGTAGACCGTGGAACCGGGGCGGCAACCGGCAAGTCACTGCCTTTAGGAGATAGGTTATGTCCAACCTTGCGACGGAAATCACGCTGCATGATCCGCTGCTGTTTCGGCAGGCTTGCTATATCGACGGAACGTGGGTGGACGCACTCGACGGCGCGGTAATCGACGTTGACGATCCCGCGACCGGCGAGGTGATGGGTAAAGTTCCGAGAATGGGGACCGCACAGACCCGGCAGGCGATTGACGCCGCCGCTCAGGCGCTCCCGGCGTGGCGCAAGCGGACTGCAAAAGAACGCAGCAACGTGCTCCGACGCTGGTTCGATCTGATGATGGCGAACCAGGAAGACCTTGCCCATCTGATGACGCTCGAACAAGGAAAGCCGTTAGCCGAATCGCGCGGCGAGGTCGCGTACGCGGCGGCGTTTCTCGAATGGTTCGGCGAAGAAGCGAAGCGCGTCTATGGCGATACGATCCCCGCTCATCAGGCCGACAAGAGGATCGTTGTTGTAAAAGAGCCGGTGGGCGTGGTGGCTTGCATCACGCCTTGGAATTTCCCGCTGGCGATGATCACTCGAAAAGCTGGCCCAGCACTCGCCGCCGGTTGCACGGTGGTGCTTAAGCCGGCATCCCAGACCCCGTTCTCCGCGCTGGCGCTGGCGGAACTTGCCGAACGCGCCGGCGTGCCAAAGGGTGTATTTAATGTGATTACCGGAAAGGCGAGCGAAATCGGGGCCGAACTCGCTTCCAATCCCACGGTAAGAAAGCTCTCCTTTACCGGATCGACGGAAATCGGCAAACTCCTGATGGCGCAGTGTTCGAGCACGGTGAAGAAACTGTCACTTGAGCTTGGCGGTAACGCTCCCTTCATCGTCTTTGACGACGCCGATCTGGACGCTGCCGTCGAGGGCGCAATCGCCTCAAAGTACAGAAACACCGGCCAAACCTGCGTTTGTACGAACCGCTTTCTTGTTCAGGACAGCATTCACGATGCCTTTGCCGCAAAGCTCGCGATTGCCGTCAAGTTGCTCAATCCCGCCCCCGGTTTCGAGCCGGGCGCCACCCAGGGACCATTGATCGACGACAACGCAGTGGCAAAAGTGGAAGACCATATTCGTGACGCGACCGCGAAAGGCGCGACCGTCATGGTTGGAGGGCGACGCCATGCCAGGGGTGGCCGCTTTTTCGAGCCGACTATCCTGACTGGCGTCACACCGGACATGGCGATTGCCCGCGAGGAGACCTTCGGACCCGTGGCGCCGCTGTTCCGGTTTAAGACAGAAGCGGACGCCATCGCTCTCGCGAATGATACTCAGTTCGGTCTGGCCGCGTATTTCTTTGGGCGTGACATCGCCCGCGTGTGGCGCGTGGCTGAGGCACTTGAATATGGCATAGTCGGCATCAACACGGGCCTGATTTCGACCGAGGTCGCCCCCTTCGGCGGAGTCAAGGAATCGGGACTGGGCCGCGAAGGCTCGAAGTACGGTATCGAAGAATACCTTGAAATCAAGTACCTATGCTTCGGCGGCATTGCGCCGCGGTGATCATCTCCGGTACGGCGCCATGCCCGTATCGTGCCATGGACCGGCCGCAATCAGCCGCCAACGGGGAAAGTGTTCACAGACTCCAACCCATTCAACAGCAATCACATAAAAAACAGCGAAATTCCACAACTGTGCTTCGCCACAACTAGACCGTGCCGAGGGTATTGACTCTGGGCCTTGATCGATGGGAAACCGTTGGCGATATGGCTCGACAAACTTTGTTCTGATCATCTTCGGCGACTCGAACCACTTGGCCCAGGGGAAACCTCGAACAGATTCAGTTCTGACCGAGAGCCTGCCTTCCCGAACCGGACTTCGGGAAAAATGCGGCTGAAGTGTAAACTATGCAGCAAAACTTCGGGGACCAACTTCGGATCATCATTGAGAAAGATAGCGCCTTCAGCGTTTTGACGGAGAGTGTCACTGACTCCTGTTCAGGGCCTGGATGTTGCTTGATGGAATGAACGTCCAATGCTATGGAAACGACCACACATATGGACGACTGGAAACGGGCTGAATCTCTCCTGACGGCGGAAAGACGAACGCTGGAGATGATCGCCGGTGGAGTTTGCCTGACGGACGTCCTTGAGAATTTGTGCAAAGAGATTGACGCTCAATCTCCAGACGTCATGTCGTCGGTGATGCTGATGGACCCTGACGGGAAACGGTTGTGGCCGGCAGCCGGTCAACGGCTCCCCAAGGAATGGATTTCGGCGATCACTCCGCTGCCCATCGGACCGCGCATGGGCTCGTGCGGTACAGCCGCATTCCGAAAGCAGCGGGTGATTAATCCTGACATTGCCAGTGATCCTTTGTGGTCAGGAAGTCCAGCCGAGGAGTACCGAGAGATCGCCTTGCGAAACGGCCTTCGAGCAGCTTGGTCCCAGCCCGTCATTTCGAAAAGCGACGAACTGCTCGGCACCTTTGCCATGTACTGCGCCGAGCCGAGAAGTCCCAGCGCCCGCGATCTGCAGTTGATCGAAGGAGCCGCCCACATCGCTCTCATTGCAACTGAAGCAGAACGATCCCGAACCTTGTTGAAAAATGCATTCGACGAGCTCAAGAAGTCGAAAGCCCAACTCGAAACAATCCTCGATACGATACCCACTGTCGCGTGGCGAGGAGAACCGGATGGCAGCATCAATTATTTCAACCGACGCTGGCACCAATACACCGGTCTTTCGCTAGAAGAATCGCGCGGGTGGGGATGGACAGTCATCATCCACCCCGAGGATAAGCAGCGGGCGATGGATAAGTGGCTGCTCCAGGTCCTGCCTTCGAGAAAAGCGGCAGAAATTGTAGCGCGTCTGCGCCGCTTCGACGGCGAATACCGCTGGTTTATGGTCCGCGTCGAGCCGTTCTTCGATGAATCCGGGAATGTCATCCATTGGTATGGAGCGGAAACCGACATCGAGGACCTGAAGCGGGCGCAAGCTAAGCTCCGGCAAGACGAACAGGAACTTCGACGGATGACGGACGCAATTCCTCAAGCCATTGTCGTGCAGCGACCAGACGGCACACCCATCTATGCGAACAAAGTTACACTCGAATACACCGGCCTTACGCTGGAAGACGTGCAAGCGGAGAGCTTCCGCGAGCGGATATTCCACCCGCATGATCTGGAGCGGGCGCGGGACGAGCTCGAAAAGGCCCTCGCAATTGGAGAACCCTTCGAAATCGAACAGCGGACCCGACGAAGCGACGGAGAATATCGCTGGTTCCTGATCCGATACAACCCTCTGCGTGATGATAACGGGCATGTCATTCGCTGGTATGCGACCGGAACTGACATTGAGGACCGCAAGCAGGCCGAAGAAAAGATGCGCAATGAGAATCTAGCGCTGCGCGAGGTCATCGCGGATTCGTCGATGTTCGACGAAATCGTTGGGTCTTCCGAGTCTCTTCGTCGCGTATTGTCGCAGGTAGCGAAAGTGGCGCGAACCGATTCCACTGTTCTCATTTTGGGGGAAACCGGAACGGGAAAAGAACTCATCGCTAGTGCCATACACAAGCGTTCAAACCGCTCCTCCCGTGCATTCATTCGCGTGAATTGCGCGGCGATTCCGTCTGCGCTGATCGCTTCCGAACTGTTCGGACACGAAAAGGGCGCCTTTACGGGAGCATTGCAGCGGCGCTTGGGAAGGTTTGAAGCTGCCGCCGGCGGTACGATATTCCTGGACGAGATCGGTGACCTGCCAGCGGAGACTCAGCTGGCGCTGTTGCGAGTGCTCCAGGAGCGAGAATTTGAACGCATCGGGAGCAACCAGCCAATCTCAGTGGATGTGCGCGTGGTGGCCGCCACGCACCGGGACTTGAAGGCAGCCGTATCGGCAGGGACATTTCGCGAAGATTTGTTTTATCGCTTGAATGTTTTTCCCATACAAATTCCAGCTCTTCGCGACCGAGTGGATGACATCCCGCTGCTGGTTGAGTATCTGATTGAGCGCTACGCGAAGAAAGCTGGGAAAAAGATCAGACACATAAAGAAGAAGACCTTGGAACTCTTCCAACGTTACGATTGGCCCGGCAATATTCGCGAACTGCAGAACGTTGTTGAGCGAGCGGTGATCCTGTGCGAGGGAGAAGAGTTCGCGGTTGACGAGAGCTGGTTAAGGCCGGAGTCGCACCAGCCTCCCGGTCCGACTGATGCATCCCCGAGCGTATTGGCCGAGGGCCAGCGCGCACTTGCCCAGCGTGAAAAAGAAATGATCGAAGCTGCGTTGGCCGCGTGCAAGGGCAGAGTCTCTGGCCCGTCCGGCGCAGCTGCGAGACTTGCAATACCGCGACAGACCCTCGACTCAAGAATCAAAGCTCTGCAGATCAACAAACATAGGTTCAAGACGCCTTAGAACTCTTCCATGCTGGCCGGGCAGACATCCTCGTCATCTCGAAGACGCCAACAGACCGCTCCTCACGCTTCACCGGAAGCGAGCAGTCCAGATGCCCAACACTTGCGAACTGGGCTGATCGCATAAACCTCGAAACCGAGAGCCGCGCTCACAAAACAAATCGTTCCTATGCTGTCATTGCCATGCTGAGAGTTCAGCAATTTCTGTAGTTCCAGCACAGCTGCGGGTGCAAACACTCAGAAATTGCGCGAAATCTGATGGAGATTCTGGGGTGTGAAAGTGGCACAAGTCTTGCAATAGCAGATGTGGCAGCGATTCCGGAATCAGAGATGACTCTAAAAATCGAAAGGATCCTTGACGGAGAGTACATCGCTCTACGACTTAGTGGCCGTCTGTGCTCTGAGCATCTTGCGGAGCTGAAGTCGCTGATTGCGGACAGCAGTCCGGCAGTCGTGCTTGACATGGACGAGATCACGCAGGTCGACGTGGACGCGATCAATTTCCTGAGAAAGTGTCAGGCCGAGGGAATAGAACTCCGGCATTGTTCGCCTTACATATGCGAATGGATGGATAGAGAACAGGACAGAGAAAGACGACGGTCTTTGTAAATTTCAGAAGAACAAAATATAGGAGACACAAATGAAACCAGGAAAAGCAGTTATCGAAGCAACAAATCGAGGGTTCAAACTGGGCCCCGCGCTACCCACACGAAAGTCCAGTCTTTCGGTCTATTTCACCCACTGCGGTCTTGCATGCGCACTTCTCGCAACGGTGTTGTACCTCTCGTCAGCACAACGCGTCCTCGCGCAAAGCAGTGAATCCCACGGCGTCAAGAACGTCATTCTCGTGCACGGCGCCTGGGCGGACGGGTCGAGTTGGTCGAAAGTAATTCCACTGCTCGAAGCAAAGGGCTTGAAGGTCACCGCGGTGCAACTTCCTCTCACTTCACTCGCGGATGACGCCGCAACCCTCAAGCGGGCCTTCGCGCTAGAAGACGGTCCCTTCCTGCTGGTGGGTCATTCCTACGGTGGCTCCGTCATTACCGAGGCCGGAAATGATCCTAAGGTCGCGGGCCTGGTTTACGTGGCCGCTTTCGCGCCCGATAAAGGACAATCGACGCTGGATCTAATCACCGCGAACCCAACCCCCGTGGGCCCCGAGCTTAGGCCTACTGCGGGATTTTTCAAACTATCTGCCAAGGGAGTTTTTGAGGACTTCGCTCCGGATCTGCCCGAAGTGGAGCGAAAGGTTCTGTTTGCGACCCAAGGTCCGATCGCGGGTGCAGCGATTGGCGCGCCGATAAGCACGCCGGCATGGAGTAACAAGCCATCCTGGTTTGTGATCGCCGGCGACGATCGCATGATCTCACCGAAGCTTGAAGAGGTTGAAGCACAAGAAATGAAGGCGAAATCAATCACGATTTCTTCCAGCCACGTCGTTATGCTCTCGCACCCCGTCGAAGTCGCGGGTTTCATCGCGCGAGCAGCCCACGAATCAGGCACCGACTGAACGAAACTCTAGCAGCGACGGACCGCTCTGCTGGCGCTCACCGCCAGCATCGGCCCGCCGCTGAGGACAAGGCAAACGCCAGAGAACAAAAACATGTCTGATAGGAAAGTCTCCGCAACAAAGGTATGGCTTATCACTGGGAGTACGCGAGGGTTTGTTTACCTAATATTGCTTGCAGCGCTAGCTGGAATAACCATCCAGGCGCAGCACAGTCCCGTGAAAAACGTCGTGCTGGTTCATGGCGCATGGGCAGACGGCTCTGGCTGGAAAGGCGTCTACGACATTCTGGTCAAAGACGGCTACAACGTCACCATCGTGCAGGAGCCGGAGACGACCTTCCAAGAAGATGTCGCCGCAACGAAGCGCGCCCTTGCCCTACAGGACGGACCCTGCATTCTTGTCGCTCACAGTTATGGAGGAGCCGTAATCACCGAAGCGGGCACGGACTCATCCGTCGTCGGGTTGGTGTACATCGCGGCCCACATGCCAGACGCGGGAGAGAATGAGTCTGACGACGGAAAGCGCTTCCCCAGCGACCTCAGCAAGTCTAACGCGATAAAGAAAACAGCCGATGGCTTCACCTACCTCGATCCGGGGCAGTTTCATGAATACTTCGCAGCCGATCTTTCGGCGGAGCAAGCCGCCTTCATGGCGCGATCACAGGTGATGAACAAGGCTGAGAATTTCAAAGGAGTCATCACCACGCCTGCGTGGAGAAGTAAACCAAGCTGGATGTTGGTGGCCGGAGGCGACAGAACGATCAACCCCGATCTCGAACGTTGGTACGCCACACGGGCCGGCAGCCACAAGGTCGAAGTCCCCGGAGCCAGCCACGCGGTCTACGTTTCGCACCCAAAGGAGGTGGCCGCGTTGATCGAAGACGCTGCCCAACACGTTCGCTAGAAGAACTCGTCCGGCATTAGCCGGCATTAAGGGAGAAATGAAATGCCACACCCTACGGAATACACGCAAACATCGGCTGGCTTGCCGGCAACTGGGAAACTGGAGTCTAGTCGATGACTCAGGCTTGCCAGCGATCCGCTAGGAATATCTTGGATTCACTTACGATCCAAGATGAGCTTGTCTTGATCGCAATATCGGGAAACGCCTGCTCTCATTAACAGAATGCCGCCGCATTCTGCCCGGCCCAGTGCTGGAACGTGATAGGTTTTTCGCCGAGGATCTGATTGACCCGGTCGGTAACGCTGGCCAGATATCCCTCGCGGATGGCACACCAGAGAGACACCAGCGCCTCAGCCTCCGTTATTTGTATGCCGCGCGCCACCAGTCGCTTCTGTACCTCGACAGCGGAAATGCATTCAAACCTCAGCGCCTTTCCGATAACCGCACCGATGGCAGCAGTCATTTCAGAATAGCTCATGGCTTCTGGGCCCGTGATGTGCAGCGACTCCCCTTTGTGTTGCTCCGTCAATAGGACCTTGGTTGCGACCGCAGCGACATCGTCGGGATGAATGTAGGCGACCCTGCCTTCGCCGGTGCACGCGCGTACCACCCCTTCGGCTCGAATCGACGTTGCCCATTCAAGGACGTTCGACATAAACCCCGCTGGCCTCAGAAACGTGAAGGGGACTCCGCTGGCACGGATGGCAGCTTCGCCTTGGGCATGCCACGCACCAATCGCAAGCTCCTGAGCTGCCGATAGCGCTGATAGTTTCATGAGATGCTTTACTCCAGCTGCTTTCGCGAGTTTCGCTGCCGCATCGTCGCGGCGCGCGATTTCAGGGCCGGTGTTGATGAGGAAGACCGCATCGCTTCCTGCGAGCGCTGGCTTCAGCGACTCTGGGTGTTCGAGGTCTCCGACAAATACTTCCACATCACGGCCGAAACGCGACCTTGCCTTCTCCGCTTCCCGAACAAAAACCCGGGGGCGCTGGCCGCTCCGGAGCAGTCGTTCGACGACTTTGGATCCTATATGCCCGGTCGCTCCTGTGATTAGGTACGTCATCGTTCCTCCATCGTCATCCAAGATATGCACACATGCTCACAAACACTAGATCAAGCTATTAGCGAATTCTGTTCTTGTCCACTCGCATTTGTGAAGGGAGTTGTCGCTAGCTTTGTCAAGAAGATGTGAGAATATTGTGTACAGATACTCACATTTGGTTTATGCTTCTCTTCCATGACAACAGCCGCCACAGCGCGCTTTCGTCGACGACGTCCCAACCAGCGGCGCGCCCGTCAGACCGTCGACGCCATACTTGAGGCCGCGATTCGAGTACTGAAGCGTGAGGGCTTCGGCGCGATCACAACCAACCGGATCGCCGAGGTTGCCGGAGTGAGTATCGGCTCGGTCTACCAATACTTCCCGGACAAGCGGGCGATTTTTGTAGCACTGCACCAACGCCATGTAGAGGAGATGGATCGTCTGGTTGGGATCAAACTCGTGGAGCATGCCAATTCGTCGCTGGAGGAGCTGGTGTGCGGCCTGGTGGAAGCAGTGGTTGAGGCTCATGCGACCGACCCGGAACTCCATGAATTGCTCTTGACTCAAGTTCCGCACAGAGTAGATGGTACACAAGGCTTCGCCATGCGCCTTCATGGCGCGTTCCGGCTTGCCATAGCTTCAAAGCATCGCGACTTGAAGAGACACCGTGATCTCGACAAGATCGTCTTCATCACTGCAAACATGGTCGAGGCGCTCTCGCACGCGGCGGCGCTCCAAAGGCCTGATAACTTGTCCCGCGCAGAGGTGAAAGAAGAAATCGTGCGAGCAGTGATGGCCTATCTGCGAGCGTAGGGGCGACTGCCTTTCGTGACCGTCGCCTGGGCTCGACAGGAAGTTGGACAGCCCCGGATCGATGATCGACGACTGGAAGTGGGATAGCAAAGAACAAGTGCTGAAAGTTAACCGCACAAAGCTGATTCTGGATGAACCGTCGGCAATCTGGAAGGAAGTTGTTGGCTGACTTCCAGATCGCCTGCCATAGTCAAGTGCTGGGTGGGATCGCCGCCCGTAGAAGGTGTGAAGAGAGCACGTCGAAAGGAGAACTCGTATGCATGCTGCCGTTCTGCACACGGTTGGAACAGCGCCTCGATACGAAGAATTCCCAGAGCCAGTCACTAGCGACAAAGACCGCGAAGCGATCGTGCACGTTCACGCCGCATCGCTGAAGCCTATCGACAAGCAGTTGACCAGCGGATCACACTATGCAAGTCGCCGTGAGCTACCCTGCGTGTGCGGCTCGGATGGAGTCGGGCATCTCGACGACGGGCAACGCGTCTTCTTCGGCGGACCTCGACTACCGCATGGCGCTATGGCAGAGCGTACGGTAGTGCCACGCGCACTAACCTTTCCGGTCCCCGCAAATGTGAGCGACGAGACTGCCGCCGCTCTGCCCAATCCTGGTGTCTCGGCATGGCTTTCACTCGCCTATCGCGCAAAGCTGGTAGAGGGTGAAAATGTCCTCATCCTTGGTGCGACGGGAGTCACCGGCAAACTGGCCGTAAAGATCGCGAAGCTTCTTGGGGCTGCTCGGGTGGTTGCTGCTGGGCGCAATCAACAGGCCCTCGGCACGCTCCACGGTCTAGGCGCTGACGCAACGATTTCTCTCGCTCTGCCTGAGACTGAGCTTAGAGAGGCCTTTCTGCGAGAAGCTGGCCAGTCCGGTTTCCAAGTCGTGATCGATTACGTATGGGGCCGCCCTACAGAGCTGTCTCTGGCCGCGATTACGCGTAGAGAATTTGCGGTTATCCAATCCGAGACCCGCTTTGTTCAGGTTGGAGAAAGCGCCGCGTCGACCATCACGCTTCCAGCCGCCGTGCTACGCAGTACGGCGCTAACGATTCTGGGCACTGCTGGGATTCCGCCTGGTAACGTCTTGTTCGAAGCTTTTGAGCAAGTCATGGCGCATGCGGCAAAAGGAGAACTTTATATCGACACGGAACGGGTTCCGCTCGCGGATATTGAGAACGCCTGGCAGCGTGACCAGTCAGGCCGCCGATTGGTGATCATAACCCGGCCAGACTGATCCAGCGATCACGTCTGGTTGGTCGACAGTCCGTAATTGGCTCTGCCCGCGCTCAGCTCCGAGGCGGAGCCAAGCGCGGGCGACCGGATCACGACAACGACGGAAGGAATTCAGTTCCCCAGTCGGAAGTCCGAGATGCTCTGCTGGGTCAATGAGAGGTCCTCGAACACGGCGGAAGTTCCCTCGCCGAGAGGGGACTGGGTACTGATCCCCACCCAGATCGATGCCGGGTAGTCATTCTTGAAGAGGCGAATCAACTGCCAGCTCTTCTTGTCCAGCGAGTAGTAGAACCCGACGCTCTTCGTGTCCGAGGAGATCTTCATGTAGACACTCTTCGCCTCGATGACGTCGTGGTTATTGTCGTCAGAGGTTCCAATGGTGCGAACGCTGACCATCCTGTGCTTCTCGCGTTCATCCATTTCCATCGCCATTTTCAGCCACAGGTCCTCTTTCACGTAGATATAGAGCGTTCCGGCGTCATACGTCTTCAGAAACGTCGGCGTGATCTTTGCCGTAAGGGTGAACGGCTTCTTGTTGTCAACCTCGGTCAGCAGAAGTGGCGCTGTGTTGTTGGACAGCTTCCCGTCTGGGTCGCGGAAATTGTCCCGCCTCGCTTCACTCGCAAGAGTCAGCCTGCCATCTCCAACCTTGGCATGATCGGCGGCCCCGTTGAGCGAGCGAGTAAATGTGATTCCGGGCAACGCAATTCGGCATGCTTGGCTCCCCAACTCTTGAGCAGTTGCTTGGTGGAGGATACCCAGTGAGAGTAGCGACAATAAGGAGAGAAGTATCTTCATAATTCGCGGTTTCATTTCGAACGGAAATGACGGGCCGGCGATCGAATGGCGGAGTTGCTTATGAGCCTGCCCTTTTACCTTGAGTGCGATCTCTGCATGAGCCTAGATCACCGCCGACCGGATGGTCGCAGCCGGTCGTGCTTACTGTCAAATGCCCGTATATAGACCGAGCCGGGGCGAAGCTCGCGAACTGTCGGCAAACCTTACGTCACGGGGTTATGGAAGAGCTGCTCGTGATCCGCTCCAAATCGCAAATTCGCGGCGACCTTCCACCCAAGCCAGCGCGAGCACGCCCAACTCACAACTAGCATGTCGAATTGTTGTACCAACGCTGGACTCGAAGAGCGCGCAGTGTGTTCCAGCGGCTTGCCCTCCCGACTTCGGTCTCCATCTTCAATGGAATATGTTCGGGATGAAGGAGGTTGAGCGGCCAGCGCCCGTTCTGGTGGCGCCGCTCAATCACGATTTCAATGGCCTCACGGACGCGGCTGTCCAGTTTGATTCCTGCATTTCGCAAATAATCGAGTCCGCGCAAAACGTCGTAGCGCCAAAACGGCGGGAAGGAGAAGCGCAGCCAGCGTTTGTCGATCACTTTGCCGGTTCGGAGCGAGCGGAACATGCGGCGCTCGAGCAGATAGTTTTCGGCCCGCTTGCGGGCCTTGGTGACCGCCGCCGATTTGCGCCCTGCTCGTTCATATTCGAGCAGTCCTTCGAGCACGCAGATGGTGGTATGGAACGAGGAGCGCCGGCTTTTGGGTGCTTCGCAGTTCCACCCGCCATCTTCGAGCTGCTCGACCAGGAGTTTATTGGCTAGTGCGTCGTTCGGTTCCTTGAAATATGCGCCGATGCCGAGAATTCTGCCGTTGATGCAGGGCTCCGTTTCACCGTGAAGGAAAGGTCGGTTGTTAAGCCGCTTAAACACGAGCCCCTTGTCGACGCGGTCGATCATTTTACGAGCCTCCTTGCTGGCGGGGTCGAGACCGAGGTCCATCAAGACGGTGAGACTGTAGAGCGTAATAAGCAAGCCTCGGTCCTCCTTCGGCAGATCCTCTCTCCATCCGCGGGGGCCTCCGCCCCAGTTGCCAGCAGGAGATTGGAGGGCGAGAAGTTGGGCTCCCCAGCCTTCGGTTGCGACGCGTGCTCGCTCGGCTGCAAACGCGTCGGGGGCTTCACCGGTAAGGTCCCTCATGACCTGCCAACGGATGGCCGGGTCAGAATCGAGGAGCCATTTGAGATGCGCGGGCCGGGGTGCGTAATCGTGTAGGCGCATTTTTCTTTTATAGCAAAATGGTGTGTAAGCTTTCTCCCGTGCGCTCCACCGCGTTCGCGTTGGCTCCTGCATCCGGCAGAAGTTGGGGCAAAGTGCCTTCCGGGCGGATTGTTTAAATCAGAAGTCGGCTTTGCTCCTGCAAACCTGCGGGTAGCCTGTGATCCAGCGCAATCGCCGAAGCTGGAGTTGGGACGCGCAGGCGGTTGCCCAAGGCGATGAGAACACGGCGCCTTTTCTCTATTTCTTGTCGAAAGGCCGGGCATCAAAGGAGATCTCGTTGCGCACGATCAGACCGTCTTTGAACGTCATCAAGGCTGCCGCGCGGCAAACCCCGATAGGTGCGGCAAAGTCCATATCATAGGCCAACATCGCCTGGTCCTCGGAACCGAACTTCGCGCGTACCTTAATACTCGTGATGAAGTTCAGGAGCCGCTTGGCGGCTTCAAGAACCGTCTCTTTCCCAGTCAGTTCCTCCATCGGCGTGACCAGCCGAACCTCAGGGTGCAAGTGCCGCGCCATACCAGTGAGGTCTTTATCGGCCATTGCTTTGTAGTAGGCAACCGCGGAAGCCACGTTCTTTTCGGTCATAGTTGTTCTCCTTGGTTTTTGAATTTCTGGAAGAATGCGCGTTTCGTTCATGTTGTCGAATCAGTATGCCAACCCGGATTGGTCCATTGTCCGTGGCGCCGCACGAACACCTCCGTGACTCTGCCGGAAGTCAGCGATCGTTTCCCGTTCGTTTCCGTCTCGACCAGATATTTGCTCCAAATTATTACGACCTCCCCGAAGCGCTGAATCTCGGTGCGCGGGAACTCCAGTCGAATCAGCCTTCCACCCTCTTTTTGGAAGTCGGCGGCCGATTGAAACACTTCGGCCTGGGTCTTCCATTTATCCTCTCCCGCGCTGATGACGATCGTGTCTGGTGGCACCAATTTCTGGAGGGTCTTTGTGTCGTTCGTAAACCAAGCGCGCCAGACCGCTTCCCTCACCTTGAGGATCTCGCTTCGGTCGTCCACGCTCGACGCGGCGAAGCTCGACCCCATCCATACAACCATCCCGACGAACGCTACCGATACGATCCGAATTGCACGATGCATGCTGCCTCCTCTGATAAAGGTCGCGGATCATCTCACAATCGCCTTGAGAGAAATCTGCGGGGCCCGAACTGCGAATGGATTTCCTGCTCGCTCCTACGCTCCTTTTTCCAGCTGGTGAGTCTTGGCTGGGCGGTAGTTTCCAGGAACGGTACGGGACGCGATTGACAGGCGGTTCCACGCGTTGATGGCGGTCACGGCGAGAGTCAGGTCCGCCAATTCTTTTTCGTTGAAGTGCGCCTGCGCTTCTTCATACACAGTGTCGGGCACATGCCCGACGGTGATGAGCGTGACGGCCTCCGTCCAAGCCAGAGCCGCGCGTTCGCGTTCGGTATAGTATGGGCATTCTCGCCACGCGTCCAGCGAGTACAGCCGCTGCTCCTGTTCTCCGATTGCGCGCAGATCCTTCCAATGCATATCCAGACAGTACGCGCAGCCGTTGATCTGGGAGGCGCGCAGCCTGATCAGATGGAGCAGAGACTCTTCTAGTCCACAGTTTTCCAGGTATTGCTCGACGCCGAGCATGGCTTTGTAGACACCTGGGGCGGCTTTGTCATAGTTGAAACGAGCTTCCATAAATCCTCCTAGAAGTTGATCAACAAAAACAGTTGGACGACGGAGTTCACGACTCACGTCCGTGTTTGCGGTCCTCGTACAGAGCAAGTAACACGGCCGCAGCCGACGCGGAGAACACCGAATAGTCCAGCGGAGACTTGATCCCGAAAGAGATGGCCATAGCGATGCCGAAGAGTGCCAGAAGCACTGCGCTCCCAAGGGTTACCCAGCGCGGCCATACGCCGAGAATCAAGGCAATTCCCAAGACCAATTCGGCGGCCGTAGCCGACCAAGCCAGAAATGGGATGCTGAAGGCGGGCATGAACGAGTTCACTTCCCCCGTATACTTCACGAAGTTGGCGAAGTTCCCGTAACCAACATTTTTGCCGTAAAGGCCAAAGCGTGAGGCGATTCCGGAAAGAAATGCGGCTCCGAGTGCCACCCGCGCGTATAGGACACCCAACCGCTCCCAGTTGAGCACGCCCGATGTTGTCGTTGCCCATCGCTGTGAAATCTCTGCTGCGGGTAGCTGCGCTTTGTCCATGATTACTTTCCTCCTGGCGCTGCGATTTCCGGCACGTCGCGGCTGAGTGGCGTGTCATGATCGCAGACGAAATACGCAATGAACGTCGCCGCCTCAGTCTGGCTGGCATTTGCGGAAACGAGGTGAACGCCATTGGGCGCTTCGTAAAAGCCTTCGCCCGCCTTGTAGATCGCTTCGGGTTGGCCTTTCACCTGCGTGCGGAGCGCTCCTTCGACGACGTAACCGATGACGGCGCAGGGATGACTGTGCGGCGGCGAAGATTCGCCGGGTCCATAGTGCACCTCAACCACAGTTGCTTTCAGGTGTTCCCCATTCAACTCAGGCAGCGCGTGAGACAGCGCGACGCGCGCTCGTTCTTTTGTCTCAGGGTGCTTCGTAGGGCTGGGACCCTGAGTCCATGCCAGCGGACTTCCCACCGCAGCACACAGAATCACCGCGACGCCCACGCCCATTCTGGAAGCATTCATGATTGGATCCTCATGGTTTAACCCTAAGCGCACAGTGGATCACCGACAAGATCCATTTATGGTATATGCTATGTACCATTATCATGGTGAAGCGAGCGACTTTTTTCGACCTGGTGCTTCCCCTGCGGGATTCGGGAGTCTCCGCCAGCCGCTGGCTGTATGGAGCCTTGCGTGCCGAGATTCTGGACGGCCGCCTGCATCCAGGGACGCGGCTTCCAGCCACGCGCGATCTAGCCCGCCAATACCAACTTGCGCGAGGAACGATAGTCAATGCTTTCGAGCAGCTCAAGTCCGAGGGTTACGTGGACGGCAGCGTGGGGTCGGGAACGTATGTGAGCAAGATCTTACCCGACGAATTGCTCCATGTCCCACGGGAGGACGGGCCGGGACCGCCAGCGCAACGCAAACGGCGAAGGAAGGTTTCCGACTATGCACGACGGGGACGTCTGTTTCCGAATCTTGAAGTCCGCCCCAGCCGTGCTTTCCGGGCCAACCTACCAGCGTTGGATTTGTTTCCCACGACTTTATGGGCGAAGGTTGCGGCTCGACGCCTAAGGCGTGTCTCGACAAATCTTCTGCTCGGCTGCGGTCCCATGGGATATCCGCCACTCCGCCAAGCCGTGGCCAGCTACCTAAGTACTTCACGCGGAGTGAAGTGCGTTCCCGAGCAGGTTGCGATCATCTCCGGTGTGCAGGAAGCACTCGATCTGGCGGTGCGGCTCTTTCTGAATCCCGGAGATCGGGTGTGCATGGAAAATCCCGGGTACCCGGGCGCGGCGATCGCATTCGAGGCTGGGGGTGCAAGGGTCTCTTTCATACGCCTGGATGACGAGGGAATGCAGGTGCAGGATGCGAGCATGCGCGGAGCGCGGTTGGTCTACGTCACCCCGGGACACCAGTTTCCGGTCGGAGTCACGATGAGTCTCGCTCGGCGTCTGCGGCTGCTGGAATGGGCTGGGAAGTCTGGCGCGCTGATCCTCGAGGACGATTACGACAGCGAGTATCGTTACTCGGGACGGCCGGTGCCAGCGCTGCAGGGACTCGATCGCCACGGGCTGGTGCTGTTCACGGGAAGCTTCAGCAAAGTTCTCTTCCCGTCGCTCAGGCTAGGGTACTTGGTGGTCCCGTCCGATCTGGTCGATTACGTATCCGCGACACTCTCGGTGACGAGCCGACATGCTCCGCTGCTTGAACAGGCGGTACTCTGCGATTTCATCACCGAAGGACACTTCGGGCGACATCTCCGGCGAATGCGGAAAGTGTATGCGGAGCGACTCTCAGTTTTCCTGGAATGCGCTGAGCAAAGCCTCGCCGGACTGCTGGAGATTTCAGGCGTGGAGGCCGGATTACAGACTGCGGGTTGGTTGAGCGGTGGGAT
>Ga0265314_10001007_pt1 | contig 33026 bp, 27 predicted proteins | sample 4126metaG_FD_203106 | JGI IMG/M metagenome (GOLD analysis project Ga0265314, IMG submission 203106) | Rhizosphere microbial communities from Carex aquatilis grown in University of Washington, Seatle, WA, United States - 4-1-26 metaG | ecosystem: Host-associated > Plants > Roots > Rhizosphere >...
GTGCCCGTCACCGTACAGGTGCCGCCTCCCGGCAGGCTGTACGTGGGGCCGCCGGTGATCGTCAGTGCTGACGCGCCCGTGCTCCACCCGAGCAGCAGCATTGCGACCAATGCGCCGCGGCGCATCCACAGCGACGCGGCCGCGCGATGCGTGACCGGTGCAACGTGCTCAGCACAGCCAAATTGGCGGCTGATTGTCCCCCCAGTAGCCCCCATGACGACGCCTCCGTTCAACGTAGACAGTGCCGCTCCGGCACCGACGTAAATCCCACCGTTTATCTCACCACGATCCGTGCGAGCCGTGACTGCCGTGCGAGCCGTGACTGCCGTGCGAGCCGTGACTGCCGTGCGAGCCGTGGCTGCCGTGGCTGCCGTGCGAGCCGTGGCTGCCGTGCGAGCCATGACTGCCGTGGCTGCCGTGGCTGCCGTGCGAGCCGTGACTGCCGTGCGAGGCGTGCGACATGTGCTGCGCCAGCAACATCTTCTCGCTGTTCGGCTCGCTGCGCAGCGCATCGGCAGCTTCAGACGCATCGAGCGCCGCCACCGGCTTGACCGCTTGGCGCGCTTCGTCCCGGCTGAGGAAATCCAGCGGGGTCTTCCGCAACGAAGGCAGCTCGTTCTTCTTCTCGCTCATAACTCCTCCGTCCCTCCGTCACCGCGTACGGGGAGGCGTGCGACGCACTGCGTCGTGCCCTCCGCGACAATTACGCGCCGCGTCAACCAAGGCACACGTCTGCAGATGACCAACGCACACCGGTGCCGAGCACGATTGAAATGGTGATGGTGTTCCCCCTGCTTTCGAGTGCGACGGCAACTTCCCCGTCGCGTTTTGCAGTCCCAGAGCCCGTAAGCTCGTCGTTCCCCCTAAGCGCTGCCTAGCACGGCAGCAACTCCGACTGTCAAGGCGTTTTATGCGTACGCGGCGATTTGGGGCCGCCACGTCGTCATCCGGCGCCCCGGATCGACTGTAGAAAGCGGCTGACGCGCCGCACACGCTGGTTCGCCGTGTCGGCGATCAACAGGGCGCCGTCGGAACCGAACAACAGCCCGGACGGTCGCTTGAGCGAGGCGCTAACTGCCGCGCCGCCATCGCCGGCGAAACGCATTTGTCCGTCGCCGACCACCGTGGTGATGGTGCCCGCGCCGTCGACGCGACGGATGACGTTGTTGCCCTGATCGACGATGTACAGATTGCCGTTCGGTGCAAAGCGCAGGTCATACGGCGTATCGAGCAGCGCCGCGGTCGCCGCTGCGCCGTCGCCGGCGTAGCCGCGCACGCCGCCGGTGCCGGCGACGGTCGAGATGGTGCCGTCGCGATGCAGGCGCCGCACGACCTGATTCTTGGTCTCGACGAAGTACAGGTCGCCGTCGGGCCCGAATTGCAGTCGGGCCGGACCGGCGAGCTGTGCGCCAATCGCGGGACCGCCGTCGCCGCTGAAGCCCTGGTCGCCGGTTCCGGCGGCGGTGTGGATGATGCCGGCCGCGTCGACGTAGCGCACCACGTTGGCGTCGACGTCACCGATGTACACGCCGCCGTTCGCATCGGGCAGCACCCCAATCGGCGTGCTGAGCTCGGCCGCGAGCGCCGGCCCGCCATCGCCCGAGTAACCGTAGTCGTCGGTGCCGGCGACCAGATGCACGCGCTGCGCGACGTCGACGAGAAAGACCAGCGGGACGTGATCGCCGGCTACGTAGAGGTTGCCAGCGGCGTCGAACTGCATGTCATTGGCGTGGTGCAGCGGCGTATCGACCGCCAGCGCGCCGTCGACCGGAAAGTCCTCTTCTCCCGTTCCCATCAACGTGACGATGGTGCCGTCGGTCTCGACTCGGCGCAGGCGCAGATTGTTCCAGTCCATGATCAGCAGCCGCCCGCTGGCGTCGAACTGCAACGCGATCGGATAGTACAGCGACGTGTCGAGCGCGGCGCGTCCATCGCCGTCGAACTGCGCTTTGCCGGTGCCGGCGACCGTGCAAATGACGCCGGTCGCGTCGCAATCGAGCGGCGTGCCGGTCTCGGTCGGCGCCATGGTCACCGTCGGCGTCGCACTCAGCGTGTTGGTCGGGCTCGCCGCTTCGGTCGCGGTCGGCGTCGACGGCGGGCTCGGGGTGATCGTCGGCGCGCTGCAGCCCTGCAACGACGCGGTGACGGCCTGGATCAACTCGGAGACCGTCACCTGCCCGTCGCCGTTCGCGTCGGCTGAGACGCACGTCGAGAGCGCGGCGTTGCCGAGCGAGATGTTCACTGCGGCGATCAGGTCGGCGACCGTCACGACGCCATCGCCGCCGCAGTCGCCGACACACGCGGCGATCGCCGGGCGTAGCGGTGCGACCAGGACGACGACCAGCATCCAGACGAGGCGTCGCGCCGCCGCACGGCTCGGGCGCCTGCCGCCGTGCGGCATATCAGTGCACCGGACCGCCGACGACCTGCTGCGGGCCGCCGTAGGACAGCACGCCGTTGGCCAGCGACAAGCTCAAATCGCCGCCGACCGCCCAGATGCCGTCGTCCGAATCGATCCAGACGGCGTGGAAATCACGCGTCTGATCGTCATTGCCCGGATCGGCGATCGACCAGCCGGCGCCGTCGCGCACCGCGACGGTCAGTCCGTTGCCAACCGCCACCGATTGACCGCTGGGCGGCACGAACACGCCGTTCAGCTGCGCGACGCCGGGCAAGGAGCGCGGCTGGAAATTGAGCGGGCCCTGCTCTTCCAACAGCACGCCGGTGAAGAAGCCGCCGACCGTCGCAACCGAGTCGGCGTTGCCGTGCACGGTGAACAACGTCTGCGCGATCGGGTTGTTGACCAGGGACCACTGGACCCCGTCGTAGTGCAGGATCGTACCGATGTCTCCGACGACATAGACGTCCGACGCGGAGCGACCCCAGACCTTGTACAGCGTCGGCACGCCGTCGGGGATCAGGCCGCTCACGTCGACCGCACTCCACGTCTTGCCGTCGTAGTGCCACAGCACTCCCTGGCTTTGATCGTCGCCGCCGACCGCCCAGAGGTTGTCGGCTGCCGCGCCCCAGATACCGAACAGGGTCGGCGTCGCGGGCGTCGCGTGACGGGTGAAGGTCTTGCCGACCGGATCGAGCTGCAGGATCAGTCCGCCGGCGCCGACCGTGTAGAAGGAGCCGTCGATCGGCGTGACGCTGATCCACCACAAGTCGCCGCTCGCACCGCTATCGAGCCGCGTCCAGCCGCTGCCGTCATAGTGCACGATATACGGGCCCCGCCCGTCCTGTGGATCGGCGCCGACGGCGAAGATGTCGGTCGGCGAAGTGCCGGAGATCGACAGCAATGCCGCCGGCTGGTGCTCCAGCACCTTGTGCAAGGCGCCGCGCGGCGCATCGCCGGCCTCGGTGCACATGTAGTCGCGCCGCAAACAGGCATCGACGCGATGGCAGCCGATGCAGGTTTGCTTGTCGTTGTAGCGCACCGTGCGCGCCGGCGCGTCGACCCACTGCCACGACCAATCGCCGTCGACGCTGTCGAAGCCGGGCGCCTCTTTGCGCATCGGGCGCCAGCGCACCAGCGTCGAGGGATCGCTGCAGTCGTCGGCGTCGTATTCTTCTTTGACGATGATGCTGCCGACCGGCAGCGGATTTTCCTGACGCAGATACGGCGCGGCCCCGATGTCGTTCGCGAGGACGCGGATCATCACCGCGCCATGCTCGACGCTGAATCGGCAATCGCGCACCTCGGTGAAGGTGTCGCGATAGTTGGCGGGGAAGATCGGCTCGATCGGACAGCCGGTCAGCGCGGCGTTGACCGCAGCGATGAGCTCATTCACCGCCACCATGCCGTCGTTGTTGACGTCGAACGCCGGACATTCGGAGACCGACGTATTGCCGAGCGCAATGTTGACGCCGCGGATCAATTTACTGACGTCCACCGCACCGCTGCCGTCACAGTCGCCGGGGCACACCGCCTTGGCGGGCAGCGCCGTCAGAAGGGCGGCGGCCAACAGTGTCGAGAGCCAAACGGATGCGCGCACCTGACCACCATCCCGGGCACCGCCGGTTCAGGCAAGCTGCGCAGCAGCGAGTCAGGGCAGGTCGCGAAGCGCGCTCGATCCCTGCCCTGACTCGCCAGTGCTCAGCGCTTTACCTTGCGGATGCGGCTGTTGAAGGTATCCGAAATATACAGATCGCCATTCGGATCGAAGGCGACACCGACCGGATAGTTCAAACGCGCGTCGATGGCTGGGCCGCCGTCGCCGCCGTAGCTGGCATCGCCGGTGCCGGCGATCGTCGTGATGACGCCGCTCGACATGTCGATCATGCGAACGCGATTGTTGTCCGCATCGGCGAAGTACAGATTGCCGTCCGGTCCGAACTCGAGGTCGGCGGGGTAGCTGAGCAACGCGTTCCTGGCCTGCCCGCCGTCGCCGGCGAAGCCCTTGTCGCCGGTGCCCGCAATCGTCGTGACGACGCCCTGCAGGAACGTCCCCGGATCGCTGAACACGACCTTGCGGATCATGTTGTTGTTGGTGTCGGAGAAATACAGCGCGCCGTCGGGTCCGAAGGCAAGGCCGCCCGAAGGCGTCGGATTGCCGCCGGTCGGCAGGTTCAGCTGAGTCGACAACGCCACGCCATCGCCGTTGAAGCCGGCCGTGCCGTTGCCGACGACCGTTTGAATGATCGCGTTGGCGCGCTGATTGGCAAAGTCGTACAGCACGCGAATGCGCTGGTTGCGCTGATCGATGAAGAAGAAATTGCCGGCGCTGTCGAACTCGCCGTGCGGCGGCTGATTCAGTAGCGCGGCGATGCCAGGGCCGCCGTCTCCGGCAAACCCGGGGGTCTTGCCGACCAGCACGCGCACGCGACCGTCGGTTTTGTTGAGCTCGCGGATCTTGTGGTTGTGCCAGCACATCACCGCCAGATCGCCGTTGGGGAACTCTTTCACCTCGGTCGGGTGGTTGAGGTTGACCTGGAACGGATCGGCGCCACCGGGCGCGTAGTCGCTGAGGTCGTACGGGCCGTCGCCGACGAAGTCCGTGCCCATGATCGTCGTGACGGTTTCGTCCGGCAGGATCTCGCGCACCTTGTGATTGTTCCAGTCGAGGAAGATGCGCCGGCCGCTGGCGGTGAACTCAATATCGAACGGCCAGTACAGCGTCGTGTGCAGGCGATCCTTGCCGTCGCCGTCGAAACCCTCGCCGCCGTTGCCGAGATAGGTGCAGATCGAGCCGACGACGTCGGTGCACGGAATGATCTCCGGCTCCGGCGTCGGCACCGGCGTCGGCTGCGCCAGGCTCGCCCCGGTGACTTCGCGGATGCGCTGGTTGTGCGTATCGGCGATGTAGACGTCACCGTTGGCGGCGATCTCGATGCCGTACGGGCGATCGAGCATCGCCGACTTGGCCGGGCCGCCGTCGCCGGCAAAGCCGCGTGCGCCCGAGCCGGCGAACGTATCGATCGTGCCGTCGGTCTTCACGATGCGCACGACGTTGTTGTTGGTATCGGCGATATAAAGGATGCCGTTCGGGCCGATCGCCACATCGCTCGGCGTGTCGAGCTGCGCGGCAGTCGCCGGGCCGCCGTCGCCGCTGTATCCTTCCGTGCCGTTGCCGGCGACGGTCGTGATGTTGCCCAGCTCATCGATCAACCGAACGCGATGGTTGCCGGTGTCGGCGATGTAGATGCGGTTGTGCGAATCGATCGCGATGCGGCTCGCCGGCGCCGCCGACTGTCCTTTCGGGCCGTTGAGCTCCGCCGCGGTGGCCGGTCCGCCGTCGCCGGCATAGCCGGCCGTGCCATTGCCACAGATCGTGTGAATGATGCCGGTCGGCTCGAGCAGTCGCAGCCGGTAGTTGGCCTGATCCGAAATGATGATGTCGCCCTGCGTGTCGACGACCACCGAGCTGGGCAGGTCGAGCTTGGCCTGCGTGCCCGGGCCTTCGTCGCCGCCGAAGGCGCGCGCGCCGGTGCCGGCCAAGGTCGTGACGGTGCCGGCCGTGTCGTCCGGCAGCACCTCGATCTTCTTGATCAAGCTGTTGTGCCAGGCGGCGACGATCATGTCGCCGTTGTGGTCGAAGCAGACGTTGGTCGGGTGATTGAAGTCGATCGTCTTGGGATCGTCGCTGCTCGCGTCGCCGAGGTAACCGGAACCGGCGAAGGTCTCCATGACGCCGTTGCGGATGCGGCGGATGCGGTGGTTGTTCCAGTCCAAGATGTAGACGTTGCCGTCCGGCCCGAGGGTCACATCTTGCGGCAGATATAGCTCGGTGGACAGCGGCGACTGTCCGTCGTCGTTCAGCCCGGCGACGCCGGTGCCGGCAATGGTGTTGATGATCGGCGCCGGACAGCCGTCGATCGCGGCCTTGATGGCGGTGAGGATCTCGTCGACCGTGACGCTGCCGTCGTCACTCGCATCGAACGGCGGACACTCGTTCATCGACGCGTTGCCGAGGTCGATGTTGACGCCCTTCATCAACTCGTCGATCGTCACGTCGCCGCTGCCGTCGCAGTCGCCGGCACACGCGTGCGCGACAGACGCCGACAGCAGCAGTGCCAGCAGCGGCGCCAGCGCGAGCCCTGCCGCGCGACGAATGAATGGCAGATTTCGGGTTCGTTTCAGCACCGGGCTCTCCTCCCACCACGTGCGCCGCGTTCCCCCCCGGCACGTTGCGCTTCGGTTCTTTGCAGCTCTCAATCCGCTCAGGACCTTTGGCGAGGTCTATGGGGGGGCGAAGACTCAGTCAAGATGGTTCGCACGCGGTTGCTCGAGGCCGGTGGCGCGCGTAGCGTCGCCGGACGTGTGGCGATTTTCTTGGCGGTTGGGCGGCCGATTCGGCGCGGTCCGCACGACATCACTCGCGGCTCTGACGTTGGCGTTGCTGCCCAATCTCGCCCTCGCGCACGGTATGCGCCTGCCGTTCGCCGAGTGGGGTGGGTTCGATGCCGGCACGCTGCGCTGCCAGCGCATCGTGGCGCGCGCGGCGACGGACTGTGCCGCAACCGCCTGGCAAATCCGGCGCGCCTGCCGCGAGACGGCGCTGGCTGGCGCGGCGTGTGTACCCGACAGCGACCCACGTATCAGCGCGGCGCGATCAGCCGCGCTCGATGCCGTAGACAGCGCCTGCACCGAACACCAGCTCGGGAACCTGCAGTTCCTGGGCTATTTCGATTCCCATCTCGATGTGACGAATTTCTGTCAGCATGTCTGGCCGGACGCGGCCGACTCGGTGGTTTTCGTCCCCGCCCTGGCATCGAAAGGCGATGCCGGCCGGCGCTGCGGCGAGGCCGCCGCCGACGCCGCTTCCGAGGTCATGCAGTACATCTTCCGCAGTCGGCGCCGGTGCATGGACCGGGCGGCGGACATGTCGCGCACGTCGCCGGAGCGCGCTGCGCTGCTCACCCGCGCGGCGCGTGGCGCGACCTTTGCGCTGCAACGCGTCGTGGCGCGTTTGGCGCTGCGCTGCCCTGAGATCGACTCGATCTATGGCCGCTCCGCCGCCGCGCTGGTCGACGTACTCGCCCAGCGCGCCGATTGCCTCGGCGGCGCGTTCTACATTCAAGACGCGGTCATCTGCCCGGCGCCGGTGTGCGGCAACGGCGTCATCGAGTTCCCCGAAACCTGCGACGACGGCAACACCGCCGACGGCGACGGCTGCCCGTCGAACTGCGACAGCGAATCGTAGTCGACTCGCGCGGCCGCTGGCGCGATTCAATCCGGCAGATCGGGCAGGTCGCTGAAGGTGAGGCGCACGCGCAGCGTTTTGCTGATGCTCACCGTCGACGGCGGGATCTCGGAGACCGTCACGGTCAGGTTGGCCTCGGCGTTATCGAGATCGAAGAACGGCCCGCCACCGAGAATCGGGTAGCGGATGTTGCGCCGCTCGTAGAATCCGTCCACCGGATCGAGTGGCAAGAATATGCCCGCGTCGGAATCGATGGCGTCGCCGCGCGGACTCGTCTGCATGCGCACACCGACCACCACCCGATTCAGCGGGCTGATACAGCTGACGCGAATGTGAAGCGCGAGCTCCGCCCCCGCCTGCGCGAAATTTCGCACGTGCATGCGGTCGCAATTGTGTATCGGCCCGAACCCGTCGGTGTTCTGCCCGATCTCCAGCGCGCGGCCAAGCGGGCAGTCGGCGCTGATCTCTGCGACGCGCGGCTCGGCCTGGTTACTGCAGCATGACTGCGCCGGGTCGGGCAGCGTGAACGTGCAGCCGCTCGCCGGGTCGCAGGTCGGCACGGCACAGTTGTCGGCGGCGGCAATCTCCAACGCCAGCACACCGCTGCTGCTCGCCGGCGGATCGGCATCGTCGCTGCACGTGAACGGAATCAGCTGCGGCCCGAGCTGGTCGGCGGTCGGCGTCCAGCGCAGCACCGCGTCGCTATCGAGCGTCATGCCGGTCGCCAGGCCGTCCGCCGTGCACATGACCGTACCGCCCTCCGGATCGACCGCGCCGAGCGGCAACGCAATCGGCAGCCCCTCGACACCCTGGTAGACGAACGGGGTCGGCAAGCGCGGCGGCTGGTTGGGCTGTGTCGGGAGCGTGGTCGGCGTTGTGGTCGGGGTTGCCGTCGGCGTGTCGATCGCGGTCGCAACCGCGACGCTCGGCGTCGGCGTCGAATCGCCCGGGACGCAACCGCCGAGCAATGCATTGACCGCGGTCAACAGCTCGTTGATGGCAATCGCGCCGTCGCCGTTGAGATCGGTGGCGCGGCATGCGCCGATATCGGTTGCGCCGAGCGCGATGCCCACCGCGGTGACCAGCTCGTTGATCTGCACGGTGCCGTCGCCGTTGCAGTCGCCCGGGCAGTCCGCCGCGACGACGGGAGCCGAGCACAGCGCGAGGATCAGCAGTGGGACGAAGCGATACGACACGGGCGTTCGCCAACCCTATGCGAGCGCGCCGGCTATTGTAAGTCGTAAGTCTGGACTCGCGGAGCGGCGCCGGCTAACCGCGGCGCCATGACAGAGCGCATTCAACGCTGGACTCGGCACCTGTTCGAGCCGGTCGATGCGGCGTCGATCGCTGTCTTCCGCATCGTGCTCGGCTGCATGATCGCCTGGGATGTCGTGCGCTTCCTGCAGTACGACTGGGTGCGCGAGTACTACATCCTGCCGAAATGGCACTTCACCTATCTTTACTTCGACTGGGTGAAACCGTGGCCGGGATCGGGCATGTACGTCCATTTCGTCGCCATGGGCGTCGTAGCCTTGCTGGTCGCCGCCGGCTGCTTCTTCCGCTTCGCCATTGTGCCGTTGTGGTTCCTCTACACCTACAAATTCCTGCTCGAGGAATCGGTGTACATGAACCACTACTACTTGATCGGCTTGCTCTGCTTCCTGCTCATCTTCATGCAGCCGCACCGCGCCTTCTCGGTCGACCGCTGGCGCCACCCGGAGTGGAGCGAGACCGTGCCGTGGTGGAACGTGCTGCTGCTGCGCGCGCAACTGTTCATTGTCTACTTCTTCGGCGCCATCGCAAAACTGAATCCGGATTGGTTGCACGGCGAGCCAATGTACTCCGGCCTGATCAGTCACTCCCCCGAGGTGCCGGCGATCGCCTATCACCTGCCGCCGGCGCTGCTGGCGTACACGATTGCGTACGGCGGGATCGCCTTCGACTCGACCGTGCCGATCCTGCTGTGTTTTCGCCGAACGCGCCTGCTCGGCTTCGTCGCGGCGACGATTTTCCACCTGCTCAACGACACCTTCCTCAATATCGGCGTGTTCTCCTATCTAATGACCGGCGCGATCACGCTGTTCTTCGAGCCCGACTGGCCGCGCCGGCTGGCGGCGCGATGGCGCGGCCGGCCAGCGGCACACGGTCCGGCAACGCCCGCGTATCAGAACAATCCGCCGCAGCCGCTCAGCATGCGCCAGTACGCCGTGCTGGCCTGCTTGGGGGCCTATGCGCTGGTGCAGCTCGCCCTGCCGCTCCGCAATTTTCTCTATCCCGGCCAGGTGAGCTGGACGGAGGACGGTCATCGCTTCAGTTGGCACATGAAGCTGCGCGCTAAGAGCGGCGATATGACGATCGTCGCCTATGATCCCGACACCGATCGCCGTTTCCCGATCCAGCCGGCCAACGATCTGCGCGAGCGCCAGCTCAAGAAGCTGTATACGTTCCCCGACATCCTCCTGCAGTACGTCCATCTCAAAGCCGACGAGCTGCGCGCCAAGGGAATTGCCCACCCCGAGATCTACGTCGACTGGCAATGTTCGCTGAACGGCGCGCCGCCGAAGCCGCTGGTCGACCCCCGCGTCGACTTGGTGAAAGAGCAGCGCTCGATCTGGCCGGCGCGTTGGATCATCCGCGAGCACTAGCCGGCGCGCGTCAGCTCGCTGCAGGCGCGACCGGCTTGCTCTGCAGAGCGAGCCCGCCGCTGTCGACGGTGAAGCCGTACGCGTGGGCCAGGGCGACGACCGGGTGTACGGTCTTACGGCCGGCGCCCTGCTCGAGGTGCAGCGCCGCAAGACGACAGTCGCTGCAGGCGAGCGCACACGGCTCACCGGCGTCGACGCGGCGCATGCCGTTGAACGCCTTCTGTCCCCAATGCAGCGACTCCTCGAAGTGCTCCTTCTGCATACTCCACGTCCCGTCGTGGCCGGAGCATTCCTGCACGGCCTCGACCTCGTCGGCGATCAGGCCGAGGAGGTCGCGCCCGCGGATGCCGATGTTCTGCACCCGGATGTGACAGGGCACGTGGTACTGCACGCGGCCGAAGCGGCGCGTGAAGTCGCGTTTCAAACGGCCCTCGCGCGCCAGACGATACAGATACTCGTCGAGATCGTGCGCGCGCCGCGCGATCCCATCGGTCCGCGGCCCTGCGACCAGCTGGGGGAATTCCTCGCGCACCATCAAGCTGCAACTCGGCGACGGAATGACGATGGCGTAGCCCTGTTCGACGTAGGGCGTGAACACCTCGACGTTGACGCGGATCTTCTTCGCCGCCGCATCGAGGTCGCCACCGTCGAGAAGCGGCATGCCACAACAAACCTGGCCTGACGGACGCACCACCTCGACGCCGTTGTGCTCCAGAACCTGCACGGCCGCCGCGCCGACGCCCGGATCGTTGTAGTCGACGAGGCAGGTGGAGAAGAGCGCGACTTTCATCGGCGTCGGTTCGGTCACTCCCGGTTTCAACGGGTGGGCCGCTTCGACCGCCGGCTGGTGGCGCTTCCACCACTGCGGGAAGGTTTCGCGGTGGTACGTCGGCATCAGCTTGCGGCGGTGAATGCCGACCGTCGCTTCCATCGCAAGGCGATTGGCCGGGTTCTTCAAGGCCCAGTTGCTCAGCCCCGGTGCGAGGCTGGCGAGCTTGCCGATGGTCGCGGTGTCGCGCAGGGCGCGCGTCTGCAACGGCACGCCGACGCGCCGCGTGCGGTGCGCTTTCCAACGCAGCATGAGGCGCGGAAAGTCGACCGCGAAGTGGTGCGGCGGAGTGTACGGACAATTCGGGTAACAAAGCTTGCACTGGAAGCAGAGGTCGACGACGCGATCGATCTCCGCGTTGCCCAGATCGCGCGCATGGCCTTGCAGCTCGGGCAGCTCGTCCCCGTACGTCACGCCGACTTCGTCGTGCCCCGGCACCTCGGCCGCTGGCGGCGTGTCCACCGCCGCTTGGCGGCGCTGCTGCGCCGCCGTCGCAACGTCAGGATTGGCCGCGAGGTAGTCGTGCCGCAGTTGCTCCGTTTTGCCGTCGAGCAGCTCGAACAGCGTCGGAAAACTGCTGCAGAACTTGAAACACAGCCGGCAGCTCCAGCAGATGTCGAAGATTCGATCGGCCTCCTGGCGCAGGTGTTCGCCGTCCCAAAAGCGGGGATCGTCGACCTTGAGACCGATTGCGTCCGCCATGTGCCGCCTCCTCGGACAGTGCGCAGCGCCCAGTTTGCGCGGCGGCGCGCACTCTAGATGAGGCGTCGTGAGGGTCAAGAAACTGGGTCGGGTTTGCTCCGCTGCGGCGCGACCGCATCGCTGTTCGGTGATCAAGCCAGTCGGCAGGTAACATGAGCGAGCAGACGACAGCGCACTTTTTTGTCGGTTTGCGGCGTTTTGCTGATGAGGCATGCGCCAAAATTGTCGCGCTTTTCGCGCTGCGCCCGAAGATCGTCGTTTCTATGACAGTGGCATGCGTCCTGCTTCGTGGCTCGCCGGACGGAGGGCAGGCGCATGGTTCGTGGACGAATTCTCACCCCGCAAATCGATTCCCGCAGCCTCATGTCGGAAGAGCTGCTGATGCTCGCGGTACTCGAGCAGGCGTTCTCCGACCTCGAGAGCGGCTGTCCGGCGGTCAAAGCCGATGCGGAGGCGTATTTCCTCGCCTACGACGCCGACTCGAGCGCGTTCAGCTTCGACGCGGTCTGCGCGCAGTTTCGGTTGTCGACCAGCGCGATTCGCGGCGAAGTGCGCCGGCGGCTGAAGCACAAGCCGATCGCCAAGAGCAAAGCGCTGCGCCAAGCGGCCTGACGGCGGATCGGTGCGAGCTACAGCGCTCGCACCGCCGCGTTCAATCCGGCGGCGCCAGGCGCTCGCGCCAGAGACGGGCGACCTGCGCGGCGAGGGCTTCGCGCGAGCCGCTGTTGTCGATGCTCACCGTCGCGTGCGCGAGGCGATCGCTGTCGCTGAGTTGAGCGCGCACGCGCGCGGCGATGGCGGCGCGATCCATCCCGCGCTGATTTGCCAGGCGCGCTTCGATCACATCCGGAGCCGCCACCACGACCCACACTTCGTCGACCAGATCGTGCCATTTCGCTTCGATCAGCAGCGCCGCCTCGACAACGACCGGCTGCGTGCCGCCCCGTGCCGCCGCGACCCGCGTCGCAACAGCCTGTCGAATCAGCGGGTGCACGATGGCGTTGAGACGCGCCAGTGCCCCGGGATCGGCGAATACCAGCGCGCCGAGCCGCTTGCGGTCGATGGTGCCGTCGAGCGCAACGACGTCGCGACCGAACGTCTCGACCACCCGCTCCCACCCCGGCGTGCCGGGCAGATAGACCGCATGGCCGACGCGGTCTGCATCGATGACCGTGGCGCCGTGCTCGGCCAAGGCGGCGACGACGGCACTCTTGCCGGAGCCGATGCCGCCGGTGACGCCGATGGTTTTCACTATGCGGTCAAATCGGCGCGCCGCTGGAGCGCGTCATCCGTGTCGAAGGCGGCGGCGGTCGGTCGCTTCGTCGACCGCCGCCTCCCTAATGCTAGCTGCGATCAGCTCGCCGCGCGCAGCGGCGAGGGATCGGGCTTCGACGCGCCACGGGTCGCGACCGTATGTGTGCCGTTGGCAGCGCCGAGGCGCCACGTTTCGAGCCCACGGCGCAGATACTCTGGATTGATCTCGAGCGTCTCACAGATGTTCTCATACGAGAAGAACCATCCGCGATCGTTCGATGTGATCCAGTGTTGGGCCTCGTCGAACAGCTGCTGCCCATGGCCATCTCGCGCGATTGCATACTTTTGAAAGCAGTCGAGCGCGTCCTCGAGCACGGCGAGCATCAAACGTTTCTCACCGCGTACGCCAGATCCACCGCGAAACGCCGCGTAGAACTGCGCCGGTAAGAGCGCATCTGGCTCGAATAACCCGAACGAGCGGTCAGTCATCGTTGACGTCCCCACCTCCGCAACTTGAAAACTCCCGCCACCCTACCGAGGACCCAGGACTGAACCCAAATGAAAAGGGTTTGCTCCGAGGTTGCCGCGACCTAATGGATGGCTGTGCGGATTCAGCCTCGCGCGGACGCGGCGGCGGCGGAGCAGATCAGTCGTCGATCGGCGCGCTACTTCTTCGCGCCGAGCACCTGCTCTTTGAAACTCTTCGACACCGTGAAGCGGACTTTCTTGCGCGCCGGGATCTTCACCGGCTCGCCGGTCTGAGGATTGCGGCCCATGCGCGCCTTGCTCTGAACTTTACGGAAGGTGCCGAGGTCGGGGATCTTGACCGGCTCACCCTTCTTGACTGAGCTGACGACGGTCGACACCAACCCCTCCATGATCTCCGTGGCCTGTTTCTTGGTCACTCCACCCAACTTTGCCAACCGCTCCACCAGCTGAGCCTTCGTCATGCGATCCCACCTTTCCGTTGAAAACGCCGTTGCCGTAGCGCGTGAAAAAACCGGCTCTGTATTGCACTGAGAGCGCGCGCGGTGTCAAGAAAATTCTTTGCCTTGACCACGCTGGACCGCTTGTGGCCCAAGGCCTTTCTACGCTTCGGCTGGTCGAATGCGAACGTGTCGCAGCGGCTCGCGGCCGACGCTCTGCGACTCCAAGCCATAGGCGTTGGCGAGCTGGTGTTGCAGGCGGCGCAGATAAGGAGGCCGCGGCGCCAAATCGACGGCGGCGCGCTGCGCGATGACTTCGATCACCGCGCCCTCGGCCTCGCGGAGCGCCTCTTCCTGCTCCGGATGTGGCCGGTCCAGATCGAACAGCTCGCGCAGCGCCTGCTCGATCTTCCCCGGACTGCTGGAGAAGACGGTATGCACGCGCGCACCGGGCGCGACGCCGTCGCGCAATCGCCGCGGCTGCTTGCGGGCGATGGCGCGCAGGGTCAACACGATGTCGGCGTCCGCCGGCGAATCGACCAGCACGGCCGGCGCGTCCAGGGCGCGAATGGCGCGCTCGACGCGCTCCGGGCGCAGCGCGTAAGGAAAGATCCGACTGCGCCGCGCCGCCGTCGGGGCTCGCACCGGGCGCGCACCGGGCGCCGGCTGCGGCGCCGCTTCGACCGCAACGCTGCCGTCGGCGTGGCGAATGCGCATTTCCGGCGAAACAGACTGGCCGCGCAGCAAACGGTCGACCGTTGCGGCGACGTCGCCGTGCACGGCAAAGCGGTCCCGATCGCGGATCTCGACGACCACCTCGAAGGTCGGCGGCGCCTTGCGCTCGAGCACCGTCTTCTGGGTGCGACGGCGACGCGCCTCGTCGTCGCCCAGCGTGACGGCCTGAATGCCCCCGACGAGATCGCTCAGTGTGGGGTTGGCGACCAAGTTGTCGAGCGAGTTGCCATGCGCCGTGGCGATCAACTGCACGCCGCGCTCGGCGATGGTGCGCGACGCAAGCGCTTCCGCTTCGGTGCCGATCTCGTCGATCACCACCACTTGCGGCATGTGGTTCTCGACGGCTTCGATCATCACCGCATGTTGCAGCTCCGGCGCCGGCACCTGGATGCGCCGCGCGTGGCCGATGCCGGGGTGCGGAATGTCGCCATCGCCACCGATCTCGTTCGAGGTGTCGACGATCATGACCCGACGCGCCAGATCGTCGGCCAAGACGCGGGCCGCTTCGCGCAGCAGCGTCGTCTTGCCGACGCCGGGCCGACCGACCAACAACACGCTCTTGCCGGCCTCGACGACGTCGCGCACGACGTCGATGGTGCCGTAGACGGCGCGACCGACGCGACACGTCACGCCGACGATGTCGCCCATGCGGTTGCGCAGCGCCGAGATGCGATGCAGCGTGCGCTCCATGCCGGCGCGATTGTCTTTGTTGAACTGCCCGATGCGCCCGGCGACGTAGTCGAGATCCTCGCGCGCCACCGCGACTTCGGACAAGACCGCTACCCCGTCCGGGAAGCGTGCCTCCGGCACACGCCCCAGATCGCAGACCACCTCGATCAGCTGCGCCAGCCGCGCATCCGCGAGCAACGCGTCGGTGATGCGCGGCGGCAGAACCGCCAGCAGCTCGTCGAGGTTGTCGGTGACTTCGATTCGCGTTTCGCCAATCCCCGCCGCCGTAGTCGACCGCACGATCGGCTCTTACACCACGAGACGAGCGAAAGCGATGCTTGGCGTCACGAAACTGCACCGCCGACGGCGTCGTCCGACGGCAGTTGCGGCGCGGCGCCCGCGGCGCGCTGCAGCTGGATCACCAAGCTCGATTCGCGCTTGAAGAAGCCGTCGGTGTGGAAGGAATCGCGCAAATGGAGATGGTGATAGTCGAGGTGATGCCCCATCTCATGCAGGAGGGTGCGCAGGAAGGTCTTGTAGGCCACCACTTGTCCGCGTTTGGCGGTCAACATCCACACGCTGATCACCTGCTTGCGACCGGCCGATTCGTAGAGGCCGTGCAACTCGCCGCGCGCGTTGGATGGGCGCAGCGCTTTGACCTCGACGCGCACCGCCGGAACGGCCAGCGCGGCGCACAGCTCGTCGCAGATGACCTGCGCAACGCGGCCCGTGCGCGGGCGATCGTCATGTGCAAGCGCCCACTCCAACAACAGCACCGCGCGCGCCAGGCGCGACGACACGCGCACCGCAATGCTGGCGACGGCGTTGCTGCGATCGTATTCGCGCTGCTGGGCGCGGCTGAGTCGATGGCGAAAGTTCGGCATGCCGCCAGGCGACCGCTGCCGTCTAGCGCAGCGGCACCGGATGCGCCGCGCCGAGATCCGCGTCGGCGCGCTTGCCGAGATTGCGGAACGGCGATCGCGCCGCGGCCGCCTCGCCACCGCCGCGGCTGTCGCAGCCGGCCAACGCCAGCAACGCGACGATCGCGGCGACGATCCAGCCCCGGCTCGGCATCACGCAGCGGGACGCGGCGCCTCGCGCAGGCGCATTAATCGCCGCGCCGCTTCACTCGGGCTGTACGGCGAATCGTAGAACCCCGGCTGGTAGCCGGTGAAGATCAATCCATCGAGATCGGCCGCGCTGACCTCGACAAACACGTGCTGCAGCGCCGAGGGATCTTCCGCCGCGAGATCCGGGTCGGGCAATGGGCGCTCGGTCGAGACGGTGCGGTGCACGCCGAGGTCGAGCGGAAAGATCAGCGACGGCAAGGGCAGCTCGAACGCCGGTGCGCCGCCGGGCGCGATCCACTGGCCGCCTTGTCGTCGCACGAACCAGACGCGCGCCATTCGTCAGTGCGTCGTCTCGGCCCCGTTCGACTGGGAACCGAGCATGTGGCTCACGGCTTCGTACGCCGGCGAGAGCAGATGGTCGAGCGTTTCCGTCAGCAGGTGCTCCAGATCGGACAGATCGTCGACGGTCAGCGAGGCCAGATCCTGATGCATGCCGTGCAGCGCCCAGATCGTCGTACGCAGGCGGCTGCGTACGTCTTCCAGCGTCCGCAGCACCTCTTGGGCGTCGATGGGCCCTTCGTCCTGGTGCTCGTCTGCCATCGTGTCCTCCTCACCGGCAGCGCGCCGGTTCGGCGAAGCTGTCACGCGATCTAGGCCAACGCAAGCGAGCCTTGTGCGCGCGAGAATCGCTCAAGGTTGAGCGGGAGTGGAGGCCGCCGCGGCGGTCGGATCGGGCGGCTTGTCGGCCTGCGGCGCGACCTGCGCGCTGCGTTGCTTGGCCTGCGCCGTGAGCGCGTCACGCACCTTCTTCACCAGGCGATCCTGCCGCTGGATGCGGCGCTCGATATTGCGGAACTGATCGAGCGGCACCGCTTTCTGCGCCAGCACCTGGTCGAGCGTCAGATCGTGGTCGGCCTGCATCGTCGTGTAAACGGAGATGTAGAGGTCGAGCTCGGCCGGCGTGACCGTCTCGACGTCAGCGTCACCCGACTCCTGCGCCAGCGGGGCGCGGCTGCTGAAATCCAGCGCAACGACGAGCGCGCCAACCGCAACCACCCCGACCAACACTCCGATGATGCGCGACGACATCCTGAATCTCCGCTGCGACCCGTCGGCGATCCTCACCGTTCACTGCCGCGAATGCAAGTCGTGCAGATCGCGTTGCGTCGCGTACGATTTCGCATGCCTTTCAATGCGCTGCCGGCTATCAGAAGAAAGATACGTCCGATGCTCTTCGCCCGTCCGCTCGCCGCCGCCGCGCTCGCCGCGGCCGTCATCGCACTCGCCCCGCGCAGCGCCGGCGCGATCTGTGCCGCAACCGAGATCATCGGCTCGGCGCTCGAGCCGGCCTGCCCGAGCGCCGGCGCGTCCTGTGTGGTGAACCGCGACTACAGCGTCGACAACGGCTGTACGCTCGATTTCGGCTCCATGGCGTTGACCATCAACAGCCACCTGACCGTCGGCACGCACGCGGTGACCCTGCGCGCCGCGCGCATCACGCTCGGCGCCAGCGCCTTTCTCGATGCCATTGGCGACGCCCAGGGAGCACGCGGCGGGTTGGTGCACTTGGTCGCGACGGGAGCCGGCAGCGGCGGCACCATCGACTTGGCGCAAACCAGCCGCATCGACACCGGCGGCAACGTCAGCGCCGGGGACGTGATCTTCGATTCCGGTGGAACGGTGACGGTCAACGGCCGCATTCGCTCCGACTTCCGCAACCCAGAGGCTGCCGGCGGCACCATTCAAATCAATGCCGGCGGCGATATCGTGGCCACCGCGGCCAGCATCCTCTCGGCGCGCGGTGGCAGCGACTCGGACGGCGGGGGCGAAATCGACCTCTACGCCAACGGCCGCGTCGAGGTGGACAGCCAGCTGATGATCGACGGCTCCGACGGCGGCTTCATCGACATCGGCGGCGGCACGACGGCGCACGTCTTCGACATCGATGCCGGCGCCACCGGCGATGCCGGCAGCGGCGGCTGCATCGAAGTCGACGGCCTGAACGGCACGCAGGTGTCGGGCGTGATCGATGCGGACGGAAGTCGCGGCCTGGACATGACCGGAGGTTGCGGCGGCTTGGTCCAGCTCGATAGCGAAAATGGCGATGCAGTCGTCGATGCCGCCGCGCATATCACTGCCAATGGCACGATACCCGACGGCGGCGGCGGCCAGATCCTGATCACCGCGCTGCGCAACGTAAACATCTATGGGATTCTCGAAGCGCGCGGTCCGGGCGATGATACCTGCGGCGGCGATCTCTGCGCCGACGCCGGCCTCGACCTCACCATCGCCGTCACCGCCTCGCTCGACGCCAGCGGCGGCGGCGACGGTGGCTGCATCGACCTCTCCGGCCAGCGCAACGTGACGTTGAACGGAACGATGCTGGCGGACGGCAATCAACCGGGGTCGTTCGGCGGCGAAGTCAGCGCGCGCGCCGGCGGCGGCGGGTTCGGCAATCTCGTCGTCAACGCGTTGGTCGATGCCACCAGCGCGCCGGCTTGCAGTATCGAAAACGGTTGCGGCGACGGCGGCATTACCGATTTCAGCGGCTGTAACGTGTTCGTCGGCGCTGCCGCGCAATTGCTCACCGGTGCGCCGAGCGCCGGAGAGAACGACCTCACGGCGCGTGAGCAGCTGACGATACTGGGCAAGTTGGACAGTGTCGGAACGAGTCGCACGCCGATCGACGGCATCAACAGATTCGTCTATCCGGCGCGGCGTCCGCCGATCCTCACCGGCAGCACCATCGCCCCAGCCCCTCTCGCACAAGGCCTGACGACCTGTCCGAATCAAGGGAACACCAACCCGCCCTGCCTCAATCCGTGTCCGGTCTGCGGCAACGGCGTCACCGAATTCCCCGAGACGTGCGATCCGGGCCTCAATCCGCCGCTCAGCTGCCAGGCCAACGGATGCTCGGTGTTCTGCCAGATCGAGAACTGTGACGACGGCATGGTGTGCACGGACGACAGCTGCAATCCCGACGTCGGTTGCCGCCACACGCTGGTGTCGAAATGCACCGAACCACCGACACCGACGGCGACTGTGACCAACACGCGCCCAAGCGCCACGGTCACACAAACCTCGACGATGACCGCCAGCGCCAGCGCGACCACGACGGCGAGCGCGACGCCGACGGTGACCGCCACGGCGTTGGCCAGCGCGACGCAGACGCTCAGCGACACAGCGTCGCCCTCGCCGTCTCGTACCGGCACGTCCACCGCCAGCCCCACTGCATCATCCAGCCCGACGGCAAGCGCTTCGCCGACGCCGTCGAACAGCGCGACCGCGAGCCCATCGGCCAGCGCCAGCGCCACTCCGACGCCGACACCGATCGCGACCAGCACGGCGACCACGCTCATCACACCGACGGACACCGCCGTGCCGGCCACCGCCACGGCGACGGCGCCCGCCTGCGCCGGCGATTGCAGCGGCGACGGCTCGGTGACGGTCAACGAGCTGATCACCGGGGTCAACATCGCGCTGGGCAACTCGGCCGCCAGCGTTTGCCCGTCCTTCGACCGCAATGGCGACGGCGAAGTGTCGATCGCCGAATTGATTGCCGCGGTCAACGCCGCGCTCACCGGCTGCTGAGGTGTTCGACCCCGACGACGAAGACGCGGTCGCAGCGCACATTCTGCGCACGTTTCGACGTGTCGCGGTGGTCGGCTTGTCCGATGACCCGACTCGTCCGTCGTACGAGGTGGCGAGCTACCTCCGCACCGTCGGCTACGACGTGTTGCCGGTCAACCCGCAGATCGCGCGCTGGCGCGACCTCACCGCCTACCCAAATCTGCGCGCCGCGCCGGCGCCGATCGAGGTCGTCGACATCTTTCGCCGCGCCGCGCTGGTCGAGCCGATCGTCGCCGACGCCATCGCCGTCGGCGCGCGCGCCGTGTGGATGCAGGATGGCGTCGTCAATCGCGCCGCGGCGCGCGCGGCGCGGGACGCCGGGCTGCTGGTCGTCATGGATCGCTGCATGCTGCGCGATCATCGCGCCCTGCGCGGCTGAGGCGGGCGACGGCAGGTTGCCGGTGCGCGCTATTCGCCGTGCTCGCCGGGCGGATTGCCGTGCGCCGCAAAGGCGGCGCGGTCGCGCACGGCGTCGAACTGCGTCAGCGCCCAACGCACGCTGGGGAACGCAAGGTCGTTCCAGGGAATCTCTTCCCAGCGGAACAGCCCGACGGCCTGGCTCTCCGGACCGGCGGCGACATCCGGGCTGATCAACCGCGCGCGGTAGATGATCTGCACCTGGCTCATGCGCGGTATGCTGTACACGGCGAGCAGCGCGTCGATCTCGATGCGCGCACAGGCCTCCTCCCACGCTTCGCGCGCCGCGCCGTCGGCGGTGCTTTCGCGTGCTTCGAGATAGCCGGCCGGTAACGTCCAGTAGCCGGTGCGCGGCTCGATGGCGCGCTTGCACAGCAGGATCTGCTCGTTCCAGGTGCACACCGAGCCGACCACGACCTTGGGATTTTCATAGCTGACGAAGCCGCACGAATTGCACACCAGTCGTTCGCGATTGTCGCCATCCGGAACGCGGCGGGAGAAATGATCCGGGTGATGCGGGCTGTCGGGCATTGATCGACTCTGCCTGAGCGAGCCCGATGTCGACAAGCCACAGGTCCTGGATGGTGGCAGCCTTCCGCTCTGCCTCCGACGGATCGCCCGGGCACTGTCCCGCGCCGGCGTGTGCGGTGCTACAGCGTGCCTATGGACACCTGGGAGCTGGCGACGCGCGAGGCGCTGCGCGAATTGGTGGCGCGCTACGCGCACGCCGCCGACAGTGGTCGCTTCGAGGAGGTGGCGGCCGCCTTTGCGCCGAACGGTGTGCTTGAGACGCCGGATCGCGTCGAGCACCGCGGCCGCGAGGCGATCCGCAGCTTTCTCGGCGGCACCAAGCGCGACCTGGCGGCGGCTACCGAGATACCGGTGATTCGTCATCACGTCAGCAACCTGCAACTCGACATCGTCGACGCGGCGTCGGCCGCCGGCGCGGCGTATTTCTTCGTCGTCACGCAGCGCGGACCGGACCACTGGGGCCGCTATCGCGACCGCTACGTCTGCCTGGATGGCGCCTGGCTGTTCGCCCATCGCCGCGTCCGCCTCGACGGTTACGCGCCCCAGTCGTGGGTGGCGGAGCGACGGCGCAGCTAGCTGCGCTCACAGCCTGACGTACCCCCCAGAAAGGCGGACGGGGCGCCGACCGTGTGGTCGGCGCCCCGGACTTGTCAGAGGTGACGCGGGGAGGAGCGTCGCGAGAATTACGGAGTTGGCGTCACCGTTGGAGACACCGGCGGCAGGATGCTGCCATGGGCGAGGATGAACGACGCGCTGCCGTTTTCGGAAGCGATGGCCACGCTGACCGTCGCCTGTTGCACGGAGTCGCCTGTTCCCGGCTCGGCGTCGAGCACCGAGAAGTGGAAGCGGGTCAACCCGTCGACCAGTTGGTTGAACGATTGCCCATCCGGCATTGTGATCGCTCCACCGACTACGGTGCCGGCCGTCGAGGTGACGGTGATCGTCGAGCCGCCGACCAGCGGGTTGAGCAGGTCGTCGCTGACGATCAGCTCGAAGTTCTGGAAGCCGCCGTCATCGATGACGAACGACGTCGGGCTCACCGACGGCGTGGTCAACGGGCCGGAGAACGTCACCGTGGCGGTGTCGAACACCAGGATGTTGTTGTCCCACACACCCGAGGTGCCTTGCGTGCCCCACACTCCGTCGATCGCGCCGGTGTCGATGAAATGCTCGAACAACGTGCCCGGATCGAACGCCAGATTGCAGTACGGGCTCGGTGCCGGCAGCGTACAGCCGGAGTCGAGCGGCGGCAGCGGGCGGAAGTCGATGAACGGCTCGACGATGTTGTCCGTCGTGATGGTGTCGCCGGCATCGAAGAACCCGTTGCCGTTGTTGTCGAGGAAGCCCTCCTCGCCCCGCGTGAAGCCGACGATGCTGACGATGCCGGTCGTCGGCACCTGTCCTTCCGACAGCAGCGTCGCGCTGGCCACGCCGTTGCTGCCGGTCGGTTCCGGATCGACGATGCTCGCGCCGTTGGTGGTGAAGGAGACCGACGTCCCCTGCGGCACGGCGTTGCCGAAGCGATCGTTGACGAAGGCCGATACGGTGTCTTCCAAACCGAAGTGGACGCGGCCGGCGATGTTCAGCTTGGCCGGTGAGAGACTGAAGCGCGTCTGCGCCGGCAAGGCGCCGACGATCTTCACCTGCGTCGACTGTGCGGTGAGATCGGGCACGCCGTCGAGATTCGCGTCGACCTGCGCGATCACCTGTACCGAGGTCGCGCGGGTGCCGCTGGTCAGCGTCGTGCGGACCAGACCATCGCTATCCGTGACGGCCATGGTCGGCGATACCGTCTCGCCGCCGATGGCGGTGACGAGGAAGGTCACCGGCAAGCCGCGCACCGGATTCGCCGTGACGTCGGTGATCTTGAAGGTGATGGTCGATTGCTCGGTCAGGCCTGAGGCGCGCACCCCGATCTGTGTGGGCTGCGCGCTGACGAACGCCACGCCGGCGGCGGGGAGCGTCGCGGTCGGCGTCGCCGTTGCCGTGCTGGTCGCCGGCGGCGTGCCGGTCACCGTCGAGGTCGGGGTGCCGGTCTCGGTGCCGGTCGGCGTCGTGGTGCCGGTCGGCGGAATGGCGGTCGGCGTGGCCGTGCGCGTATCGGGCAGCGTGATCGTCTTCGTATCCTCGATCAAGCTGCCGTCGGCGATGCGGACGCGCGCCCGCACGGTGATGGTCTTGCCCTGCTGATTCTGCGTGTACTTGATGCACGACAGCGCGTCCCCCGGCTGCGGGATGACGGTCAACGAGCCGAGGTCGCACGGCGCCGCTGCGTTGGTCAGGCCAGGGCTGGTGACAGACACGCCCTGCACCGGGTTGACGATGCTGAAGGTCACCGGGATCCCGTCGCCGACGGTGACACCGGTGCTATCGGTCACCAGCGCGCCGAGCACGCTGGTGAAGGAGCCGTCGCCGTTGTTGCTGCGCTCGTCGACGAAGAGATCGACGCTGACGAAGGCGGCGACCGCGCCGCTCACCGCGATCGGGGCTTGCGTCGCTCGGTTGAGCGAGTCGGTCGCCGTCAGCATCGCGTTGCCGATGGTCGAACCACCGGTCACGGTCACCATGTCGCCGTTGTCCGCCGTGGTCTGGCTGAGGCAGAGGCCCGGCGCAGACAGGGTGAACGGCGGCCGGTCGCCGGTGACGGTAAAGACTTGGCTGGTGCCGTCGCACCCCGGCGCACCGTTGACGCCGGCGCTGACCGTCGCTTGATGCGGCGCCAGCTCAGGCAATCCCGGGGTATGCGTCGGAGTGGCCGTGTCGGTGGCCGTAGGAGTCGGGGTGATGGTAGACGTCGGGGTCGCCGACGGATTGAGCGTCGACGTCAACGTCGGTGACGCCGTCGGCGTCGGCGTCGCCGTATCGGTCGCGGTCGGCGTGCCCGTCGGCAGCGGCGTGCCCGTCGGCACCGCGACCAGGACGCCGACCGCGGACAGGAAGACCGAACCGTTGCCGCCGGGCGCCTCGCCGTTGCCATCGGAGGTAATCGTGACGTTGACCGACAGGTTGGATCCGGCCAGCGTCATCTCGTCGCGATCATCCGCCACGCGGAAGTCGAAGCGGTTCAAGCCCGGCACCGTGGCGCCGAAGCTCTCGGCGTCAGGCAGCGAGAAGGAGGACGGGACGCCCTGCAGTACGGCGCCTTTGCCGTCGAGCGTGACGGCGATCGTCGAGCCGCCGACCAGCGGATTGAGATCGGCGTCGGAGACGAACAACGTGAACTCCTGGGCGCCGCCCGGCTCGATGGTGAAGCTCGTCGGGATGATCAGCGCCTGGGTGTGCCCGGACATGGTGACGTCGGCCTGCGCCGACAGCAGCGCGTTGGCTTCCCAGACGCCCGGCGACTGCGCCGCATCCCACTGGTTGTTGCCATTCACGTCGATGAAACGCTCGAACGGATTGGCGTCGTATACGCCATTGGCGTTGTCGTCGGTAAACGGCTCGCCCTCATCCCAGCGGCCGTTCTGGTTGGTATCGGTGAACGGCTCGGGGCGGTCGTAACGGCCGTTGCCGTTGTAGTCGATGAACGGCTCCGGCGCGTCGATGAACGGCTCGTTGCTGTCGTGGATGCCGTTGCCGTTGCTGTCGACGAACGACTCCTCGCCGCGTGTCGTGGCCAGCACGGTCACGATGCCGTTGTCCGGCACCCCGCCTTCGCTGATCAGCTGGGTCGTGGCGCGCCCAGCCGCGTCGGATTGAACTTGGTTGAACACGCTGGCGCCGTTGGTGGTGAAGTTGACCACGGTGCCCGGCGCCACGGCGTTGCCGAAATGGTCGTTCAGGAAGGCGGTGATCTGATCCTCGAGGCCGAGCGTCACGCGGCCGGCAATGTTGAGGAAGTTCGCCGCCAGGCTGAAACGATCGGCGTTCGGCAACCCGCCGACGATGTTGACCGGAGTGAACTGGTTGACGAGCTCGTTGATGCCGTCGTCGTTGGCGTCGACCGTGGCGGTGAGCTGCACCGCGGTCGCCTGCGTGCCAGCGAGAATGGTCGCACGGGCGACGCCGTCGTCGCCGGTCACCGCCACCGGTGTCACGGTCACACCGCCGACGGCGTTGACGAAGAAGTGCACCGGAATGCCGGACAAGGCGTTGTTGAGTTGGTCGAAGACCGCCACCGACACCACCGACTGCGTGGCACGGCCGGAGCCCTGTACGCCGATGACCGCCGGATCGACCGTCTTCAGCACGATGTCCTGCGGATCGCCCTCGCCCGGATTCGGGCCGCTCGAGCTGACGGTGAGCGTCGCCTGCACGCCATCGCCATTGGAGATGCCGCCACCGAACACGGTCACCGTGACCTTCGTCCCGTCTGGCGTCCCCGCCGGTACGGTCAGCGTGGCATTGGCCAGGCCGCTGCTGTCGGTGAGCGCGGAAGTGCTGAAGAACGGCGGCGTGCTGCCGAAGCTGCCTACATCGGTGTCGAAGGTCACCCTGACGTTCTGCACCGGGTTGCTGTTTTCGTCGCGCACGAACGCCGTGATCTGCGAGAGACCGGGATCCGTATCAGTCACGACGATCTCGGAAGGATTCGCCGCCACCAAGAGATCTTCGATGATGCCGGGCAGCGTCAGGGTGCGCAGCGCGGTGGTCGAGCCGGACTCGACTTGCACCTGCACGTCGGTGCCCTTCATGTCGATCGGGAAGACCAGGCAGGTGATGGCGTTGCCCGGCTGCGGGACGACCGGACCGCCGGTCTGCGTTTCGTACTGCGTGACGTCGCACGGCGGGTCGGCGTTGGTCAGCGGAAAGCCGACGATGCCGATGCGCTGCGACTGCTGGTCGTCGCTGTCGTGCGGGACCACCGAGAACGATACCGGGGTGCCGTCCTCGACGGTGTTGCCGAACGCATCGGTCACTACGGCGGTGACCGTGGTGAGATCGGTGCCGCCCTTGTTGTCGACGAAGCGATTGTCGACCGACAGCGCCAGTCGGGTCGGCAAGCCGGCGGTGACGGTGATCACCAGGCCGCTCGAAATGATGCAGCGCTCGCCCGGCGTTCGCGGATCGGTGCACGGCTGCGTGAACTCGTCGCCGAGCGCCGAAGGAACTTCGGCTTTGACCAGCACCGTGCCGATGCCGCTGCCGGAGCGCAGCTGAATCGTCGCGTTGCCGGCGCGGTCGGTATAGCTGATCGTCTTGTTGCGCGGGTCGACATCGCAGGTCGCGCCCGGATCGCATTGCGAGCTGTCGGTGCAGACGCGTGCGATTGGTGCGGAGCAATAGCCGCCGCTCAACGTCGTCGGCAACAGGATCGCGCCCGCCGCACTGCTGAGCGACGAGATCGAGAAGCGGACCTCGCTGAGGTTCAGTCGCTGTCCTTGGTTGTCGAGCACCGTGGCGTTGATCGGTGCCACTTCGCGATTGCCCGAGCCGCGCACGCGCAGCTTGGTCGGGCTCGCAGTGAGTGTGACGCTGGCGGCGTCGCCGTTCTCCACGGTCCCGCCCGGCACCGCGCTGCAGCCTTCACGCCCGGGAACGATGTACAGCTGAATCGTCCCCTCGACGCCGCCGGCGCGCACCGTGATCGTGTAGGGTATGATGTGATCGGCATTATCGGTCTTCACCAAGGTACCCGGCGCGATCTGCAGCGTCGTCTCGGCGGTGCCGTCCTGACCGTTGATGTTGCGCGTCACCGCTGTCAGCGGGATCGGCTCGCCGGTCTCGGCGACGAACAGCACGTTGACGTCGTCGATCGGCACGTTGTCGGCATCGAAGACGATGGCGCGGAGCGTCACGCTGCCGCCGACGTCGCTGCCGCAGGTCGAATCGCTGATCGAGCCGAGAATCGTCGCGACCGTGCGCGTCGACTCGCCGGGCAGGACCGAGAAGGTCACCTCGCCCTTGATCGAGCCGGCACTGGCGTTGACCGTGATTTGCCCGGGCTGCGCGCCGCCGGCCGGGATGACGATCTGCACTTCCGCGACACCATCCTGCGTGACGCCGCCGGGCAAGCTCAGGGAGCGCGTGGTGGTGGCGATTGGACGCAGGAATCCCTGCTTCGGATCGAAATCGAACAGCAGGTTGATGCCGTTGATCGGCCGATTGTTCTTGTCGAAGGCGACCGCATAGACGTTCACCGTGGCGCCGAGCTTGGCGCTCACCGACAGCGGATCGGTTTCCATATAGATGGTGGCCAAATCCGGAATGTCGCGCGCGGTCGGCGTTGCGGTCGCGCCTTGTGCGCCGGTCGGCGTCGCGGTCGGCGTGTTGACCGCCGGCGAGCCTTGCACCGAGAGGCGCAGCTTGACGGTCAGCCCTTGGGCTGCCGCCGTCAGCGACGCGCTGCTGCCGAACAGACCGGTTGCGTGGCCGCCGAGCACGCCGCTGCTGCTCGTCTGCCCACTGGTCGGATCGACCTCCAGCGCGCTGCTGCCGGTGACGGTGACGTCGACGCCGCCGGCCGGATGGCCGCCCTGTCGCAACGTGACCGTGTAGGACACGGTGTCGCCGGTGCGGATGACGAGCTGGGATGCCCCAATGCACAGCTGGTTCGTAGTGTCGCAGACTTGGTTCGGTACCGGCGTCGGCCCGCCGCCGCCACCGCCACCGCCGCTGCTGCCGCCACCGCCGCCGCATGCCGCCAGCAGCACCATCGATGCATACAAACAAATCCCCGCAACTCGTCGGCCCATCCTGACACCTCCCGCAATCACAGCGTCCACGACCACGTCCGTCCGCCCAGCACGCGTTCGCGCGTTAGTTGCCGGTGCTCCCAGAGTTGTTGCAGTTGTTGGCGTCGAAGAAGCCGCCGAGCAGGCCGGTCTTGATCGTGAAGCGCTTGCCACTCCCGTCGCTGCCCGAGAACGTCACGTCGGTCTGGTACGTCACCGGCACCACCGTGCCCGGGATGAGCATCAGCGTGTCGGGATCGATCGCCGGACAGCGGCGATCGCCGCGCACCAGCTCTTTGGTGACGAAGCTGTAGAGCAGAATCTCGACCGGCGTCTGCACGTGCTCACACGTCCCGGCGGCGCCGGCGACGAAGCATTGGCTATCGCTCCCGCACGGCTGCGAGGTGCCGTTGCAGATCCCGCCCGGCAGCAGCGCCGAGATCGTCGCAGTTTGGCTTGGAATGCCGCTGCCCGGAATCGACACCGTGTACTTGTCGAGCAGGATCGGCGACTGCCCCATGTTCATGAACACCGCATTGGCGTGCGTCTCGGTGAAGTCTTCGAGCTCCACGTCGATCAGGTCGCCGCCGATCGAGCAGATGCTCTGGCAGACGTCGACGTCGGCGCTGGTGTTGCCGACGAAGTCTTCCTGCGTGATGTTGTCACCGTTGAACTCGATGAACTGCATCGTCAGCGAGTCGGTCCCGCCGTTGGTATCGAAGCCGGAGCTTCCGCAGCTCGCGAGCACGAGCACGCTACTCAGACTCAGGACGCACGTCGTCACTGGCAACCACCGCATGGCACCCTCCACAGTAAAATCCGGCCGGCGCCTCTGGCACCGCGGCCGGTGTTGTCTTGCGCTCGTCTCGCCTCACGCCGGATCGGCGTGCGCGAGCACCTCCTCGCCGCTCAGGTGTTCGAACCGGACGCGGCCAATGTCCTCGATCACGACGAACTTCACTTTGCCGCCGGCGACCTTCTTGTCGGTCTCGATCGCCAGGGCGAGATGTCTGCCGATCAGCTCTCTGGGCAGCACGGTCGGCAGGCCGACGCGCTCCAGCAGCGCGATGATGCGCGCCGGCACCGACGCCGCGCAGTGGCCACGCGCCGCGGAGAGGCGCGCCGCAAACGCCATCCCGATCGCCACCGCTTCGCCGTGCAGATAGCCGCGGAACTCGGTGAGCATCTCGACTGCGTGCGCGACGGTGTGGCCGAAGTTGAGCACCGCACGTTGCCCGCCCTCGCGCTCGTCGGCGCTGACCACCGCCGCCTTGATGGCGACGTTCTGGCGCACGACCTCGATCAGCAGCGCCTCGTCGAGCCGCAGCACGGCGTCGAGATTGGCTTCCAGCAACGTGAACAGCCCGGGCCCCAGAATCGCCGCGTGCTTGATCACTTCCGCCATGCCGGCTTGCACCTCGCGGCGCGGCAACGTGCGCAGCGTCTGCACGTCGATCCAGACCAGCCGAGGCTGGTGAAACGCGCCGATCAAGTTCTTGCCCGCCGGATGGTTCACGGCCGTCTTCCCGCCGACGCTTGAATCGACTTGTGCCAACAACGTCGTCGGCACTTGCACGAACGGCACGCCGCGCTGGAACGTCGCCGCCGCAAACCCCGCCAGGTCGCCGATGACCCCGCCGCCGAGCGCCACCACGGCACAGCCGCGATCGAGGCGCGCATCGACCAAGCGATCGTAGAGAAAGGTGAGCCAAGCGAGATTCTTGTGTTCCTCGCCGTCCGGCACCTCGAGCACGGTGACGGCGAATCCCGCGGCGGTGAGTGAGCGCTCGACGACGTCGCGGTAGTAGCGCGCCACCGTCGGGTTGGTGACCACGGCGATGCGGCGCCCGAGATCGAGCCCGGCCAGACGCTCGCCGAGACGGTCGAGCGTGCCCGCGCCGATGGCGATCGGATAGGACCGGTCGCCGAGATCGACCATGACGGTGGCGGACGCACTCATGCACAGGGCTCCCGGCGCGGCAACAGATCGGCGATGGCCGCGACGAGTTGCTCGAGCGGCGCGTCCGAGGTGTCGACGGTGTGATCGGCTTGCGCATACGCCGGCGCGCGGGCGGCGAGCAGCGCCGCGATGCGCGCGGCGGGGTCGTCGCCCTGCAGCAATGGACGCGTCGGACCGCTGGCCAGCGCGCGGCGCAAAATGACCTCGGGGCGCGCCGTCAGGCAGACGATCGGCGCTGCGGCGCGCAGGGCCACGAGATTGACGGGATCGGCGATGGCGCCGCCGCCGGTGGCGACGACTGCATGCGGCACGTCCAGCGCCGCTTGCACGGCGCGGCGCTCGGCGGCGCGGAACGCGGTCTCGCCGTCGTCGGCGAAGATCGCCGCGACCGAGCGACCGGCGTTCTGCTCGACCAGGGCATCGGTGTCGACGAACGGCACGCCGAGGCGCGCCGCCAGCCGCTGGCCGATACTGGTTTTGCCGGTGCCCATGAATCCCGTGAGGATCACTGTCGTCATCTTTCTCGCGTTAGACTACCCGTTCGGCGCCGTGTGAACACCGAGCCCCGGCTCGCGGTTCTCCCACAGCTGTTGTCCGCTCGGCATACCGCCGAGCGTGCCCGCCATGCCCTTCAGAACGCGCGGCGTCAGGAACACGAGCAGATCCTCGCGCCGCTTCTCCTTGTCCTCGGCGCGGAACAGCCAGCGAATGCCGGGGATCTCGTTGAACCACGGAACGCCATTCTCGTTGTCGGTCTGCGTATCGCGGTAGATGCCGCCCAGCACGACCGTCTGGCCGTCGCGCACCAAGACGTGCGAGGTCGCTTGCCGCGTAATTTCCGTCGGGATGTTGTCGACGGTGCGGGTGAAGTCGGCCTGGCTGGATTTCGCGAACATGTCGAGCAGCACGAATCCATCCGACGACACCTGCGGCGTCACTTCCAACGTGATGCCGGTCTCGATCTTTTCCGTCGCGGTCTGGCTCGTCCCGGCATTGCCGCCGGCGCCGGTGTTGATGACCGTGCCGGTGGAGGGCAGGCGGACGCGCAGAATGGTCAAGCTCTGAATCGTCGCGGCGACGTTGTTGAGCGTCACCACGCGCGGGCGGGAGATGATGCGGCCCTGGCCTTTTTCCTCCAGTGCCGAGAGGCGGATGTCGAGCGACTGCGCGCCGTTCAACGAGCCCAGGGCCAGGTCGAGGGCGCTGCCGGTGCCCGGAGCAAAATTGCCTTTGGCGGGGAAGTCGACGAGGAACGGAACGCCGTTGCTCGATCCCAGACCGGAGCCGCCGAAATTGACCGTGCCCGGGAAGTTGGCGCCCGTGCTGGTGCCGGTCTGCGGACCGATGTTGGCGCTGTACCCCCATTGGACGCCGAGCTGGCGGGCGAAGTCGGTCGTCGCTTCGACGATGTTCGATTCGATCAACACTTGCGGAATCTGTACGTCGAGGCGCTTGACGAGGTCGCGCGCGTTGCGCACGCCGCGATCGATATCGCGCACGATCAAGGTGTTGGTGAACTCGTCGGTCATGACGCTGCCGCGCCGCGACAAGACGCCGTATTCCTCGTCGGCGCCTTGCGTCGTGCCGCGCGCGATCTGCTGGTTGGTCGCCACCGCACGAGCGGCGCCGCTGATCAGATCGGCCAGCTTCTTCGCCTTGGCATAGTTGACCTGGATGTACGCCACCTGCAGCGCCTCGACGGTCTGCAAGGCGCGCTGCGCGAGCTGTTGCTCCTCGCGTTCCTCGCGCAGGCGCTTCACCGTCGACACGCGCAGCACATTGCCTTCCTGCACGCTCTCGAGGTTCTGCGCCTGCATGATGATGTCGAGCGCCTGATCCCACGGAATGTCGTTCAAGCGCAGCGTGATCTGCCCGGTGACATCGTCGGTGGCGACGATGTTGAGGCCACTGACGTCGGCCAACAGGCGCAGCACGTTGTGGACGTCGGCGTCTTTGAGATCGAGCGAGATTTGCTGGCCGTAGTAGAGCTTCTTCGGCCGCGGGTTGCTGCTCTCGGTGCTGATCTGGATCGCCGGCTGCGGCTTCGCCGCGTCTGCGGTGTGCGCCACGGGCGCTGCCGGAGCCGACGCGAGCGGCTTCGCTACCGGCATCGGTGCCGGAGCCGCCGCGACGCCGGGAACGGCGCGTTGAGTGAACACGATCGATTCGTGCACCGGGGCGTTCGCGCCGCCGGGCTCGCCGATGAAGGCGACGATGGTGTCCTTCAAATCGTCGACCGAGACGGTTGGCGCGGTGGTGCCTTTCAACAGCAGCGTCAGACGGATCTTGCCGGGATCGCTCCCCACCTGCACCTGCTCGATGAGCGGGTTGTCGACCGCATAGCGCTCGGCGACGATGTTCTCGCCGGTCGGGCCGCTGAGCTCGATCAGCAGACGGCTGGGGTTGCTAAGTATGACGTGCGACACATCGGTCGGCGGCCGGTTGAGCTTGGCGAAGACGCCCTGCTGGCCGTTGTCGTCGATGATCTTGAGCTCGCGGATCAACAAGACATCGGCGTCGGCCGGCGACGCGGCGACGCTGACGTTGGTGACATTTTCAGAGGATTCCACGGCGCCGCGCTGCGGCGCGCTTCCTTCGTCCAGAACGGCCGGCTTCGGCGCGCACGCAGCCAGAACGACGGCCGTGCTTGCGACAGTGAGACCACGAACTACCGCCCCCAACCCCTTGCCCAGTCGCTTCATGGTTTCTCCTGCGCTTTGTCGTCGTGCTTGTCTTCCTGCGGCATCTCGATGACGACGTCTTTCGGCTGCTGATTGCCGTAGTAGTCGAGCACTTGCTCCTCGACGACGATGCGCCGCGGCTCGATCGCCTTGACGACGCCGTGGCGGCGTCCGATCGGCGTACCGGGCGTGACGATGAAGCCCATGCCAGCGTTGTCCTGCAGCATCGCGCGCGGCGGCCGCATGGCCAGGACGACGCCGGCCAAGCGCAGCTGAGGCAGCTCATAGCGTTGCAGCGGCGAGACGATCTCGGTTTCCTCGACGTCCGCGTGCAGGCTGAGCGTGAACGGCCGGAACGGATCGCGCCGCGCATCGGCGGCGGTTGCACCGTTGCCGGCTGGCGCACCCGCGGCGGCGCCGCCGGCCGTCGCGCCGCCAACCGGCGCGGTCGCCGCATCCCACGCGCCCACGGCGGGCGGCGCGCCGGCGGCCGGTGCCGCGGCGGGCGCCGCACCGGCGGCTGGCGCATTGGCGGGCTGCGTTCCGCCGAAGACCGTGCTGATCGCCGAGCGCGTTACGCCGCGCGCCTGACCCGCCATGTTCAGCTCCTCGGCGGTCGAGGTTGCGGCCATCACATCCATCGCCGTTTGGGCGCGGGCACGTACCAGACCGCCCAACAGCACACACGACAGTATGAGCGTCAGGCGCCTCACTTTT